>LXNH01000096.1_pt1 | contig 19051 bp, 16 predicted proteins | sample 809111 | NCBI WGS metagenome assembly LXNH01 (sample SAMN04870528, study PRJNA318959) | seawater metagenome | biome: 00002010; material: water; isolation source: marine seawater | place: Greece: Milos, Mediterranean Sea | collected 2013-05-29 | depth 5-7 m
GCATGGCCGAAGGGCCATTCCCGGAACACTACGAGCCGTTCGAGACGCCGCTGGGCTACAACCCGCTGTATCCGCAGGCCAAGGGCGTCACCAACAACCCGGCGGCGCGCGTGTTCAAGGACGACCTGGCGGCGATGGGCACGGTGGACAAGTTTCCGTACGTGGCCACCACCTACCGCCTGACCGAGCACTTCCATTACTGGACCAAGAACGTCCGCATCAACGCGATCCTGCAACCCGAGCAGTTCGTCGAGATCAGCGAAGTCATGGCCAAGGAATTGGGAATCGCCAACGGCTCGCGCGTCAAGGTGTCGTCCAACCGCGGCTACATCAAGGCGGTGGCGCTGGTCACCAAGCGCCTGCGGCCGCTGACCATCGAGGGCAAGACCGTCTACCACGTCGGCATTCCGATCCACTGGGGCTTTGTCGGTATCGCGAAGCCCGGCTTCCTGGCCAACACCCTGACGCCATTCGTGGGCGACGGCAATTCCCAGACACCGGAATTCAAGTCGTTCCTGGTGCAGGTCGAGAAGATCTAGGAGAGCGCACATGTCTATGCAATCCCTCGACATCAAACGGCGCTCGGCCACCACCACGCCGCCTCCCGGCATTCGCGAACCCATCACCGGGTCCGTGGCCAAGCTGATCGACGTCTCCAAGTGCATCGGCTGCAAGGCCTGCCAGAGCGCCTGCATGGAGTGGAACGACCTGCGCGACGAGATCGGCACCAACGTCGGCGTCTACGACAACCCGGCCGACCTGACCGAGCATTCCTGGACCGTGATGCGCTTCTCGGAATACGAGAACACGCAAGGCGACCTGGAGTGGCTGATCCGCAAGGACGGCTGCATGCACTGCGAGGACCCGGGCTGCCTGAAGGCCTGCCCCTCCCCGGGCGCCATCATCCAGTACAACAACGGCATCGTCGATTTCCACGAAGAGAACTGCATCGGTTGCGGCTACTGCATCACCGGCTGCCCGTTCAACGTGCCGCGCATCAGCAAGAAGGACCACAAGGCGTACAAGTGCACCCTGTGTTCCGACCGCGTGGCCGTCGGCCAGGAGCCGGCCTGCGTCAAGGCCTGTCCCACCGGCGCCATCGTGTTCGGCACCAAGGACGACATGAAGCAACACGCCGCCGAGCGCATCGAGGACCTGAAGTCGCGCGGCTTCGAGCAGGCCGGCCTGTATGACCCGCAGGGCGTGGGCGGCACCCATGTGATGTACGTGCTGCATCACGCCGACCAGCCCGGGCTGTACCACGGACTGCCGCAGGACCCGCAGATCAGCCCGATGGTGGCGCTGTGGAAGGGCATCGCCAAGCCGCTGGGGGTGGCCGCCATGGCCCTGACGGCGCTGGCCGGTTTCTTCCACTACGCCCGCGTCGGCCGCAACGAGGTCGACGAGGAAGACGAACGCCGTGCCGAAGAGGAGATCCGCCATGACTGACGATCGCCATCACCGCCGGATCAAGCGCTATTCGCCCGGCGAGCGCACCAACCACTGGATCATCGCCCTCACGTTCATCCTGCTGGCGTTGTCCGGGCTGGCGCTGTTCCACCCGTCGATGTTCTGGCTCGCCAACCTGTTCGGCGGCGGTCCCTGGACCCGCATCCTGCACCCGTTCATCGGGCTGGTGATGTTCTTCTGCTTCGTGGTGTTCGCCGGCCACATGTGGCGCCACAACCTGATGACCAAGGCCGACCGCCAGTGGCTGAGCCAGCTCAATGACGTGGTCGAGAACCGCGAGGACAAGCTGCCCGAGGTCGGCAAGTACAACGCCGGCCAGAAGCTGCTGTTCTACGTGCTGATCCTGTGCATGCTGGGGCTGTTCGCCAGCGGCATCGTGATCTGGCGCGATTACTTCGCCTTCTATTTCCCGATCTGGGTCGTGCGCGCGGCCTCGGTGCTGCATGCCGTTTGTGCATTGGTGCTGATTTGCGCGATCATTGTGCATATTTATGCGGCGATCTGGGTCAAGGGCTCGCTCACGGCGATGCTGCGCGGCTACGTGACCGCGGGCTGGGCGTGGAAACACCACCGCGCCTGGTTCCGCGAGCAAATCGGCAAGCAGTCCACCACGAAGTAAGCGGGCGCCGCCTGGCTGGCGTCCGCGTCCCTGGCGTGGCGGGCCGGCCGGGTTGGCACTTCCCGATCCCACCGCACGGCTGTCGCCCCTTTGTGGGGCGGCAGCCGTGTTCGTTTATCTGGAGACGCAATTGCAGCGAATTCTTCCGCGTGGCGAAATCGAAGCGCTAGACCACAACACCATTCCCCGCGTCCAGCTGCCCGCGCGCGAGTCGGTTTTCGCGACGCGCGCCGCGCGCCTGCGGCAGTTGGCTGTCGACAGTCCGGTGGCCGATTACCTGCTGCTGATGGCGCGGCTGGTGGACGCGCAACAGCGGGCGCTGCGCGACTGCGCCGCGCCGCCGGCATCGGAAGATCGCATTGCGCTGGCGCAGGCCCATGGCATGCCGCCGTTGCAGGCGGTGGGTTGGCCGCGCACCGCGCTGTGGCGCGATATCCTGCGCCGGCTGGTCGACGACGTGGCCGGCGGCCAGGACGTGCCGGCCGAGGCGCTGGAGGTTTGCGCGGCGTTGCGCCGCGCGCTGGATGAAGACACCGAATCGCTGGAGGACCTGGCCGAGGCGCTGCTGTCGGAGCAGCATCGCGGCGTCGATGGCGCCGCCGCGCCCTTCGTCATGGCCGCGCTGCAGGTCTATTGGACCGACCTGGCCAGCCGTTTCGACGAAAAGCAATTGCCGGTTGCCTCGCCCTTCGGCGTTTGCCCGGTCTGCGCCAGCTTGCCGGTGGCCAGCGTGGTGCGCGTGGGAGGGCAATTCGAGGGCTACCGCTACCTGTGTTGCAGCCTGTGCGCAACGCAATGGCACATGGTGCGCGTCAAATGCTCGCATTGCGAGGACGTCGAATCGGTCGCCTACCAGGCCATCGAGGGGCGCACGCCGGCCATCAAGGCCGAGACCTGCGACCATTGCCACACCTATCGCAAGATCTTCTACCAGGACAAGGACTTGAACGTCGAGCCGGTGGCCGACGATCTCGCCAGCCTGATGTTGGACGTGCTGGTGGGCGAAGCCGGCTATTCGCGCGCCAGCGGCAATCCGTTGCTATGGCACGGCGCCGAGGAGGAGTGAGCATGACCGGGTTTGCCGCCGCCGCCGAGATTCCCGCGCTCGACCGGTTGCTGAACGCACCGGCCGTGGCCGCGGCGCTGGATGTGCATGGCCGCACCCAGGTGGTGGCGGCCTTGCGCCGTCACCTGGATGCGTTGCGGCAACGCGCCGTGGCGGGCGAATTGCCGCGCGCGGAACTGGCCGAAAGCTGCGTGGCGGCAGCCGTCGATGCCGCGTTGGCGCGTGCCAGTGCGCCGCGCCTGCGCGCCGTCTACAACCTGACCGGCACCGTGTTGCACACCAACCTCGGGCGCGCCCTGCTGCCTGACGAGGCGGTGGCCTCGGTGCTGCGCGCGCTGACCACGCCGGCCAATCTGGAATTCGACCTGGACACGGGCGGCCGTGGCGACCGCGACGACCTGATCGACGACCTGCTGTGCGAACTGACCGGCGCCGAGGCCGCCACCGTGGTCAACAACAACGCGGCCGCCGTGCTGCTGATGCTGAACGCGCTGGCCGACCGCCGCGAGGCGGTGGTGTCGCGCGGCGAGCTGGTCGAGATTGGCGGCGCTTTCCGCATCCCGGACATCATGAAGCGCGCCGGCGCCAGGCTGGTCGAGGTCGGCACCACCAACCGCACCCATGCCGCCGACTACGAGAACGCCATTGGCCCGCGCACCGCGATGCTGATGAAAGTGCATTGCAGCAACTACGCCGTCACCGGCTTCACCAAGAGTGTCAGCGTGGCCGAGGTGGCGGCGCTGGCGCATGCGCGCGGCCTGCCCGCCACGGTGGACCTGGGCAGCGGCACGCTGGTGGACCTGACCCAGTTCGGCCTGCCGCGCGAGGACACCGTGCGCGAGACCATCGCCGCCGGCGCCGACCTGGTGACCTTCAGCGGCGACAAGCTGTTGGGCGGCCCGCAGGCCGGCCTGCTGGTGGGACGCGCCGACCTGATCCGCAAGATCAAGAAGAACCCGCTCAAGCGCGCCCTGCGCGTGGGCAAGCTGACGCTGGCCGCGCTCGAGCCGGTGCTGCAGCTGTACCGCGCGCCCGAATTCCTGGCGCAGCGCCTGACCACGCTGCGCCTGTTGACCCGGCCGCAGCGCGAGATCCAGCCGCAGGCCGAGCGCCTGCGCGGCGCGCTGGCGCACGCGGCGGGCGCGGATTACGAGGTCGAGGCGGTGCCGATGTTCAGCCAGATCGGCAGCGGCGCGCTGCCCGTGGACCAACTGCCCAGCTACGGGCTGGCGGTGCGCTATCGCGGCAAGGGGCGCCCCGGGCGTCACCTGGACCGCCTGGAGACGCGCTTGCGCAACCTGCCGGTGCCGGTGATCGGCCGCATCGCCGACGATGCCCTGTGGCTCGACCTGCGCTGCCTGGAAGCGCGCGACGAGGACGCCTTCGCGGCGCAATTGGCGGAGCCGCTGGCATGATCGTCGGCACCGCCGGCCATATCGATCATGGCAAGACCACGCTGGTGCGGGCGCTGACGGGCGTCGATACCGATCGCCTGAAGGAAGAGAAGGCGCGCGGCATTTCCATCGAGCTGGGCTACGCCTACACGCCGCTGCCCAACGGCGACGTGCTGGGTTTCATCGACGTGCCAGGCCATGAGAAGCTGGTGCACACCATGGCTGCGGGCGCCAGCGGCATCGACTTTGGCCTGCTGGTGGTGGCCGCCGACGACGGCGTCATGCCGCAGACGCGCGAACATCTGGCGATCCTGGCGTTGCTGGGCGTGGCGCGTGGCGCGGTGGCGTTGACCAAGGCCGACCGCGCCGACACGGACCGGCTGGCGGCGGTGCGGGCCGATATCGCGGCGCTGGCGGCCGGCACGTTCCTGCATGACGCGCCGGTGTTCGAGGTGTGCGCGGCCCGCGCCGGTGACGCGGGCGTGGCGCGGCTCAAGCAGCATCTGGACGAGGCCGCGCAGGCGCTTGGCGCGCGCGACGGCGCGGGCCTGTTCCGGCTGGCGGTGGACCGGGTCTTTACGCTGGCCGGCCATGGCACGGTGGTGACCGGCACCGTCCATGGCGGGCGCGCCCGCGTCGGCGACGAAGACGCCGATCTGCGCCTGATGCCGGCCGGGACGCGGGTGCGAGTGCGCGGCATCCACGCGCAGAACCAGCCCAGCGAGACCGGCGCGGCCGGGCAGCGTTGCGCGCTCAACCTGGCGGGCATCGACAAGGATGCGATCACGCGCGGCGACTGGATCGCGGACGCGCGCTGCTTCCAGCCGTCGCGCCATGTCGACGTGACGCTGGCGTTGCTGCCTTCGGCTGATGCGCCCTTGCGTCCCTGGACGCCGCTGCATGTGCATCTGGGCGCGGCGCGGCACATGGCGCACGTGGTGCCGCTGTCGGCCGATGCGCTGGCGCCGGGGCAATCGGGCTGGGTGCAGCTGGTTTTCGATGCGCCGGTGTGCGCGATGCCGGGCGACCGCTACATCGTGCGCAACGCGCAGGCCACGCGCACCGTGGGCGGCGGCCGGGTGCTCGATCCGAATGCGCCGGACCGCAAGCGCCGCGCGCCGGCGCGGCTGCAATGGCTGCAAGGCGTGGCGGACATGCTGCAAGGGGGCGGGTTGCAGCCGCTGCTGGCGCAGGCCGCGCTGGGCCTGGACGAAACGGCGCTGCAACGCCTGACCGGCAAGCCGGTGCGTGAACTGCCGGCGCCGGATGGCGCGGTCTGGATCGAGCCGCGCACGCCGCAGGGCACGCGCACGCTGATCCTGGCCACGCACTGGGAAGCGCTGCGGGCGCGGGTGGAGCAGGCGCTGGCGACATTCCACCAGGGTGCGCCGGACGAGCCGGGGCCGGACGGCTCACGCCTGCGCCGCATGGCTTTGCCGGCGGCGCCCGAGGCGCTGTGGCAGGGGCTGTTGGACGATCTGCGGCAGCAGGGCCGGGTGCTGCGCAATGGGCCGTGGCTGCATCTGCCGGGCCACACCGCGGCGCTGGCCGAGGCCGAGGCGCAACTGGCGCAACGCCTGCTGCCGCTGCTGGCGGCCGGGGCCTACGATCCGCCGTGGGTGCGCGACCTGGCGCGCGCGTTGGGCGAGCCGGAGGAGCGGGTGCGGCAAGTGCTGCGCAAACTGCTGCGGCGCGCGGACGTGGCGCAGGTGGTGAAGGATCTGTTCTATCACCGCGAACGGGTGGCGCAACTGGCGGCGCTGGCGGTCGAGCTTGCCGCGAAGCCGGATGGGTTGAACGCGGCGGCCTTCCGCGATGCCACCGGCCTGGGGCGCAAACGCGCGATCCAGATCCTGGAGTTCTTCGACCGGACGGGGCTGACGCGGCGGGTGCGGGACACGCATGTGCTGCGGGCCGATAGCGCCTACTTGGCTGACGGACAGGCGCTATCATAGGCAGGTCTTTCCGGAAGGCATCCGTGTCCGGTGGCACGGCCGGGCTTCAAACCCGGTTGGGGGCGTCAGACGCTCCCAGGTAGGTTCGACTCCTGCTGCCTTCCGCCAATCCTTCTCGCGGGCGGTCCCCGGTTCTGCCATCGCGCTGGCGTCAGCGCGGCGCCGCGCGCAACATCCTGGTGACGACGCGGTTGATGTTCTCGGCCTGCCAGTCAAGGGCGCCGAGATGCCAGTGGCGGATGCTGCCGCTGCGGTCGACCAGATAGTTGGCGGGCAGGCCAGCGGCGTTCCATTTCCTTGAGGTCGTGCTGTTGCGGTCGTGCAGGACGGTGCCGGCGATGGGCCATTTGGCCAGAAAGGTGGTGATCTTTCCCAGGGCTTCGCCAACGTTGACGGCGACCAGGCGCAGGCCTTCTTCGCGGTGGCGTTTGGCCATGGCGGACATGAGGGGGATTTCGTCGCGGCAGGGATCGCACCAGGTGGCCCAGAAGCTGACGATGACGACATTGCCGCGCCAGGCGGCAAGTTTCTGTTCGCGCCCCGAGAGGTCTGGCAGGACCAGAGGCGGGGTGGGCAGGGTCCAGGGCGCCCAGTCGGGGCCGGTGGCAGCCTTCAGGGCGCTGTCGCTGGCGGCGGCGCGGGCCCAGGCGGGCAGCGCCGCCAGCGACAGGGCGGATTGCAGGAGCAGGCGGCGGCTGGCCATGGCGACGCCGCCGGGTCACGTGGCTAGCTGGCGCGCGCTCAGGGTGTAGCGGAAGCTGTCGGGGTCGAGGCTGTCGAGGCGGCCGTCGGCGGTTTCGCCGTTGGGGTACATCAGGAACGGGATGGGACCGTGGGCGGTGCCGGGCAGGGCGACGTCGTGGCCGTGGTTGTAGGCCACCCAGTTCATTTCCCAGGCGCCGAACAGCATGACGCGGGCGGCACGCACGCGCGCGTCGGTGGCGGGCAGGTCGCCGGGCGGTTCTTCCAGCATGACCTTGCGCACGTCGGCCGGGTCGACCGGGATCCAGCCGTAGCCGTCGGCGTAGAACTCGGCGCGGCAATGCTGCGCCTTTGTCACGTCGCCGGCTTTGCCTAGGCTCTTGAAGCCAAGCTGCGAGTTGGCCACGCGCAGCCCGTAGGCATCGCGGGCAGGGATGCCGGCCGCGCGCGCCAGGGCGACGAACAGCGCGTTGATGTCGGCGCATTTGCCGTTCAGGTCGTTGGCGGTGAGCATGTAGCGCACGTCGCCGGTGCCGCAGCCCGGGGTGGCGGCGGTGCGGCAGGTATTGGCGACCACCCAGTCATAGAGGGCGCGAGCGCGCGCCAGGGTGCCCTGGTGGCCTGCGGTGATGCGGTCGGCGGTGCTTTTGACGATGCCGTCGGTGGGCAGCAAAGCGGTGGGCCTGAGGAATTCACGCAGGGTGGCGGCGCTTTCGCGCGGCGCGCCCGGGGGCGGTCGGGTCAGGTCGACGCGCCGGTTGCGGGTCTGGAATCGGCTGGTGACTTTGACCTCGCGCGGCGCCTGGGCGTCGGGCCATTGCACCGCCAGCATCCGCACATCGTAGCCGGGCGCCTGCACCAACTGCGCCTCGCCGCCACCGCTGACCAGCCAGGCGCTCTGCACGCCGCGCTGGTAGTCGGTGTCGGTGGCATAGGGCACGGGAATCCAGATGCGGGCCTGGGCGCCGGGGTCCTGGAGGCGGACCAGGGTGGTCAATTCGAAGGTACGCCAACCGGCGTCCACAGGCGCCTGCGCGGCGCGCGCGGCCAGGGGCAAGGCCGCTTGGGTGGCGCACACGGCGCCCGAGAAACGGAGAAAGTGTCGGCGGTCCATGAAGCCCTCACGCGTGGTGAATGTTGGCTGTCGGTGCGCCCGGTGGCGGGCGGCCGTCCGTTGCTGCCTGCTGCTTGGCTCATCATAGGGCTATTTGGGGGCGCGGTGCTATCCTTTTCCCATCCCCTACGGAGAGACCGACATGACCCAGGATGCAGCGTCCGCGGCGGTGCCGCGCTTGACTTCGTTATCGCATGGCGGCGGCTGCGGCTGCAAGATCGCGCCCGGCGTGCTGTCGCAGCTGCTGGCGCGCTGTGGGCCGGCTACCGCCTACCCCGGCCTGCTGGTGGGTACCGAAACCGCCGACGATGCCGCCGTCTACCGCCTCAACGACGAGCAGGCGCTGATCGCGACCACCGACTTCTTCATGCCGATCGTCGACGATCCCTACGATTTCGGCCGCATCGCCGCCACCAACGCGCTGTCGGACGTGTACGCCATGGGCGGCACGCCGATCATGGCGCTGGCGATTGTCGGCATGCCGATCAACGTGCTGCCGCACGCGGTCATCGCCGATATCCTGCGCGGCGGCGAGTCGGTCTGCCGGGATGCCGGCATCCCGGTCGCGGGCGGCCACAGCATCGATTCGGTCGAGCCGATCTACGGCCTGGCGGCGATGGGGCTGGTGCATCCGGACCGCATCAAGCGCAATGCGGACGCGCGCGCCGGCGATGTGCTGGTGCTGGGCAAGGGATTGGGGGTAGGCATCCTGTCGGCGGCCTTGAAGAAGAACCGGCTGGATGCGGACGGCTACCGCGTGATGATCGACACCACCACCCGCCTGAACCGCCCCGGCGCGGCGTTGGCGGCGATGGATGGCGTGCACGCCATTACCGACGTCACCGGTTTCGGCCTGCTGGGCCATGCGCTGGAGATGGCGCGCGGCGCGGGGCTGACGGCCACCTTGCGGCGCGAGGCGCTACCGTGGTTGCCGGGCGTGCGCGCCTTGGCCGCCGATGGCGTGATCACGGGCGCATCGGGCCGCAACTGGGCCTCGTACGGCGCCTCGATCCGGCTGGGCGCGGATGTCACCGATACCGAGCGCGCCCTGCTGACCGATCCGCAGACCTCCGGAGGGCTGTTGGTGGCCTGCACGCCCGAAGCGGCGCCGGCGGTGCTGGACCTGTTCCGCCAGCAGGGCTTCGCCGATGCCGCCATCGTCGGCGAGATGCGCGCGGGCGAGGCGCTGGTGCGCGTCGACTAGCCCGCCATGCGTTGCCGCCCCGGCCGTCTCAGGGCCGGTCAGGCCGCAATGACACCTGGTGCTGCACCTGATAATTGATCTGCCATTGCAGCAAGGGGGCATAGGCGTCGAGCCGGGCCTGTTCGGCCGCCTGGGCGGGCGTTGCCGCCTGCTCGGCGGCCAGTGCCAGGCCCGTCTGCGCGGCCCATGGCAGGATGCGGCCCTGCCGGTCGCTGCGGTAGGCGCCATCGCGCGTGATCAGCAGGCGCGGGTTGTTGAAGCCGAAGCACCATTGCGGATCGGGCCGCGCGGCCAGCAGGTCGCAGCCGCTGCGGAAGTATGGCGTGTCCGGCAGGCTCAGGTGATACAGCGTCGGCAGGATGTCCTTGTGGCTGCCCGGCCGCGAGGGATCGTAGGTCGACTGCCCGCGATAGGCGGCCGGCACGTACAGATAGAAGGGCACCGCGTGCGCCAGCGCGGCATCGGTCTCCCGGGCATAGTCGACGCCCAGGATGTTGTGGTCGCCAGTGACGGCGACGATGGTGCGGGCGCCCTGGGGCGAGCTTTTCAAGCCGGTCAGGAAGCGGCCCAATTGGTCATTGGCATAGCGCAAGGTGTCGAACGCATCCTCCAGGCCCGACCAGTGGGCGTAGTAGGGCAGCCGCTCGATATCGCGCAGGTCCAGGCCGCCGCGCTGGCTGCCCTCGGGCACCAGGAAAGGCGGATGGTGGGTCGTGGACAGGGCGACGATGAACAGCCGTTCGCCATCGCGGTCGGCCCGCGCCAGCCGCTCGGCGATATAGCGGAACATGTATTCGTCCGGCACGCCCCAGGCGCCCGGCCGGGCCTCGGGATAGCGCTGTTTCAGGGTCAGTTGGTCGGCGAATTCGTGCGCGCCCAGATGGCTGGCAAAGCGCCCCAGGTTGCGCCAGGTGGCCGCGCCCGAGGTGACGAACACCACCCGGTAGCCGCGCGCCAGGAAGGGCGTGAAGGCATTGCTTGCGAAGTCGGCGTGAGCCGCCGACGATTGGCTGATGGCCGGCACCGGGCTGCGCACCAGCAGGCGGCTGAGTGAATCGATGGTGCCGTTGCCTTCGGACAGGAAGCGGTCGAAGCGCCAGTCCTGCCGCCAATGCGGCCGCAGTGCGCCGAGCAGGTCGCGGCCGGGCAGGTCGTACATGGCCATGTGATGCCCCATGCTCTCCATCACCTGCAGCACGACATGGGGAGGCTGGTCGCGGGCCTGCGGATTGGCGCCGGTGCTGGCCATGAAGGGCTGCAGGCCATGGCCGGGGCGGCCCAGGAAGCGCTGGTACAGTTGCGCGCCCTCATCGTCGCTGACCGGCGTGAAGCGTTTGTCGTTGCCGCGCTCGGACAATGCCCAGAAGAACGCCGAAATGCCATTGGGCGCAATATCGTTGAGCAGGCGCAGCGACGAGATGCCGGCGTCGTCCTTGTTGAGCGGGAAGGTGCCGAGCGAGCCGCGGCAGGCCAGCACCGTGAGGCCGAGGATCAGCGCCAGCCGCGCCGCGCTGTGCGCCAGGCCGCGCCGTGCCAGTCGCGCGCGCAGGACCCCGGCGCCCCAGCGGCGCGCCAGCCAGTAGGTGGCGCCCAGCACCGCCGCCAGCAACGCCAGGGTCCGCAACACCGGATAGCCGTGCCACAGCGTCACCAGGATGGCGTGGGTGTCGTCGTCCATCAGGCCGAACACGAAGATGTCGATCGAGCGCGAAAAGGTGGCGAAGTAGTACACGCTGACCACCGTGCTGGCGGCGAACAGGGTTGCCAGCACGGCGCCCAGGCCCGGCAGGCAGCGCAGCCACCGGGCCTGCATCGCCGGGCGGGCCGCCAGCACCAGCGCCGCCAGCAGCGGCGCCGCGAACGCGATCGCCGCGACCTTGATGTCGAACAGCAGGCCGACCAGCAGCGTGCGGTTGATGTCCTGCGGCAGCGCCGCGTAGGCGCCGGGCGGCGCATACGCGGCCAGCAGGTAGGCGCGGCCGGCGCCCTGCGCGAGTACCGACACCAGCCACGGCGCCAGCAGGATCAGAAAGGAACGTTGGAAATTGAGAAACCAGGTTTGCCAGGCGTCGGCGGAACGGAAGAGCTTCATCTGCGCCATGAAGAGAAAAGGCGGGGGAAGCCGCCGGAAAACGGCGGCAACGGACCCGCGCCCGACAGGGGGGCGCGGGGGGCATTCGCAGGGGGAGTTCGGATCGATGCGGGCTATGCAGGCCGCAATCTACCGCAGGGGAGGCGCGAATCTATGAAGGTTTGTATAGAACTTGTAGCGTGCCGCCCAGGGAGGGGCCGGGTCAGTCAGTCCGACAATGTTGGCGCGCGGGCGGATATCGGTATTTATCGGTCCGATTCCGGTGTCAGCAGCGGCGCCGTGGCCGTGGCTTGCTGCACCAGCCAGCGCGTCACGATCTCGGCATCGGGCGTGCTGCGGCGGGCGTTGCGCACCAGCCAGTAGGCGTGTTCGGTGGCGTCTGCCGGTTGGCCCCCCACCGTGACCAGGCGGCGGTCCGCCAGCATCGGCGCGATCAACGCCAGCCGTCCCAGCGCGATGCCGTGGCCGGCCAGCGCCGCGTGCACGATCTGGTCGTACTGGTTGAAGCGCAGCATGCCTTTGGGCCGCACCCGGCCCAGGCCGCGCGCATTGAGCCATTCCGACCATTGCAGCCAGGGCCGGGTGGGATCGTCGAATTCGAGCAGTACGTGGCGCTGCAATTCGCGCGCGTCCAGGGCGCGCGCCTGGAGCGAGGGGTGGGCCACCGGCACCACGGATTCGCCGAACAGCCAGATAGCGCCGTCCGGCACCGTGTCGCGCAGGCTGTAGCGGATGGCGATGTCGACGCTTTCGCGGTCGATGTCGATGACCCGGTTGTCGGCTGCCACGCGCACGTCGATATTCGGATAGGCCGCCTGGAAGTCCCCCAGCCGCGGCAGCAGCCAGAGCGACGCCACGCCGATGGTGGTGGTGACCGTGACCGGCGTGCGGCGTTCCGGCGCGCGCAGTTGTTCGGTCAGATCGCCCAGCTGGCTCAGCCAGGTGTCGGCCATCCGGAACAGTTGCGCGCCCTCGGAGGTGAACGAGACGCTGCGAAAGCCCCGCACCAGCAGCGGCACGCCCAGATGGGCCTCCAGCGCCCGGATCTGCCGGCTGACCGCCGACTGTGTCACGTGCAGGTCCTGAGCCGCCAACGTGATGCTCATGCGGCGGCCGACGGCGACGAAGCCGCGCACCAGGTCAAGCGGAGGGAGTTTGGCCAAGGGGTATGACATTCGTAAAACTCATGCGTATGCGGCGGAAATGTCGCTTGAGCAATATAACGCCTGCGGCGTCCAATATGACTCAGACGACGGGTGAAGCGGTGGCAAGCCGATGACGCCCGCCATGATGGCCGCCATCGCGGCGGGGGGTTGCGCCATGATCCGAATATGTTGCACTGCGGGAATGTCATTCCGTTTGGCCCAGGGTTCGACTATGCTGCTCAGGCGCGCCTCGGGGGTTCGCATCGTCTGTCATGCCGGCACGGTCTGGATGTCCGAGTATCGGTGCCGCGATGACAGCGTGCTGCAAGCCGGCGAGTCCATCATCGTGGCCAGCAATCGCGACGTCGTCCTCAGCGGCCTGCCGCAAGCGCAGGTCGCCCTGATATCCCGGGTTTCCCCGTCGTTGGAGCTTTTGTCATGAATGCGCCCCTGCCTGCCATGCCCCGCCTCGAGATGTGGTTCGATTTCGCCAGCCCATACAGCTACCTGGCGATCGAGCGCATCGAGGCCTTGGCGAGGCAGGCTGACGTGCGGGTCGACCTGCGGCCGTTCCTGCTGGGGCCGATCTTCCAGGCCCAGGGTTGGCACGACACGCCTTTCCGGCTGTTTCCTGGCAAGGGCGCCTACATGATGCGCGACATCGCCCGCCTGGCCGAAAAATACGGCGTGCCTTACCACCGTCCGAGTTTGTTTCCGCGCATGAGCGTGCTGCCCGCCCGCATCGCGCGGCTGGGTCAGGACGAACCGTGGTGCCGCGATTTCTGCCTGGCCGTGTTCCGCGCCAATTTCCAGCATGACCAGGACATCCAGGCCGAGGACGTGGTGCATACGCTGTTGACCGGCCTGTCGCTCGATGCCGATGCATTGATCGCGCGTGGCAAGTCCGAGGCCGCCAAAGAGGCGTTGCGCCGCCAGGTGGACCAGGCGCGCAACCTGGGCCTGTTCGGCGCGCCCACCTTCTTTGTCGATGGCGAGATGTTCTGGGGCAATGACCGCCTCGAAGACGCGCTTGAATGGACCCGCCGCGCGGCCGTCGGCGTCCGGGCCGCGGCCGACGGCTGAAACCGTCCGAGCCATTGCCGTGCCGCCATCGCCTGGCGGCGGCATCGTCGCTTTACGGACGTCTGTTCCTTTTTTCCTCGACGTTTTATCCGCAATGAAAAACAGCAGCAGTCCGCTTCGCGGCGCACCCATGCCGGGTGGCCGTTCGTTCACGCAATTCCGCGCCGCGCGCATCCGTCGCGTTTCGTTCCAGTGGCAGCAGCAGTCCGGCGGCGCAGAGCCGGCCGCCAAGGGCGGCGGGCCGCAGCGCACCTGACGCGCCGCGCCCGCCCTGGGGGGGCCTCAGCCGTGCGTGACCGGCGCCACGTTGGCCCACTCCTCGTCCGAGTACAGCCGGGAACGCAGCAGAAAGCGCTGGCCTTCGGCGCTATCGAGCGAAAAGGCGCCGCCGCGTCCGGGCACTGCGTCGATGATCAACTGGGTGTGCTCCCAGTAGGCGAACTGGTCTTCGCCCATGTAGAACGGGCAACCCTCCAGATCGCCCAGCAGCACGTCCGAAGCGCCCACCATGAACTCGCCCTGCGCATAGCACATGGGCGAGCTGCCGTCGCAGCAGCCGCCGGACTGGTGGAACATCAGCGGCCCGTGCCTGGCTCGCAGGGTCTCGATCAAGGCACGGGCCGCGTCGGTGGCGACCACGCGGGGAGTGGGTCCTGGCATGATGGGCTCCTCGCCGCCCCGGGGTTCAGAAGAACCCCAGCTTCTTGGGCGAATAGCTCACCAGCAGGTTCTTGGTCTGTTGGTAGTGGTTGAGCATCATCTTGTGGTTCTCGCGGCCGATGCCCGATTGCTTGTAGCCGCCGAAGGCCGCATGCGCGGGATAGGCGTGATAGCAATTGGTCCATACGCGCCCGGCCTTGATGGCGCGGCCCATGCGATAGCACGTGTTGGCATCGCGCGACCAGACGCCCGCGCCCAGCCCGTAGAGCGTGTCGTTGGCCAGCGCCAGCGCGTCATCGGCGTCCTTGAACGTGGTCACCGCCACCACGGGCCCGAAGATCTCTTCCTGGAACACGCGCATCTTGTTGTGGCCCTTGAAGACGGTGGGCTGCACGTAGTAGCCGCCTTCGAGCGCGCCCGGCAGCTGCGCGCGCGCGCCGCCGGCCAGCACCGCCGCGCCTTCCTGCTTGCCGATGTCCAGGTACGACAGGATCTTCTCCAATTGCTCGGTCGACGCCTGCGCGCCCAGCATGGTGTCGCCATCGAGCGGGTTGCCCTGCTTGATCTCGGCCACGCGCTTGAGCGCGCGCTCCATGAACTTGTCGTAGAGCGATTCCTGGATCAGCGCGCGGCTGGGGCAGGTGCAGACCTCGCCCTGGTTGAGCGCGAACATGACGAAGCCTTCGATGGCCTTGTCCAGGAAGTCATCGTCCTGCGCGGCCACGTCGGCAAAGAAGATGTTGGGCGACTTGCCGCCCAGCTCCAGCGTCACCGGGATGATGTTCTGCGACGCGTACTGCATGATCAGGCGGCCGGTGGTGGTTTCGCCGGTGAAGGCGATCTTGGCGATGCGCTTGCTGGAGGCCAGCGGCTTGCCCGCTTCCAGGCCGAAGCCGGTGACCACGTTGACCACGCCCGGCGGCAGCAGGTCGCCCACCAGTTCCATCAGCAGCAGGATGCCCAGCGGCGTCTGCTCGGCCGGCTTGAGCACCACGCAGTTGCCCGCGGCCAGCGCCGGCGCCAGCTTCCAGGCGGCCATCAGGATGGGAAAGTTCCACGGGATGATCTGGCCGACCACGCCCAGCGGCTCGTTGAAGTGATAGGCCACGGTGTCGTGGTCGATCTCGGACAGCCCGCCTTCCTGGCTGCGGATGCACGAGGCGAAATAGCGGAAGTGGTCGATCGCCAGCGGGATGTCGGCGGCGCGGGCCTCCCGGATCGGCTTGCCGTTGTCCCAGGTCTCGGCGGTGGCCAGGCGTTCGAGGTTGGCTTCCATCACGTCGGCGATGCGCATCAGGATCTGCGCGCGTTCAGCCGCCGGGGTCGCACCCCATTTGGGCGCGGCGCGATGCGCGGCGTCCAGCGCCAGTTCGATGTCGCGTTCTTTCGAGCGGGCGTTGCGGGTCAGCACCTGGCCGGTGACGGGCGTGACGTTGTCGAAGTATTCGCCGTCGGCGGGCGCCTGCCATTTGCCGTCGATGAAGTTGTCGTACTGCGTCCTGAGGTCCAGGCGCATGCCATAGGATTCGGGGGTGACGCGGGTTGCGATGTCCATGCTTGTCTCCGTATAGATCGGTGTAACGGCAGTCGGGTGCCTGCTTCGTATCAAGCAAACCGCGTGCCATGTCGGGGGACGCGGCTGGACAAGCGCGCGTGCCGCGTGCGAAAGTACATTTCCACGCGCCGGCAAGGGCGTGGGCGGTCTGGCGCCGCCCCAGGGTGTCGCGTTTCGCGACACCGTCGCGGAACAGGTGTCGCAGAACACCGTCCAAGGAGACATGCATGGCCACTCAATCCCGTTGGCAATCGCTGACGCACGCGCGCCAGCTGTTCAACCAGCAGGGCGTGGTGCCCGGCGGGCTGGTCGCCGAGCCCATCCTGCGTTCCTGGCGGCGCTGCGCCGACCTGGGTATCGACATGCGCGGCGCCCGCCGCGCCGAACCCATGACCGCCGCCGAATTGCGCGAGGCGCGCCAGCGCAACGAAGCCCTGCGGCGCATGTCGGAACCGGCCATGGCGCTGTTGCGCCGCGAGGGCGGCAGCGATGGGCTGGTGATCCTGTCAGATGCGCAGGGGCTGGTGCTGGACAGCGACGGCGACATCGATTTCGCGCAACGCGCCTCGCGCGTGGCCCTGATGCCCGGCGCCCCATGGGACGAAGCGGCGGCCGGCACCAATGCCATCGGCACCGCGCTGGCGGAAGGCCGCTCCATCATCGTCGACGGCGCCGAACACTACTTCGAGCCGAACCGCATCCTGACCTGCGCGGCGGTGCCGATCACCGACAGCGAAGGCCGCATGCTGGGGGTACTGGACCTGTCCAGCCCGGCGCGCGAGGTGCGCCCCGACGTGCTGGCGCGGGTGCGCGCGGCCGTCGACCTGATCGAACACCAGTTGTTCGATACGGCGCATGAACCCTGCGCGGTGCTGCATCTGCACGTCGACCGTTCCGGCCTGGGCACGCCCGGCGAGGGGTTGCTGGCCTTCCAGGGGGACCTGCTGGTCGGGGCCAACCGCCGCGCCATGCAGGCCCTCGGCCTGGCGGCCACGGCGCTGGGCGTCTATCGCTATGCGGACCTGTTCGACGGCGACCTGGAGCAGGCGCCCGACGCGGCTGGGCGCGTGCATGCGCGCGGCGGCGCCATCTATCACGCGCGCTTGCGCCGGCCCCGCGCCCGCCCGCCGGTGGCGCCGCCGCGCCTGCCAGCCACGCCGGCCACGCCGGCGCCGCTGGCGCGCGGCGAGGCGGCCAGCTTCGACGCCGCCACCCTGAGCGCGCTGGCGCGCGCGGTGCATCTGTCGGACGCGGGCGTTTCGATTCTGCTGCAAGGCGAGACGGGGGCCGGCAAGGAAGTGTTCGCGCGCCAGCTGCACGCGCGCAGCCGCCGCGCCGGCGGCCCGTTCGTGGCGGTCAATTGCGCGGCGCTGCCCGAAACCCTGATCGAATCCGAATTGTTCGGCTACGAAGACGGCGCCTTCACCGGTGCGCGCCGCCAGGGCAGCAAGGGCTTGCTGCGGCAGGCGCACGGCGGCGTGCTGTTCCTGGACGAGATCGGCGACATGCCGCTGGCATTGCAGTCGCGCCTGCTGCGGGTGCTGCAATCGCGCGAAGTGTCGCCGCTGGGCGCGGCGCGGCCGGTGCCGGTGGATTTCACGCTGGTGTGCGCCACCCATCGTCCGCTGGCGCATGAAGGGGCCGGCGCGCCGGTGCGCGCCGACCTGTATTTCCGCATCGCCGAATACACCGTGACGCTGGCGCCGCTGCGCGAGCGCGTCGATCTGCGTGAACTATTGCGCGCGCAGTGGGCCGCGCAAGGCGCGGGGCCGGTGTTGCCGGCCGAGATCGAGGAAACCCTGGTGCGCTATGCCTGGCCCGGCAACTACCGCCAACTGGCGGCGGTGCTGCGCACGCTGCATGTGCTGGCGGGCGCGTCAGGCGTGGTCGAGCGCAACATGCTGCCGGCCGACATCGGCGGCGTCGCGGCGGCGCCGTCCCTGCCGCCCGCGACCAGCCTGCAGGCGGTGGCCGACGATGCGATCCGGGCGGCGCTGGCCGCGCACGCGGGCAACGTCAGCGCCGCGGCGCGCGCACTGGGCGTGCATCGCAGCACGTTATACCGGCGCGCCGCCGCACTGGGGGTGGCGCGTCCGCGCTGATCCGGGGTCAGCCGACCAGCCGGGCCAGCTCGGCGCCCGGGTCGGGGGCGCGCATGAAGGCCTCGCCGACCAGGAAGGCATCGACCTTGTGCTCGCGCATGCGGCGCACGTCCTCGGGCGCCAGGATGCCGCTCTCGGTCACCACGCGCTTGCCGGCGGGAATGCGCGGCAACAGATCCAGCGTGTTCTGCAGGCTGGTCTCGAAGGTGCGCAGATTGCGGTTGTTGATGCCCAGCAGCGGCGTCTTGAGGGTCAGCGCGATGTCCAGTTCCTGGGCATCGTGCACTTCCACCAGCACGTCCATGCCCAGCTCCATGGCCAGCGTTTCCATCTCGCGCAGTTGCGCCGGGGTGAGCGCGGCCACGATCAGCAGCACGCAGTCGGCGCCCATCGCGCGCGCCGAGATGATCTGGTAGGGGTCGATCACGAAGTCCTTGCGCAGCACCGGCAGCGAGCACGCCGCGCGCGCCTGGCGCAGGTGGTCGTGCGAGCCCTGGAAGAACTGCACGTCGGTCAGCACCGACAGGCAGGCCGCGCCATGCACGGCATACGAGGATGCAATTTCAGCCGGTTGAAAGGTCTCGCGCAGCACGCCCTTGGACGGCGAGGCCTTCTTGATTTCGGCGATGACGCCGGCCTTGCCCTGCGAGATCTTGTCTTCGATGGCCTGGGCGAAGCCGCGCACGTCCTGGCGCGCCTGCGCTTCGCGCAGGACTTCGGCTTCGCTGCGCATCTGGCGCGCGGCGGCGACTTCCTCGGCCTTGACGGCGAGGATCTTCGCGAGAATATCGTTCATTTCTGGAATTTCCGGGTATATGCGCAGAAATCTTCCAGCTTGGCTCGCGCCGCGCCGGTGGAGATCAGTTCAAATGCTAGCGCTAACGCTGCGG
>LXNH01000098.1_pt1 | contig 19016 bp, 12 predicted proteins | sample 809111 | NCBI WGS metagenome assembly LXNH01 (sample SAMN04870528, study PRJNA318959) | seawater metagenome | biome: 00002010; material: water; isolation source: marine seawater | place: Greece: Milos, Mediterranean Sea | collected 2013-05-29 | depth 5-7 m
CGGATAGCATTCCCCGCCCGCCAGCACCAGGCTGACGGCGGCGGCCAGCGCGTCAGGGCTGGACGCCTTGGGCAGATAGCCGGCCACGCCGGCACGGGCGCAAGCGGCCATCACGTTCTGGTCCAGCACCGAGTACAGCGCCAGCACCAGCCGCGGCATGAACAGCGCCATCGCCTGCGACAGCAGACCGATGTCGGGTTCGGCCACGCCGCTGCAGCCAACCACCAGCAATTCCACTGGCCGGTTGATCGAACCTTGCATGTTGACGAGATGGGCTGGCGAGATCGCCAGAATGTCCTCGGCGTTCCGCACACGCTCCAGCACATGCTGGATGGCGACACGAAGCAGAGCGTAGTCTTCGATTAGAACGGTTGTCATCCCGGGGGGAACCTTGTGACGCTGGGTCCAGACACGGTTCCCATGGCACGGCTGCGCTCGGCGGCAACGGCGGTTCCTGCGCCTGGCCAGGCTCACGGGAATCTCGTCCGCCGCGTGGCATCATGCTGGCGCGCATTGTGATGCGCCATCTCAACCATGCTTGCGGACACAACCCATGCTATCAGCGGCTACGTTCGCTGAATCTCGTGCAGGAGGATGATTGGTGGAGGAATGCTGCGGCACGGCGACCGTCGATGACGCAGTGAGTATGCCCTAGGCGGGATGGCCGGGCCGGCCCCCCCGCCCCTAGCCCAGCTTGCGGCCGTAGAGCTGTCCGGCCTCGGCTTCGCGGCCGTTCGGCTCATGCCATTCCAGCGTGGCGCCCCGCTGCAGCGCCGCATACACGGCTTCGCCCTTGTTCTTGACATGCAGGCGCTGATAAAGGGTGCAGGCATGCGTCTTGGCGGTCGCGACCGAAATATTCAGCATCCGGCTGACCGTCTTGATGGGATAGCCGCGCGCCAGCAACACCAGCACTTCGTATTGGCGCGGGGTGATCTGCAACAGCTGGGCGCCGGCGCTGACCGGCATGGAGGCCTTGCTCGCGCCATCGTCCAGGTCACGCGCGGGCAAGGCGCAACTGGCCTGCGCCGGAGCCTGCAATGCCTGCTCGCTCGGGAAACACTGTCCGCCGGCCATGACCAGGCGTATCGCCGCTTCCAGGATCTCGACCGATGCCGTCTTCATCAGGCAGCCAAAGACACTGGCGCCCGGCAAACCCTGCACCGGCATCGGCAGCGGCATGACATCGGTCAGCAGCAGGATCCGCTTGGGACTCAATTCACGCTGGATCTCGTGCAGCGTGCTCCAGGCTTCCTCGCTGTCCACCGGCAGGCCGTAGATCAGGAGATCGGCGCCCGCATGCGCGCCACTGGCCTTGGAGACGTCGGCCAACCCCATTCCCTCGATTTCCCACACATCGTCCAACTTGCTCAGAATCTGCCATAACCCCAGCCGCAAGAGCGGATGAGCTTCAATCAGGACCATCTTGGCCATGGTGTCCTCCCGGTAGTTCGACAGGCCTAGAAGGGATCTTCGCTGTGCTGAAGACTATTTTTTTTCCAACCCTGCGCGGGTGTTCCGCAATATCCCGGAATATCTAATGAAGCCGTACCGGGCCATTTGGGCTGGGGACTTTCGTAGCCAACATAACGGATGGCATGAACTCATCTTATGGTTCGAATTTCGCAAAATCAAGACACTTGCAATTGATATAATCCGACAAAAACAGAAATCATTCGTTAGCCTTAAACCCGTCTCCTAAATCCGGATGAGAGGGTGCCATCATCCTTTCATCCGCTAGGGTTTTTACCGAGCCCCCCTCTGGAGCATCGCGCCGTCCTACCGCGGCGGCAGCGGCCGCGCGCACGGCATGGGCCGGAACCCGTCCGCGGCCAGGCATGACCACGCCCAGCCCGAGGGCTGCAGGGGACTGCAAGGATAGGCCGGATTGACGTACAGGCTTGTCTATATGTTTCCAGCGACACATTAAGCCCGGACAAGAAAGCCGTAATCGCAATATAGGTAACATTTTTATTTTCTATCACTACGGCGTCATTTACTCCATATAGGCGAAGTCAAATACCGTATGCCCCCCCTGATGATGCCAATGGTGCATTGAAGCATGGCGTTTTCTCAGGAAACTGGCGTAGTGAATTTCGCCATCGGTCTCGACGTAGGTCGAAGGCGACAGCTCTTCGATGCGGTTGAGCGAAACGCCCTTGCCGTAGTGGCAGAAGCCTTGGTACTGCGCGCAGCGGATCACCTCTCCCGCAGGAGAGACAATGATGCCGGCGTTGCGGGCCCGCATCGGGTTGCGCACGATGGGGTTGCAGGCGTGCGGCGTCCACTGCTTCGAGCGCGGCGAATCGGCGAAAAAGGCGAATAATTCGTCGCAGTGGCTCTGGCCATCCGTGCGATCGATATTGGTTAACAGCCACCAGTATTCACCGCGCTTGAATATAATCGTATCGACCGCCGAAACATCGGTCATCAACGTCATGTCCAATTCCCATTTCAACGGGAATTCGGTGCATTTCCATAATTCTATGCTGCGATTCCCACAGGTTTCCGGCACCATGTAGGTAACGCCTTCGTACTCGAATATATAAGGAAACGATAAATGATAGGGTAGGCTCAGAGCGGTCCCCAACAGCCGGAAAGCCCCGTCCTCAAAGGTTGCGACCGAAATCGTGCCTTTGCGGGAATTAAAATCGTAATCCTCGAAAAATATATATGGATTATTGCCGTGCGTATATACAAAGGGATCCGCGAAGAATCGACCCTTGGGCGGCTGCAATACCATGGCCTCGGACACCACCGCCTGCTGCCGGGCCGATGGAAACATCCCTATCCGCCAACGCACATTGCGCCCCATGACGCGGCGCACAATCAAATCACCCATTAACCAGGCCTGGCGCGCGATATAGGCGGCGCTGTCCCATTCGGCCGGATCGTCGCGGCGCTGGCCGCTCATGATCTGCATGCCGGGCGGCGCCGCGCCCGGGCGCGCCCGCGCCAGCGCCAGCAAGGCGTCGTAAACCATGAAATTGCCGAGGCTGAAGGCGCGCGTCTGGTTCTTCAGCCAGAACACCTCCGTGTTGAAACTGCGCTGGTCCAGCAGCGCATCCTGCTCCACGCTCGCCCCCACCCGCCACAGCTTGACGGTGGTATGGTCCTCGCGCTGGTAGACCTCCCAGAACCCGGCGTAGCGGCTGGTCGACACCGCGATATCGGAATAGCTCAGCTGCCATATGCCGAGCCTGGCCCAATCCGCCATGCGCGCGCGCAGCGGCGGCACCAGCGGCCGCGCCCCCAGCATGATCACCAGGTCCAGCCCCAGCGCCGCGACGCCGTCGTCACGGCCGGCATCGCCCGGATCGGCCGGCAGGCGCAGCAGCGGCACCGCTGCCGGCAAGCCATCGCGCAGGTCGCGGCAGGCCAGCATCTGCCGCTGCCGCGGCGGCAACAGGCGCGACTCCAGCCGCGACAGGGTGCCGAACAGCGCCTTGGCGCCCAGCCGTGGTTCGGTGCCGGTCTTCTCCATCACCAGCAAGGCGGCCATGTCGTAGTCCTGGCTGCGCGCGAGCCACTCGACCATGTCGTGGATCCACCCGGGCTGGTCGGTCCCGTCCAGCAACAGCCCCACTCGGTAGGTTTTCATATCTCCTGCTCCTGTGTCAGGGCGCAATGGCCTGCGGCACCGGAACGGCGATGGGGCTCGCCAGGCGCATCCACGGTGCCACGGTTTCAAGTCCTCGCGCTGATACTGCGGCGTTTCGGCGCGGCTTTCCAGACGGCTTTCAATCTAGGGCGCTCGTCCGAGGACAAACGGCGTAGCGCCGTTTGGACGAGGCGTCCGCCTTTTTCTCGGCCAACGGCGCGAGCCTTCGTGCAAAGGAACGAAGGGCTCGTCCGGAACGTCTCGGGATTCATGCGTACCGGCTAGGGATAACCACTATCGAATCCTGGCACCGGGACGTGCATACTGCTTTCAAACGAACGTTTGATTTCACCCAAATGCAAGAACTCAGATCCTCCAACACCCGCGAATCGATCCTGGACACCGCCGAAGCCCTGTTCGCACAGCAGGGCCACGACGGCACGTCCATGCGCCAGATCACCGGCGCGGCGGGTGTCAACCTGGCGTCGGTCAACTATCACTTCGGCTCCAAGGAATCGCTGGTCCAGGCCGTGCTCAAGCGGCGGCTGGAAGTCCTGAACCGCGAACGCCTGCGCCTGCTGGACGAACTCGAAGCGCAGGCCCAGGGCAAGCCGCTCAAGCCGTCGCAGATCGTCGATGCGTTCTTCGGCACGCTGCTGCGGCTGGCGGCCGATCCGGCGCAGGCCGGCAGCACGTTCCTGCCGCTGCTCGAACGCACCATGACCAACCCCACCGGCTTTATCCGCGCGCTGTTCGCCGAGGAATACGCCGACGTGCTCGATCGGTATCGCAACGCCCTCTTCGCCGCGCTGCCCGATGTGCCGCGCGCCGAGATCGTGTGGCGTTTCCAGTTCATGCTCGGCGCCACCTCTTACGCCATCATCGGCACCGACCTGCTGCGCTCGGTGACCGGCTGGACGGTCGACGAGGCCGAGCAACCCGACAACCCCGAGCTGCTGCTGCCCCGCCTGATGAGCTTCCTGCTCGGCGGCCTGCGCGCTCCCCTGCCGCAGCATCCCGCCACCTAGGGCGCGCGCCCCGGGGTCAGTGCGGTGCGGCAGTTCCTGAGAATTCGAAAAAGGAGACAAGGAAAATGAATGCAGTCATCGTCGCGCTGGTCGTCATCGCGCTGCTGGCCGCCGTGCTGCTCGGCGTGCGGCCCGTCAGGCGGGCCTTGCTGTCGGCGCCGATCTTCAATCTCTACCGCAAGGTGCTGCCGCAGATGTCGGACACCGAGCGCGATGCGCTCGAGGCTGGCACGGTCTGGTGGGAAGGCGAGCTGTTCCGCGGCCGCCCCGACTGGAAGCGCCTGCTGGCCTATCCGCGTCCGCGCCTGACCGACGCAGAACGGCATTTCCTCGACCACCAGGCCGAAGAGGCCTGCCGCATGGTCGACGACTGGAACATCTCGCAGGAGCGCTTCGACCTGCCCGCCGAGGTCTGGGACTATCTCAAGCGCAACGGCTTTCTCGGCATGATCATCCCCAAGGAATACGGCGGCCTGGCGTTCTCGGCCTACGCGCATTCCGAGATCGTGACCAAGCTGTCGACGCGCTCGTCGGCGCTGGCGGTCTCGGTGATGGTGCCCAACTCGCTCGGCCCCGCCGAGCTGCTGTTGCACTACGGCACCGATGAACAGAAGAACCACTACCTGCCGCGCCTGGCGCGCGGCGAGGAAGTGCCGGCGTTCGCGCTGACCAGCCCGTGGGCCGGTTCCGACGCCGCCGCCATCCCCGACAGCGGCATCGTCTGCAAGGGCGAATGGCAGGGCCGCGAAGTGATCGGCATGCGTGTCAGCTGGGACAAGCGCTACATCACGCTGGCGCCGGTCTGCACGCTGCTGGGCCTGGCCTTCCGCCTGTACGACCCGGACGGCCTGCTGGGCAGCGTGAAAGACCTGGGCATCACCTGCGCGCTGGTGCCGCACGACCACCCGGGCGTGGACACCGGCCGCCGCCACTTTCCGCTGAACGCCATGTTCATGAACGGCCCGACCCGCGGCCAGGACGTCTTCATGCCGCTGGATTTCATCATCGGCGGCCCGGCCATGGCCGGCCAGGGCTGGCGCATGCTGATGGAATGCCTGGCGGCCGGCCGCTCGATTTCCCTGCCGTCGTCCAACACCGGCATGGCCAAGCTGACCGCGCGCGCCGTCGGCGGCTACGCCCGCGTGCGCAGCCAGTTCCGCACCCCGGTCGGCAAGTTCGAGGGCGTCGAGGAAGCCCTGGCCCGCATCGGCGGCCACACCTACATGATGGACGCCGCGCGCGGCATGACCGCCGGCGCCGTCGACCTGGGCGAGAAGCCTTCGGTGGTCTCGGCCATCGTCAAATACCACGTCACCGAACGCGCCCGCCAGGTGGTCAACGACGGCATGGACGTCATCGGCGGCAAGGGCATCTGCCTGGGCCCGTCCAACTTCCTGGGCCGCGCCTACCAGCAGATTCCCATCGGCATCACCGTGGAAGGCGCCAACATCCTGACGCGCAGCCTGATCATCTTCGGCCAGGGCGCGATCCGCTGCCATCCCTATGTGCTGGCCGAGATGCGCGCCGCCCAGTCGCCCGACCGCAAGCAAGGCCTGGACGATTTCGACCGCGCCTTCTGGGGCCACGTCGGCTTCGTCGCGCGCAACAAGCTGCGCGCGCTGGGCACCGCCCTGACCGGCAGCCATTTCATCGGCGTCGACGCCGACGTCGCGCCCGAAATGAAGCGCTACTACCAGCTGCTGAGCCGCTATTCGGCCGCCTTCGCCCTGCTGGCCGACACCTCGATGCTGGTGCTGGGCGGCAGCCTCAAGCGCCGCGAACGCCTGTCGGCGCGCCTGGGCGACATTCTGTCGCAGATGTACCTGGCCAGCGCCGCGCTCAAGCGCTTCGAGGACGAGGGCCGCCAGCGCGCCGACGCGCCGCTGGCGCACTGGTCGGTGCAGGATGCGCTGTACCGCCTGCAGGACGCCATCGACGGCGTGCTGGAAAATTACCCCAACCGGCTGGTGGCGTGGGGCCTGCGCCGCATCGTCTTCCCCTGGGGCCGGCCGCAGTCGCTGCCGTCCGACCAACTGGGCCAGGAGGTGGCGCGCCTGCTCATCAACCCCGGCGCGGCGCGCGATCGCCTGACCGCCGGTTGCCATGTGCCCGCCAGCGCCGACGAACCGGTGGGCGCGATCGAGCAGGCGCTGGCCGCCACGCTCGAAGCCGAACCGATCGAATCGAAGATCCGCGAGTTCGAGAAGCGCGGCACGCTCGATGGCAACCCGCAGGCCAACGTGCGCGACCTGGCCGATGCCGTCCATGCCGCTGGCGGCATCACCGCCGAAGAATATGCGGTGGTCAAGCGCCGCAACGACTTGCGCGACATCGTGGTGAAAGTGGATGACTTCCCCTTTGACCTGGGCATCACCGGCGCGGTCAAGCCGGCCGGCGAACGCAAGGCGGCCTGAGCCCCGTCCACACACCAAGGAGATCGGATGGCATTCAAACCGGTATATGTGGTCGACGGCGCCCGCACCCCCTTCCTGAAGGCGCGCTCGGGCCCCGGCCCGTTCGCCGCCGGCGACCTGGCCGTGCAGGCCGGCCGTGGCCTGTTGCTGCGCCAGCCCTACGCCCCCACCGAGCTGGACGAAGTCATCGTCGGCTGCGCCGCGCCCTCGGCCGACGAGGTCAACATCGGCCGCGTGATCGCGCTGCGGCTGGGCTGCGGCAACAAGGTGCCCGGCTGGACCGTAATGCGCAATTGCGCCTCGGGCATGCAAGCCCTGGATTCCGCCATCGCCAACATCCAGACCGGACGCTCGCAGCTGGTGCTGGCCGGCGGCACCGACGCCCTGTCGCATGCGCCGGTGCTGTTCTCGGACGACATGGTGCGCTGGCTGGCCAGTTGGTATGCGGCCCGCGGCCTGGGCGCCAAACTGGCCACCCTGCGCCGCCTGCGGCCGCGCCATCTGGCGCCCGTCATCGGCCTGCTCAAGGGCCTGACCGACCCGGTGGTCGGCCTGTCGATGGGCCAGACCGCCGAAAACGTCGCCACCCGCTTCGGCATCAGCCGCCAGGCCATGGACGCCTATGCCGCGCAAAGCCATGCGCGCGCCCTGGCCGGACGCGCCAACGGCGCCTTCACGGAAATCACGCCGCTGATCGACACGCAGGGCAAGCTGTACCCGGACGACGACGGCGTGCGCGAGGATTCCACGCCCGAAAAGCTGGCCAGGCTCAAGCCGGTGTTCGACAAGCCCTGGGGCAACATCACCGCCGGCAACAGCTCGCAGGTCACCGACGGCGCCGCCATGCTGGTGCTGGCCTCCGAGGAAGCGGTGCAACGCTGGAACCTGCGTCCGCTGGGCCGCATCGTCGACAGCCAGTGGGCCGGCCTCGACCCGGCCATGATGGGCCTGGGTCCGGTCCACGCCGCCACCCCGATCCTGCAACGCCACGGCCTGGGCCTGAATGACCTGGACTTGTGGGAGATCAACGAAGCCTTCGCCGCCCAAGTGCTGGGCTGCCTGGCGGCCTGGCAGGACGAGGCCTATTGCCAGGAACACTTCGGCACGCCCGCCTGGGGCGCGCTCGACCCGGCCCGCCTGAACGTGGACGGCGGCGCCATCGCCATCGGCCATCCGGTGGGCGCCTCGGGCGCCCGCATCGTGCTGCACCTGCTGGAGGCGCTCAAGCGCCGCGGCGCGCGGCGCGGCATGGCCGCCATTTGCATCGGCGGCGGCCTGGGCGGCGCGATGCTGGTCGAAACGCTGGACGAGGACCGCCAATGAACACGCTCGACACGCTCTCTCACTGGCGCCTGGAGCGCGACGCCGACGGCCTGGCCTGGCTGACGTTCGACCGCGCCGGCAGCGCGGTCAACGCGCTGTCGGCCGACACCATGGCGGAACTGGCCACGGTGCTGGACGCGCTCGACGCGCAGCCGCCCAAGGGCCTGGTGATCCGCTCGGGCAAGGCCACCGGCTTCATCGTCGGCGCCGACGTCAACGAATTCGCCGAACTGAACACGCCGGAGCAGGGCCGCGCCCTGGTGGCGCGCGGCTGGAATCTGTTCAACCGCCTGGCGGCGGTGCGCTACCCGACACTGGCGCTGATCCAGGGCCATTGCCTGGGCGGCGGCCTGGAGCTGGCGCTGGCTTGCCGCTACCGGCTGGTGGAAGACGCGCCCGACGCCTCGCTGGCGCTGCCGGAAGTCATGCTGGGCATTTTTCCCGGCTGGGGCGGCATGCTGCGCCTGCCCGCCGTGGTCGGCGCGCCGGCCGCGCTCGACATGATGCTGACCGGGCGCGGCGCCGATGCGCGCCGCGCGGCCGCGCTGGGCCTGGTGGACGCGCGCGTGCCGACCCGCCTGCTGCAGGCGGCGGCGCGCGGCCTGGTGCTGTCGGGCAAGCCGCCACGCCGCGCGCGTGGCCTGGGCGCCTGGCTGAACCGCTGGCCGCTCAAGGCGGTCGCCGCCAAGCGCGCCCGCAAGCAGGTCGCGGCCAAGGACCCGCTCGGCCATTACCCGGCCGCCCCGGCCATCATCGATATCTGGGAAAAGCATGGCGGCAATGCCTTGCAGGCACCGGCGCTGATCGACGCCATCATTGCCTCGGACACCGCCCGCAACCTGCTGCGCGTGTTCCGGCTGCAGGAACGCCTCAAGGCCAACGGCCGCCAGGCCGGCATCGCCCCGGTGCGCCACGTGCATGTGGTCGGCGCCGGCGTGATGGGCGGCGACATCGCCGCCTGGTGCGCGCTCCAGGGCCTGACCGTGACCTTGCAGGACCAGGACATGACCCGCATCGCACCCGCCATCAAGCGCGCCGCGGCCTTGTTCTCGCGTCGCCTGAAAGACCGGCGCGCGGCCCGCGCCGCCTTCGACCGGCTGGTGCCCGACCCGGCCGGCGACGGCGTGCCGCTGGCCGACGTGGTGATCGAAGCCATCAGCGAGCAGCCCGAAGCCAAGCGCGGCCTGTACCAGTCGCTGGAGCCGCGCATGAAGGCCGACGCGCTGCTGGCCACCAACACCTCCAGCCTGTCGCTGGAAACACTGAGCGCCGGGCTGACCCGGCCCGAACGGCTGGTCGGCATCCACTTCTTCAACCCCGTGGCCAAGATGCCGCTGGTGGAAGCGGTGCATACCGACGGCACCGCCGCGGACACGCTGGCGCGCGCCTGCGCCTTCATAGGACAAGTCCGAAAATTGCCCCTACCGGTGCATAACGCACCCGGTTTCCTCGTCAATGCGGTGCTCGCTCCGTATATGCTGCTGGCCATGCGAAATATCGATGAGGGACTCACTCCCGCCACCGTGGATGCAGCAATGGTGGATTTCGGCATGCCGATGGGGCCGCTGGAGCTGGCCGACACCGTCGGCCTGGACATCGCCCTTGCGGCGGGCCAGCAACTGGCCGGCGCCGCCGAGCCGCCGCGCTGCCTGACCGAAAGACTGGCGCGCGGCGACCTGGGCAAGAAGAGCGGCCGCGGCTTCTACACCTGGCGCGACGGCAAGCCGGTCAAGGACGGCCAGGCCGGCGCGCGCGCCCCGGCCGGCCTGGCCGAGCGCCTGATCCAGCCGCTGGTGGACGCCACCCGCGAGCGGGTCGAAGCCGGCGTGGTGGCCGACGCCGATCTGGCGGATGCCGGCGTGATTTTTGGGACCGGGTTCGCGCCGTTCACGGGCGGGCCCCTGCATTACCAACGCAGTCGCAGTGCGCAGGGCGGATCACGCTGACGCAGCCGCAAAATAAACCGGCCTGGGGCCCTCCCCTTGAGCCGGATAGACCGGGACGACGAGACCGGCAGTGCCATAGAGACATACCTATCCAACATGAGGAGGCAGTACCATGAGCAGACGTTTATTGTCCCTGAGCACCCTGTCCGCCATTGTGGTCGGCCTGGGCGCCACCAGCGCCGCCCATGGCGCCGGCTTTCAGCTCCTGGAGCAGAATGCCAGCGGCCTGGGCAATGCCTACGCGGGCTCGGCGGCAAATCCGGAAAACGCCAGCATCATCTATTACAACCCGGCTGGCATGACCTACCTGCCCGGCATCAATGTCTCGGGCGGCGTCAACCTGATCAAGCCCTCGTTCAAGTTCTCGGATAACGGCAACAGCCGCAATCCGACCGCGCTGGGCGGCACCCGCCCCACCGGCGGTGACGGCGGCGACGCCGGCAACCTCGGCGTCGTGCCCAACCTGTACGGTTCGTGGCAGTTGAGCGATAAATGGTTCGTCGGCCTGGGCATCGGCGCGCCGTTCGGCCTGATGACCGAATACGACGACGACTGGGCCGGCCAGTACCACTCGAACAAGTTCGAGATCAAGACGATCAACATCAATCCGTCGATCGCCTACAAGGTCAACGACAAGTTCTCGATGGGCTTCGGCGTGAACTGGCAGCACATCGACGCCAACTACAAGAAGAAGACCGTGGTGCCGGTGACGCTGCCCGGCGGCGGCACCGTCTTCACCAACGGCGACGCCGACCTCAACCTGAAGGGCGACGCCTGGGGCTGGAACGTGGGCTTCATGCTGCAACCCACCGACGCCACCCGCATCGGCCTGTCGTACCGCTCCAAGATCAAGCACACCGCCAAGGGCGACACCGACATCGACAACATCGGCGGCCCCTCCGGCCGGTCGGTCTCGTTCGACGCCAAGGCCTCGGTCGACCTGCCCGACACGCTGATCCTGAGCGCCACCCACCAGCTCAACGAGAAGTGGGAACTGCTGGGCGACGTCTCATGGACCGGCTGGAGCAGCATCCCCGACCTGAAGATCCGCAACTCCGGCACCGGCGCGCGCGATGACGACCTGCCGCTGAACTTCCGCGACACCTGGCGCATCGCCGTCGGCACGACCTACAAGTTCGCGCCCGCCTGGAAATGGAAGTTCGGCCTGGCCTACGACCAGTCGCCGGTCCACAAGGCCGAAGACCGTCCCACCTCGCTGCCCGACAACGACCGCTACTGGTTCTCGACGGGCGTGCAATGGCAGGCCACCAAGACCACCACGCTCGATCTGGGGTATACCTACCTGTACCTGCGCAAGACGGACATCGACACCACGTCCGGCAATGCGTTGACGAAGGGCCGCGTCGCGGGCACCTATGACAGCAGCGGCCACATCTTCGGGCTGCAACTGTCGTCCCGTTTCTAGCCCTGCCTGGGCGGAGGGCGGGCCGGTCCCACCCTCCGTCGGCCCGTATTTTCAGGAGACTTCCTTGAGCAAGTTCGTCGTCAAACACGTCGCCGTGCTGGGAGCCGGCGTCATGGGCGCGCAGATCGCCGCCCACCTGGCCAATGCCGGCGTGCCCGTCACGCTGTTCGACCTGGCCGCGCCCGAGGGCGACCGCAACGGCATCGTCAAGAAGGCGCTGGCCGGCCTGAAAAAGCTCGAACCGGCGCCGCTGGCCAGCCCTGCCCGCCTGGCCCTGATCGCCCCGGCCAACTACGACGACCATATCGAACAGCTGCGCGGCTGCGACCTGATCATCGAAGCGATCGCCGAGCGCATGGACTGGAAGACCGCGCTGTACGAGCGCATCGCGCCGCACGTGGCGCCCGGCGCCATCATCGCCTCCAATACCTCCGGCCTGTCGATCGACGCGCTGGCCAACGCCCTGCCGGCCGCGCTGCGCGACCGCTTCTGCGGCATCCACTTCTTCAATCCGCCGCGCTACATGCGGCTGGTGGAGATCATCGCCACCTCGCACACCCAGGCGCCGGTGCTGGACCAGCTCGAAACCTGGCTGACCTCCACCCTGGGCAAGGGCGTGATCCGCGCGCTGGACACCCCCAACTTCGTCGCCAACCGCATCGGCGTGTTCTCGATCCTGGCGGCCATGCACCACACCCAGCGCCTGGGCCTGGGCTTTGACGAGGTCGACGCCCTCACCGGCCCGAAGATCGGCCGTCCCAAGAGCGCCACCTACCGCACCGCCGACGTGGTCGGCCTGGACACGCTGGCGCACGTGGTCGGCACCATGGACAAGAACCTGCCGGACGATCCCTGGCACCGCTACTTCACGCTGCCCGCCTGGCTGTCGGCCCTGATTTCCAAGGGCGCGCTCGGCCAGAAGAGCGGCGCCGGCGTCTACCGCAAGGCCGGCCGCGAGATCCAGGTGCTGGACCTGCAGGCGCAGGATTACCGTCCCAGCGCCGGCAAGCTGGCCGACGACGTCGCCGCCCTGCTCAAGGAACGCGACCCGGCCAAGCGCTTCGCCGCGCTACGCGCCAGCGCGCATCCGCAAGCCCAGTTCCTGTGGAGCCTGTTCCGCGACATCTTCCACTACAGCGCCGTGCAGCTCGGCCAGGTGGCCGACAACGCCCGCGACCTGGACCTGGCCATGCGCTGGGGCTTCGGCTGGGCCCAGGGCCCATTCGAAACCTGGCAGGCCGCCGGCTGGCAGGCCATCGCCCGCGCCGTGGCCGAGGACATCGCCGCCGGCCGCGCCATGAGCGATGCGCCGCTGCCGGACTGGGCCCTGGAGCCCGACCGCCAGGGCGTGCACACGCCGCAGGGCTCGTATTCCGCCCGCAGCGGCACGCTGCAGCCGCGTTCGGCGCTGCCGGTCTACCAGCGCCAACTGTTCCCCGAGCGCGTGTTCGGCGAAGGCGCCGACGACCGTGGCGCCACCGTGTGGGAAAACGAAGGCGTGCGCCTGTGGAACCTGCCCGAGGTGGACGCCGGCATCGCCATTCTTTCCGTCACCTCCAAGAATCACACGCTGGGCGCCGAGGTGCTCGAAGGCATCCTGCAGGCCGTGGCCCGCGCCGAACGCGACTTCGACGGCCTGGTGATCTGGCACGATGCCCCGTTCGCCGTGGGCGCCAACCTGCAACAGGTATCGGAAGCCTGCGCCGCCGGCCAGTGGGACATGCTGGAAGCCACCGTCGAGAAATTCCAGCGCACCTCGCAGGCCTTCAAATATGCGCAGATCCCTACCGTGGCGGCCGTGCAGGGCATGGCGCTGGGCGGCGGCTGTGAATTCCTGATGCATGCCTCGCACCGCGTGCTGGCGCTGGAAAGCTACATCGGCCTGGTCGAGGCCGGCGTCGGCCTGATCCCGGCCGGCGGCGGCAGCAAGGAATTCGCCGGCCGCGCGGCGGCGCTGGCGGCTACCACCGCCACGCCCGGCGAGGTGTTCCCGTTCCTGCAACCGGTGTTCCAGACCATCGCCATGGCGCGGGTCGCCAAGAGCGCCATCGAGGCCGTCGATCTCGGCTTCGCGCGGCAGCAAGATATCGTGCTGTTCCATCCCGGCGAACTGCTGTTCGTGGCGATCAGCCAGGCCCGCGCCGCGGCCACCGCCGGCTACGCGCCGCCGCCTCGGCTGCAGGGCGTGCCGGTGGCCGGCCGCAACGGCATCGCCAATTTCGAGATGGTGCTGGTCAACATGCGCGAAGGCGGCATGATCAGCGCCCATGACTACCGCGTGGCGCGCAGCGCCGCGGTGGCGTTGTGCGGCGGCGAGGTCGAGACCGGCGCCAAGGTCGACGAGGAATGGCTGCTGGCGGTCGAACGCAAGGAGTTCGTGGCGCTGCTGCGCACCCCCGAAACCCAGGCCCGCATCCGCCACACGCTCGACACCGGCAAGCCATTGCGGAATTAGGCCCCCCCTAGCGCCTTCGGCGCCGCCCCCAGGGGCGCCGGTGGCGGACCGGCGGAGCCGGATCCGCGCGGCCCCGCTGGTGGGGGACCGTGGTGTGCGTAGAGGGTGATCGTTATGGATACGAGGAATTGATATGAGCAAGCAGATTCAAGAGGCCTACATCGTTGCGGCGACGCGGCTGCCGGTGGGCAAGCGCAAGGGGGTGTACGCCACTACCCGGCCCGACGACATGCTGGCGGCCGCGCTGCAGGGCGTGCTCAAGCAGACGCCGTGGCTGGAGCCGGCGCGCATTGACGACGTCATCACCGGCTGCGCCATGCCGGAAGCCGAACAGGGCATGAACGTGGCGCGCATCGGCCTGTTGCTGGCCGGCCTGCCGCAGAGCGTGGCCGGCGTCACCGTCAACCGCTTCTGCGCCTCGGGCCTGCAGGCCGTGGCCGACGCCGCCGCCCGCATCCGCAGCGGCGAGGTCGACATCATGATCGGCTCGGGCACCGAGTCCATGAGCGCCATGCCGCAGATCATGGGCAACAAGGTGTCGCTCAATCCGGCCATCTTCTCGCATCCCGAGAACGTCGGCATGGCCTTCGGCATGGGCCTGACCGGCGAGAAAGTGGCCGAGCAATGGAAGGTGTCGCGCGAAGACCAGGACGCCTTCGCGCTGGAATCGCAGCAGAAGGCCAACGCCGCCATCGCCGCCGGCCACTTCCGCGCCGAGACCACGCCGTTCGAGGTGGTGACGCGCCTGCCCGGCGGGCCCAAGGGCGACGTGCGCGAAACCCGCCGCCTGGTCGAGGTCGACGAAGGCCCGCGCCCCGACACCACCGCCGAGGGCCTGGCGCGGCTCAAGCCCGTGTTCGCCGCGCGCGGCAGCGTCACCGCCGGCAACAGCTCGCAGATGTCCGACGGCGCCGCCGCCGTGGTGCTGGTGTCCGAGCGCGTGCTGCGCGAATTCAACCTCAGCCCGTTGGCGCGCTTTGTCAGCTACTCGGTGGCCGGGGTGCCGCCGGAAATCATGGGCATCGGCCCCATGGCCGCCATCCCCAAGGTGTTGGCCCGCGCCGGCATCGCCCAGGACGACCTGGACTGGATCGAACTGAACGAGGCCTTCGCCGCGCAATCGCTGGCGGTGATCCGCGAACTCAAGCTCGATCCGTCCAAGATCAACCCGCTGGGCGGCGCCATCGCGCTGGGCCATCCGCTGGGCGCGACCGGCGCGATCCGCACCGCCACGCTGCTGCATGGCCTGCGCCGCACTGGCGGCAAGTACGGCATGGTGACCATGTGCATCGGCACCGGCATGGGCGCGGCCGGCCTGTTCGAAGCGATGTAACCCGGACAAGGCGGTGAAGCCCTATTGGTTCAAACGCCTGTCGCCGGCCTGGCGCGCGCGCCTGATGCGGGTGGGATTCAACCTGCATCCGGCGTTTCGCGCCACCGGCGGACGGGTGCTGTATGTATCGCAGGATTTTCAGCACATCCGCATCAAGCTGCCCTTGCTGCGGCGCACGCGCAATATTGTGGGGTCCATGTACGGCGGCTCGCTGTTCGCGGTGACCGACGGCGCCCATCCCACCATGCTGATGGCCGCGCTCGGCGCGGACCACATCGTGTGGGACAAGGCCGCGTCCATCCGCTACCGCAAGCCCGCCTACACCACGCTGTATGTGGACTTCCGGCTGCCGCCGGGAGAAATCGCGGAGATACGCGCCATCCTGGCGCGCGACCACGAGACCACCCGGACATACGCCGTGGAATTGAAAGACAAGGACGGTGTCGTCTATGCCGTCGTGGAACGCACGATCTACATCGCCGACAAGAAGTACTACAAGCAGAAAACGACAGGAGGAGACCCATGCGTGACATCACCCCCGGAGGGCGCGCCGCCGCCCTGAGCCTGATCCTGGCCGCCTGCCTGGTGGCAGGCCCCGCGCTGGCCGCCGATGTGGAGGTCGCTGGCGTGCGCGTGCCCGGGCAGTTGGCCGAAGACGGCCATGCGCTGGTGCTGAACGGCGCCGGCCTGCGCACCAAGTTCATCGTCAAGGTCTACGTGGCGGCGCTGTATGCCAGCGCCAGGAGCCAGGACGCAGCGGCCTTGATCAACAGCGACGAACCGCGCCGCATGCGGCTGCAGCTCTTGCGCGATGTCGACAGCAAGAGCCTGGATGCGGCGCTGCAGGACGGATTGCGCGACAACACCCCCAAAGCGGAACTGGCCGCCTTGCAACCCTCCACGGCCCGCCTGTCGGCGCTGATGGCCGAGATCGGCTCGGCCCGCGAAGGCGACGTCATCGACCTGGACTTCGACGCCCGTGGCGTCGCGATCACCGACAACGGCAAGCCGCGCGGCCGCATCGACGACCCGGCCTTCGGCCGCGCGCTGCTGCGCGTCTGGCTGGGCGACGACCCGGCCCAATCCTCCCTCAAAAAAGCCCTGCTGGGAGCCCCTTGAAAATGGAACGAATCTGGCAAAAGAGCTACCCCCCGGGCATCCCCAAGGACATCGAACTCGACCGCGCCACCACGTTGGTCTCGATTGCCCGCGACAGCTACCGGCGGTTCGCCGACAAGCCGGCGTACCTGAGCATGGGCAAGACCCTGACCTACGCCGAACTCGACCGCCTGACGCGCGACTTCGCCGCCTGGCTGCACGCCAACGGCTTGCGCAAGGGCGACCGCGTGGCGCTGATGATGCCCAACCTGCTGCAATACCCGGTGTGCCTGTTCGGCACGCTGCGCGCCGGCTGCACCGTGGTCAATTGCAACCCGCTCTACACCGCGCACGAACTGGAACACCAGCTGGCCGACTCCGGCGCGCGCGCCATCGTGGTGGCGGACAACTTCGCCGCCACGCTGCAAAAGGCGCTGCCCAACGCACCCGTCGAAAAGGTGCTGGTAACCTCGATCGGTGAACTGCTCGGCCCGCTCAAGGGCCGCCTGGTCAACTTCGTGGTGCGGCGGGTCAAGCGCATGGTGCCGGCCTGGTCGATTCCCTCCGCCATCCGCCTGGGCACGGCGCTGCGGGCCGGACGCGACCTGCCGTTCGAGGAGGTCACCCTGACCCAGGACGACCTGGCCTGCCTGCAATACACCGGCGGCACCACCGGCGTGGCCAAGGCCGCCATGCTGACTCACGGCAACCTCGCCGCCAACGTGACCCAGGCCCACGCCTGGATCAAGCCGTGGGTCAAGGACGGCGAGGAATGCATCATCACGGCGCTGCCGCTCTACCATATCTTCGCGCTCACGGCGAACTGCCTGGCCTACATGAAGATCGGCGCCAGCAACCTGCTGATCATCAATCCGCGCGACATCGGCGGGCTGATCAAGGAAATGGCCAAGGTGCCCTTCAGCGCCTTCACCGGCGTCAATACCCTGTTCAACGCCCTGCTCAACCATCCGGACTTCGCCAAACTGGATTTCTCGCACCTGCGCCTGACCATGGGCGGCGGCATGGCGGTGCAGCGCGCCGTGGCCGAGCGCTGGCTGGCGGTCACCGGCCGCTCGCTGGCCCAGGCCTATGGCCTGACCGAGACCTCGCCGGCGGTGACCATCAATCCGCTGGACGTGAAGGTGTTCACCGGCTCGATCGGCCTGCCGGTGCCGTCGACCGACCTGTCGATCCGCGACGACGAAGGACGCGAGCTGGGCGTGGGCGAACGCGGCGAGATCTGCGTGCGCGGGCCCCAGGTAACGCAAGGCTACTGGAACCGGCCCGACGAGACCGCGCAGGTGATGACGCCCGACGGCTACCTGCGCACCGGCGACATCGGCTACGTGGACGAGGCCGGTTATGTGTTCCTGGTCGACCGCAAGAAGGACATGATCCTGGTGTCCGGCTTCAACGTCTATCCCAACGAGGTCGAGGACGCGGCGGCGCTGCACCCGGGCGTGCGCGAAGTGGCGGCCATCGGTGTGCCCGACGAGCGCTCCGGCGAGGCAGTCAAGCTATTCGTGATCCGCAAGGATCCCGACCTGGACGCCGAGACGCTGATCGCGCACTGCCGCTCCCAGCTCACCGGCTACAAGGTGCCGCGCTACATCGAGTTCCGCGATGAGCTGCCACGCACCAACGTCGGCAAGATCCTGCGGCGCGAACTCAAGCAGGCCACGGCCGAGGCGCCGCGCAAGGACACCGCGGGCGCCTAGCGCCCGCCGGCACGCGAAGGCGCCTTGCGCCGGCCGTCCCCGGCGGCGCGGATGCGCCCCGCGTCCGCTGCCTCACCACTGTCCGAAAAACACCCCGGCGCGCTTGTGCGCGTTGGTTCCCTGCTCGATCGCCGCGTCGCTCATGGTGGTGCGGCGCTTGCCGCGCAACATCCAGTCCAGCAAACGCTCGCGCAGTTGCGCCCGCACCGGCGCATGCGCGATGCTGGTGCCCAGGTCCTGGAATTCGTCGGGATCGGCGTGCAGGTCAAACAGTTGCTCGGGCTCGTCCAGCCAGTAGACGTAGCGCCAGCGGTCGGTGCGCACCGACCAGGCGCGCGCGTTCTGCGGTGTCTTGCCGCGCAGCAGCCGCGCCTGGCGGAAGCTGTAGTCCAGTTCCGAGAATACGCAATCGCGCCACGGCTCGCTGGCGCCACGGCCATGCAGCACGGTCTGCAATTCGCGTCCTTCCAGCCGGTGCCACGGCCGCGGCGCGTCCAGCGCGCGCAGCACCGTCGGCACCAGGTCCACGCTTTCCACCATGTCCGCCAACGCCTGGCCGCGCGTCGCATCGGCCGCCGCCGACGGGTCCATGACGATGAACGGCACCCGCTGCACGGTGTCGTAGAACAGTTCCTTCTCGCCCAGCCAGTGGTCGCCCAGGAAGTCGCCGTGGT
>LXNH01000099.1_pt1 | contig 18965 bp, 17 predicted proteins | sample 809111 | NCBI WGS metagenome assembly LXNH01 (sample SAMN04870528, study PRJNA318959) | seawater metagenome | biome: 00002010; material: water; isolation source: marine seawater | place: Greece: Milos, Mediterranean Sea | collected 2013-05-29 | depth 5-7 m
CTTTACCGACAGATTAAATTTCATTAACAACGTCTTATTTGGCTTTATATCAATATTCCCATTAACTGTCTTTTGTGTAAGTTTTATTAACACAACAGGAACAGAGATTGATTTGTTATCTATAGGTAGTGGAGGCATAGCAGGAAATAACCTATCTCTAATTTTAAACTCCTATATGTCAAGCTTGTTAGTTGGCTCACTTGCCGGGTTATTGTTTTTAACGTTTCAGTATTTTATTTTTTATGACTTAATCAATTTAATAAATTCTTTTTTTAAGACTGAAATTAAAAAACCAAAAAAACCAGCAACAAATAAAACAATTGTTAAAGAAGTAATCAAACCTGAAGTTAAAAAAGACACTATTTCTCAAATAAAAGCAGTAGATGAAACTGTTATTTCAACCACAACTGAACAAGAAGATTTTGTAGACCTTCTTGATCAAAAGATCGATGATTCAAGTGATGTAAGCAAAGATTATTTAGAAAACCTATCAGAAAATCTTGTTAATAAATTGGAGGAATTTGGCATAGAAGGGAAGGTTGAAGATTCTCTGCCTGGACCAGTTATTACAAGATTTGAGATTAGTTTAGCTCCGGGTACAAAAGCGTCTCAAGTTTCTAATATAGCTAATGATTTAGCTAGATCACTTGCTGTTAAGAGCGTAAGAGTAGTTGAAGTAATAGAAGGAAAATCTTCCATTGGTATTGAAATCCCTAACCCAAAAAGAAAGACAGTTACATTATTTTCAAGCATACATGAATACAACACTGAAAGTTTAAAACCACTAGAATTTTGTATTGGTAAAGACATAGCTGGAGAAACAGCAAAAATAGATTTACAACAATTGCCCCATTTACTAATAGCAGGTACTACTGGTTCAGGAAAATCTGTTGGTGTAAATACAATGCTTTTGAATCTACTAAGAAACAATAATCCGTCTGATCTTAAACTCTTATTGATAGATCCAAAAATGTTAGAACTTTCTGTTTATGACGATATACCTCACTTAATTACACCTGTAATTACTGATATGCAAAAAGCAGCGAATGGACTTAATTGGTGTGTTAAAGAAATGGATAGACGATATAAGCTTATGTCTATATTAGGTGTAAGAAACCTTGAAGGATATAACCAAAAAGCTTCGAAACCATCATCTATACCACAAGAACAAAAAGAGCTATTACTGGAAGAGACTGATGGTGATATTAAAGCATTACCATATATCGTTGTTGTTATTGATGAGTTGGCTGATCTTATGATGGTAACTGGTAAAAAAGTTGAACAGTTGATAGCAAGATTAGCTCAAAAAGCTCGTGCTTCTGGCATTCACTTAGCAATTGCAACACAAAGACCATCAGTTGATGTTATTACAGGTTTAATAAAAGCTAATATCCCTTCAAGAATGTCTTTTTTAGTGTCATCTAAAGTTGATTCAAGGACTATTCTAGATCAAGGCGGTGCAGAACAACTTTTAGGTAAAGGAGATATGCTTTTTATCGAACCAGGCACTTCTATACCAAAGCGTATACATGGAGCATTCGTTAAAGATGAAGAAGTTCAAAAAATCACCAAATATCTTAGAAGTACTGGTAAACCAAATTACATAGAGGAAGTTACCAGATCAATTGAAGTACAAGAGCTAAACAGCGACTCTGAAAATGAAGACAATCTATATAATGAAGCTGTTGAATTTGTCGTTGAGTCTAGAAGAGCTTCAATCTCATCTATCCAGAGAAAATTCAGAATTGGATACAACAGAGCAGCTCGACTGATTGAAACTATGGAAGAAAATGGCATTGTTACTCCTATGAATTCTAATGGTTCTAGAGAAGTGCTTTAATGAGAGCAATTATCTGTCTTTGCATATGTTTTCCAATTTATGGCAATTCAACTAATTTATTTACTAACTCATTAAATTTTAATTCTACAATCATTATCACTAACGAAAGAACTGTCATTTCTAGTGGTGATATATCCTATAGAAATGGGGATTTCGTTTATCATATAGACCTTCCATCTAACCAAATAATTGCTAGTAACAAAAAAAATATCTACGTTCAAGATAATGATTTTAATCAAGTAATGGTTTACGAAAATGATAAATCCTTCTTCTTACAAGATTTGCTAGCTAATGCATATGAAACTGAAAATTTTCCCTGTGCAGATAGTTGTTTTAAAATTAAACCAGATCTTAATAGCTCATTTAAGGAAGCACTAATATCATTTAAAGATCAATCTATAGATTGGATTAGAGTTTTAGATATAAAGGATGAAAGAATTTTAATTAAATTTGAGAATTTTAAAGTTGAATCATCTAATATTACTTATGTAATTCCAGAAAATTACGAAATTATAAATAATGATTAATATTGCAGACTTAAAAGACAACATTGAGCTTTATAAAAAAAAGCTTGAGCTTAAAGCCTATACAGGAAACTTAGATGAGCTAAATAATCTAATCAGTTCAAAGAACTTACTTCAGACTGAATTGGATGAGCTTAAAAATAATAAAAATTCTGTTTCCAAAGAAATCGGTATCTTAGCAAGCAAAGATCAAGATATTGGTAGTTTAAAAAAACAATCTGAACAAATTTCTTCCGAAATCGAAAGCAAACAGAAAGATTTCGATAAATTAAAAATTACTCTTGAATCAGAGTTGCTTGAGATACCAAATTTACCTGATGATGATGTGCCTATTGGTTCGGATGAATCAAGTAATAAAGAAATTGATAAGAAGATCTATAACCAAATGTCTGGTGGTCCTGATCACGTTGAAATAGGTGAGGCTATAGGATTGCTTGATTTTGAAAGCGCTAATAAATTAAGCGGCGCTAGATTCGTAGTTTTGAAAGGTAAGCTAGCAGAATTACAAAGAGCATTAATTCAATTAATGCTTGATGAAGCAAAACTAAATGGTTATGAGGAATATTATGTACCATTTATAGTCAATTCTGATAGTTTAGTCGGTACTGGACAACTACCAAAATTCGCTGAAGATCAATTCAAAGTTGATAAAAATAAATATCTTATTCCAACAGCTGAAGTGCCATTAACTAATATTTTTAGAGGTGAGGACATTAATGCAGAGGATATGCCAATAAAGATGACATCACATACACCATGCTTTAGAGCAGAAGCAGGTAGCTATGGAAGGGATACGAGGGGAATGATTAGGCAACATCAATTTGAGAAAGTTGAACTTGTAAAATTTGTACATCCTGAAACATCAGAGGAACACCTAGAAGAACTAGTTAATAATGCTGCAAGTATTTTAGATAAGTTAGAACTTTCTTACAGAAAAGTTATATTGTGTACAGGAGATCTAGGCTTCTCAGCCGCTAAAACTATAGACTTAGAAGTCTGGTTACCAAGCCAAGATTGCTTTAGAGAAATATCTTCATGTTCAAATTTCAGAGATTTTCAATCAAGAAGAATGAATACAAAAATAAAAGATGGAAAACAAAAATATCACCCACACACTTTAAATGGTTCTGCGCTTGCTGTTGGCAGAACTCTTCTTGCGATATTAGAAAATAATTTTGAAAAAGGAGTTGGTGTGCACATGCCTAAAGCACTAAAACCTTATTTAAATTTTGATTTAATTGAAATTTTCAAATAAGTTACAAGAAATTCACATAAAAAGTTAACTCTTAACCTTCTTTAGTTATAAAATATGCTTAGTATCGTTGAGAGGTATTTTATGAAGAAAATTCTTTTATCACTTAGTTTAGTGATAGTTTCGTTGTTTGCAGTGTCCCAAGTAGACGTTAGGTCGTCTTTGAAAGGTTCTGTAACCGATAGCTCTGGTCCTGTTTCAGGTGCAGACGTTGTCGTTGTTTTTACACCAACGGGTTCTACTGATCGTGCTGTAACAAACGCAGCTGGTGCATTCGTTGTTAACAACCTTGCTCCAGGCGGTCCTTATACAGTTACTGTAACTAAGGCCGGATATGCTGAAGCAAAAGCAATGGACGTATTCACTAAATTTAGTGAAACATCTAGTGTTAGTGTCTTTATGGCTGCTGAGTTTGAAGAGGTTGTTGTTAGCGCACAGGCTCTTGAAAGCACAATAAGATTTGGTAATGGAACCGTTTTTGGTGAAGATGTTATTGATGGCTTACCATCATCAGATAGAGGTATTCAGGACATAGCGTCTCTAGATCCTAGAGTAGCAGTAGGTTCATCTGAAGACTTCTTTTCACTTTCAGTAATGGGTAGTAACCCAAGAACAAATGATATTACTGTTGATGGAGTATCAGTAAATGATGCATTTGGGCTTAATGATAGTGGTCAGCCTACTTTGAGAAACTCATTCTCAATTGAAACAGTTAAGCAGCTTTCGGTTGATGTTGTTCCTTTTGATGCGTCAAGAGGTGGATTTACTACTGGTAGTGTAAACGCAGTAACAAAGTCAGGTACCAATGAATTTGAAGGCGATTTCTACGTTTATAACAGAAACGAGGGCATGGTTGGAGCTGATAAGTTTGGTAACGAACCTGGCAATTTTACAGAGGATACTGTCGGATTTAGTCTAGGTGGTCCAATTGTAAAAGATAAATTGTTCTTCTATGCCAACTTCGAAAGCTTTGAGCAAGTTTATCCATCGTTCTACGGTCCAGTAGGCAGTGGAGCTGAAAGAGAGGCTTTATATGTCACTCAAGGATTAATTGATAGGGTTAGAAATTTTACTCTTGAAAATTTTGGATTTGATATAGGAACATATGATTCCGAACAAAATAATAAATCCGAAAATACTTTTTTAAAGTTGAATTATCTTATTAATGACAATCATGAAGCTGAAATGTCATACATTGATACCACATCCAATTTGGTAAAAGTTAGAGGTAATCCACCATTTGGGTTTGCTCTTGATTCACAATGGTATGATGATAAACAAGCATTAGAAGTTCTTACAACTAAATTATTCAGTGATTGGAGCGATAAGCTTTCAACTCAAGTTACTTTCTCTACAAGAACACAGAGAAATGATCAAGATCCTGTTAGAGGTGATGATTTTCCCTCAGTTGCCATCGTAATCGATAATGGTGATGGAAGTTGTTCAGCTGATAACTCACGTTGTTCTGATCCATTCAGTACAATTTGGGGTTCATCAAGAAGTGGTCAATATGAAACACTTAGATTCGGACAAGATCAATTTAGATTTTTGAATGACATTCTCGCTGATTCAACTCAATTTACTTTCAAAGGATTTTATGCTGCTGCAGCGAATCATGACGTATCATTTGGTTTCGAATCAAGTGAAGAAGATATCTTAAACTCCTTCAGAATCTGTGGTGGTGGTTGTTATGGCTTCTCAGGTGTTGATAACTACGAAGCCGGTTTACCAATCTTTTATAGACTTGAAGGCGCACCAGGTGGAGAATTAGCAGGAGATGCTGCTGATTGGGCTCTACAAAAATCTTCAATGTATATCCAAGATAGCTGGACTGTAAATGATAAATTAAATGTCCTTATTGGATATAGAATTGATAATACAGAAACTGATTCAGCGCCAAGAGCTAATCCTGACTACCTAGCAAGGACTGGATATAGAACAGACGTAGCTATCGATGATACAGTTACTGCAGGCAGATTTGGTTTTGACTATGATGCAACAGATGGATTCTTTGATTATTTCTTAGGAGGCAGAACTTATGACTGGTTGCCTGTAGAGTCTGTCACTATAAGAGGTGGTTATGGTAAATTTGTTGGTAGATTGCCAAATGTTTGGATTTCTAACTCATATAGTAATGACGGCGGATACGCTAAAGCTAGATTTGATGGTCTTTCATTTTCAGGAGCTCCAATTGATGGAGTAATCTTTGATCCAAATGCAAATGACCAAAGCAGAGCTACAAGATTAACAGCATCAACTGGTGGTGACGTCAACTCTCTTGATCCAGACTTTGGATTGCCAGTTTCTAATAGATTTGCTTTAGCATTCGACTTTGGTCTTGCTGATAATGCATTTTTTGGTATTGAATATAACAAAGATAGTGTTGAAAGAGCATTTGCATATATCGATCCTGATCTTGAAGGCAATGCTGTAGGCACTCTCCCAGATGGAAGAACCTACTATAACAACAGGGAAGGAGACCTTCATACTACATTTACTGATTTAGGTGAAACTTCTTCATTGTCTTATAAGTTTTCAAAATCAATGCTTGATGACAAATTGAAAATCTATCTTGCTTATTCTGATTCAGATGCAGAGGATGTTTTCGCAGCTGGTTCTTCAACACAAGGGTCAAACTATGGAAAATATCCTACTTACAATAACCAATTCTACCCAAATTGGGGTACTAAGCCTTCCTTATGGGGTGCTAGTGAGAGAATGGTAGGAACTTTAGATTATACCGCTGAGTTTTTCGGTGCTGATAATCCAACACGTTTCTATCTATATTGGAAAAGAGAATCTGGTAGAAGATATAGTTATACCTATGACACAAACCCAATAGGGGATGGTTATAGAGATGGAACAGATCTATGGTATGTTCCAACAGGACCTAACGATCCATTAGTATCATTCAGTGATGGTACGGGTGACGCTTTTTACGCTTATGTTGATAGATACTTAGGCGATTATAAAGGGCAAATTGCACCTGCAAATGGTTTCCAAGCTCCTTGGACTACTAGATATGATCTTAAAATTACTCAAGAAATAGCTTTACCTGATACACCTGTTATTGGTGATGCAAAGGCAGAACTATTCCTTGATATTTATAACTTTGGTAATTTATTAGATGATGAGAATGGTCAGATTTATGATGCTGGCTATGGTGGAACTACTGAGAATTTAGATGCATCTTATGATGAAGCATCTGGTACTTGGACGTATTCCAATTTTGATGATGGACATATTCGTTATAGAAATGGTTCCAGATTCATTTCAGCCTATAAAGCAATGCTTGGATTTAAGCTTAGCTTCTAGTAGATAGTCGATACTTAAAAGGGTAGCTTAGGCTGCCCTTTTTTTTTAACTGCATAAACCGGTATAATGAATCATGCATAAAGTACCTACAATTTCTTTTAATGACCTTAAAAGCGCGGATGCAGAAGTTCTTGAGTTTCTAACAAACTGCTTAAGCAATAATGGTTTTTTTGTTATTAATGACCATCCTATTGATCTAGATTTAATTGATAGAACATTTTCAATTGCAGAACAAATGTTTGCCTTACCTTATGATGTTAAGAAACAATATCATCTACCAGGAACGAATGGTGCAAGAGGTTATACACCTTACGGTATTGAAACTGCCCTAAATGAGAAAGTAGCAGATCAAAAAGAATTTTGGCATCAAGGTTCTACAAGCAATAATCAACTAATGCCCAACGTTTATATGGATGAAGTAGAAGGGTTCAATGATCTCGACAAACTATATAAAGAGTTTGAACAAATGGGTGTTGAAATTCTTAATGCTTTTAAAAACTTCAATTTAGACTTTAATGCAGATATAGGAGACGCAGCAGTTGATGGCAATTCAATCTTAAGATTAATTCACTATCCACCTACAGATGGTTCAAATGAACATAGAGCAAGAGCTCATAATGACGTTAATCTGATTACCTTATTAATTGGTGGGAATGAAGCTGGTCTTGAAGCTCAAGATAAACAAGGAAATTGGGTAGAGTGTAATTGCAACGAAAATGAAATTATTTGTAATATTGGCGATATGTTAGAGATTATTTCTAATGAAAAATTAAATAGCACACCACATAGAGTGGTTTCAAAAGGAAATGAAGGCAAGGCTAGATATAGCATTCCTTTCTTTCTACATCCAAGGCCGGAAATATTATTAAACAAAGATCAAACACTTACTGCCAATGAGTTTTTAACCAAGAGATTACAGGAGATAAAGTTAAACTAAAATGGAATATTATTTACAAATTTTACTCGGATTAGTCGTTCTTATAGGTGCAGTTGTACCGCTTTCTACAAATATAAAAGCTATTAGAGTAAAGAATATAATTGCTGCTATAGCTGTAATGGTTTTATTCGGTTTTATACTCTTGAATGATTATGTAGCTGGTTTCTTTGAGGTAATTAGCGCTGGCGTTGCAAAACTTTCGTCTGCTACAGCGGATGGCACTTCTTTTGTGTTTGGCTCTCTCTTTGAACAACATCCTTTTGCCTTTGCCTTAAATGTACTGCCATTGATTATAGTAATGTCTACTTTAAGTGCATTGCTATGGCACTGGAAAGTCCTACCAATGGTTATTAAGGGCCTTTCTTATGTCTGTGAAAAATTATTTAACCTTGGCGGCCCTATCTCATTTGGAGCAGCTGCTAATGTTTTCGTTGGTCAGGTAGAGGCTCCTTTATTTGTTAAACCTTATCTATCTAAAATGAGTAAAAAAGAATTATTGATCCTAATGACTGCAGGCATGGCAACGGTTTCAGGTTCTGTAATGATAGCTTTAGCCGGTGTACTTGAATCTCAATTTACTGGAATTAATATTGTTCAGCATTTCCTTACAGCATCAATTTTATCAATACCTGGTGCAATCATGTATGCCGAAATCATGTATCCGTCTAATGAAATTACACATCATATTGAAGATGCTAAAGAGGAAAAAATTTACGCTGGTTCTATGGATGCTATAACAAAAGGCACTAAAGACGGCCTAAATATTGCAGTGAATGTTGCCGCTATTTTAATATCAATACTTGCTTTGGTATCGATAGTTGATGGAGCTTTAAATCTTTTGATAGAAGGAATGTCATTGCAAAAGATATTAGGCTACATCTTTGCACCTATCTGTTGGTTGCTTGGAGTACCATGGTCAGAAGCGCCGGCAGCAGCAGAATTATTAGGCCTTAAATTAGCGACAAATGAATTCGTTGCTTACATACAGCTAGGCGGTCTTGAGCCAGAATATTTTTCCGATAGAACAAAAGTAATTATACTTTATGCGCTTTGTGGCTTTGCTAACTTCTCTAGTGTTGGGATCTTGATTTCTGGTATTGGAGCTATGGCTCCTGAGAGAACAGGGGACTTGATAGCTGTTTCTGTTAAAGCACTGATTGGTGCTACATTGGCTTCTTGCTTAACAGGCTTAGTAGCTGGCTTATTTGTCTAGAGCAAACCAGTAAGTTTTCGATAATGTTTTCGGCAATAAACCTTATATTTATCACCACCAATAACTACCTTCTCACCTTCAGTTACAAGCTTGCCATCTACAAATCTAGCTATCATTGTTGCCTTTCGTGAACACCCAGGATGTTCACAAATAGTTTTTAGTTCAACAAGGGTATCAGCATAAGCTAACAGCGACATACTGCCTTGAAATAATTCTCCCCTGAAATCTGTTCTTATCCCGTAACACATAACCGGTATATTGTATTTGTCGCATACTAGGGCAAGTTGTTTAACTTGATCTTCAGATAAGAATTGAGCTTCATCGACAAGAATACAAGCTATATTTTCACTCTCTTTTAACTTGAAGTAATCATAAAAATTAAACGAATCATTAAAAATATTAGCTTTTTTTTCGAGACCAAGACGTGAGTGAATTAAGCCTTCATGCAAATCTGCATCTACTTTTGGAGTGAAAAGATAAGTTTTTAATCCTCTTACTTCGTAGTTATGGTTTGATTGTAGCAATGAGGTAGATTTACCTGCATTCATTGTTGAATAATGAAAGTGTAGTTTAGCCAAATTTAGTTATTATCCTTTTTGAAAAGGTTTTTAAAGCTGAAACCCTTTGGTCTTGCTTCCATAAATATATAGAAAGTAATAATTACTAAACTTACTAAGAAAACATATAACCCGTCCATCACGATATTGTAAATGTTTTATTCATATATATATAAAAAAAACAGGATAAACATACTATTTTCTTATATTTAGTATCTGTAAGTTATTTATTAATCTAAAATCAAATTATGAAATTTAAAACACTAGCGACTACTCTTTTTACGATTATGTTTGTAGCAGCTTGTGGAGGCGGTGGAGGCGGTGGAGAATCACCTGCTCCAGTACCAACACCTGCACCAACGCCAGCACCAACACCTGCACCAACACCTGAGCCAACGCCAGAACCAACACCTGAGCCAACGCCAGAACCAACACCTGAGCCAACGCCAGAACCAACACCAGCACCTGGTTCTAACGCTGTTTGGGTTAATGAATTCCACTATGACAATCAAGGTGTAGATGAAAATGAATTCTTTGAAATTGCTGGTATAGCAGATACAGACTTAACTGGTTATAGTGTTGCCGGTTATAGTGGTGGCACATCTGGACATTATGGAACTTATAACCTTTCTGGAATTATTCCAAACGAAAACGAAAGTGGTTATGGAGCACTGACATTTGATGCAGTTGAAGCTTTTCCACCACTTGGAAACCACCAGGGAGGATTACAGAATGGTTCACCTGATGGTTTTGGGTTAATTGATCCAAGTGATACTTGTATTGAATTTATAGCCTATGAAGGCTCTATGACTGCAACTAGAGCTGATGGTGATGCAGGAGGAAGTGCATGTGATGGAGTAGAGGGACAAGACATTGGTGTATTTCAACAAAATAATACATCTACAGAGTCTCTTCAGAGAACTGGAACAGGTTTAACTGGAACAGACTTTACTTGGACTGGACCTTCAGATTCAACACCTGGTGCAATTAATACAGATCAATCTTTTGGAGACCCTGTTCCAACTCCAGAACCTACACCAGCACCTGAAACATTTCTATTTAATAAAGCTATTTTAGTTGGTACTGTACCTGCTAGCTTCTATGATAGGGATGCTGATTATCCTACGTGGGGTGATGCTGATGGCGATTGTATTTCTAATAGGCATGAAATATTAGTAGCACAACATGTAGATGACGATGCCTCACACCCATTACAAATGACTTCTAGTGGCTGTCAAGTAAGTACAGGTAAGTGGTATGACCCTTTTGATGACGTTTATTACTACAGTGCCTCTGATGTTCAAATTGATCACGTTGTAGCATTGTATGAAAGTCACTTAAGTGGTGCAGGTGCAACTGGCGAGAATGCCTGGACAGCTGATGAAAAATATTCTTATGCCAATACCGGAAATAGAGTAACTGGTAGATTACCAGAAACATCGCATCAATTCTTAGCAGTAGGAGGTAGTTCTAATGGATCTAAAGGGTCCTCTGATCCAGCACAGTGGATGCCAAATAATACGGCTTATCATTGTACTTATCTAAAAAAATGGGTCGAAATTAAACACCTTAATAGTCTGTATTTTGATCAAGCAGAATATGATTTTATAAAAGGAGAGGAAGTTAACTGTGATGACAGTGCGCTTCCAACACTACCAGCTAATGATAATAGCGGCGGTGGGGGTGGCGGAGGCAGTGGCGATGCACCTGAAGGTTCTGTTTTCATCAATGAACTTCATTATGACATGGTCGGAGTTGATACCGATGAATATGTCGAAGTGGCTGGTCCTGCTGGAACAGATTTAAGTGGTTGGAGATTAATGCTTTATAACGGTAATAACGACCAAATATATGGTCAACAAAACTTATCTGGCGTGCTCGAAGACACATCAGGCGGTTATGGTTTCAAAGCTTTTGATTTCTCACAAATTCAAAATGGACCACCTGATGGCATTGCTTTAGTTAACGCTAATGATGAATGTGTTGAACTAATAAGTTATGAGGGCACTATGTCGCCAGCAGATGGACCTTGCTCTGAATTCACAGCTAATGATGTAGGTGTCTCACAAAGCAACAGTACATCAGCTGATGAATCGCTACAAAAAGAGGGTGATGGCTCTATAAGCTCCGACTTCACTTGGACAGGCCCTATAGCTAAGACAAAAGGCACAGTTAATGCAAATCAAACTTTTAGTACCGCTTCAACAACTTTTGTTGTTACAGCGTCTGGTTTGGATTACCTTATTGATGGTGTTATGCACGAAAGCATAACAGTTAAAAGAGGTCAAACTTATACCTTTGATGTTTCTGACTTCACAAGTGCACATCCTTTTAGGCTTAGCACAACCAATGATGGAGCCTGGAATGGTGGAACAAGCTACGATAATGGAGTAACTTTCGTAGATAGTGGAACCATTACATGGACTGTTCCTGAAGACCTTGATGCTAGCACCATGTATTATTGGTGTACCTTGCATCCAGGCATGGCTGGCTCAGGAGTTATAGAAGTAACTGACTAACAGGCAAATAGGATATAGCTAATATGAAAAAAATTATAATCATACTAGTTATATCCTTTTTTACATCCTCCAAACTTTCTTCAGAAGAAGTGTCTTTCAGCAGCCCAGAAGGTTGGGGTATGTCATATATGTCGGCTGCATCACTAAATCTTTCTGATTCTTTTCCTGCATCGATAGATTTAGGTGAACTTGTTATAACAGGTGAAATAAGCACAATTCCAAAACTTAATAGAGAACAACAAAAAATAGGTTTTGGAGGGCTAAAGTATGAGGACCTTAATAAGTCACCTCTCTTCGGTAGAGGTAAATTAAAAATAGGTTTTTATTGGGATTCTGTTTTAGAACTTTCTTATACGCCTCCGCTAGAAATAAAAGGAGCAAAACCTAATAATTTATGGGGCATTGCTTTAGCGAAACCTATTATAAGCAATGATTCAGTGAATTTAGGAATTCGATATTACCGTTTATCTGGTAACGCGGTTGCTGACGTCACTTGCAGTGAAAACACAGTAAATCAACCGTTATATACCGCTGGCAATCCTTCTGGATGCATTAGTGTTTCTAAAGACAGAATTGATCTAGGCCATCAAGGTTTTGAAATCCTTTTAGCCAGCAATCATATAAATGAAAAATTCAAACCCTATATTTCTCTTGCATCCACAAAAATTGATTCATCTGTAAAAATTGATGCTCAGTTAGAACTTAGCCGTGAGATAGCATTCGTGCAGACATCAGGCACAATAAATACACTAAATTTTGGCTTGAATTACAAAATATCAGATAATTGGCAATTTAATTTAGGGACTTCCTACACACCATTAGATGTTTATAGACCAACACCTGCAGGGGGTGATGATGATTTCTGGAATTTAAAATTAGGTTTTAGCTGGAATCCAAGATAGATTTTCTTGTATTCTACTCAACAATAACTTCATTCTCTTCAGAAACTGGTTCTTCAAAATCGCATTCTAGTCTTGCTACTACTTCACCCTCTACGGCTAAATTAAGACGTGCTCTACCAACCATTTCTCCTGTAACCATGCAGTAAGACAAGGTTTCTTGAACTACCATACGTACAATATTGGTTAAATCTTCAACACTTATATCAGCAATTTTTTGCTCTTTAACGTCCTCAGCATGAACCATCAATGGAAATAAAATAATTAATAATCTATACATATAAACTCCTATACTTCATATATAGGGACTAATTCTTAAAAGTAAGGATTTTTATTTTGAATGTTCTTCTGTTAGGTGTTGTGAATTTAGAACTCTTACTTCAGTCTTCAATGCCATTAGCTGTGCAAATAAAACTATAACTAGAACACCAAGAGCAATATTGATGCTATTTTGTAAATTATTTTTTTTATCTTTTTCCATACTTATCCCAAAGATTAATCATACTCCATTTAGTCAATTTGTTTAGTCAATTGAGCGTGATTATTAGTTGGGCTATTTACTTCTTTTGAAACCTTATGAAAGCTAACATCAGCATTAATTTCTGAATCAAATATATCCTTACCCATAAAATAATCTCCAATATCAAATTCTTTTAATAAAACTGGCTGCCTATGATGTATAAAATTCAATTTATCCGTTGATTCTCTAGTTAAAATACAACAACCAATATCATTAAAGATCCCAGCAAAGTATTTTGCATTAGAATAATGAAAATAGGGAATTTTATTATTATCTTCTCTCTTCCATTCGTACCAACCAGAGAAAGGGATTATGCATCTTTGAGCGTTTTTAAACGAAGGCTTTGTATGGAGAGACTCTGATCTGCAATTAATCAGGTTCATATCAGGCTTCCATGTTGGAGCATAGGACCATTTCATAAGCTGACCATCGCAATTTATTGTTTTTACAGGTATTGAGGTTGCAGGTGTAATATTAAAATTATCTTGAAACCCCAACTCAAATGGATCACCTACTAAGCTAAATCTACCACACATAAATTAAATATAAGAAATAAACAAAAATTCACAACAAATTCACAACAAATATGTATTTTTTTGATACGGTAAAGACTGGAGAACTAGAATGAAAAAATTACTAACTTTATTTATTTTCATTGGCTGTATTCAGGCGGAAACTTCTGAACAGAAAGTTTACAGATCAGAATTTATGTTCTGTAACTACAATGAAGGGAATTCTTATCAAGACGTTCTAACAGAACAAGCTTCATATGAGCAGTTTCTAAAGGAGAATGGGCTTGAATACAACCGTTTAAACCTACAACCCATCTGGGATAATGATTCAGAGTATGACTATGTCATGTGGGGTAATTGGCCAAATGGTGAAATGCAATACAAGGAGTGGGGTGCATATATGAATGATTACCCTGCTTGGGCAGCAGAAAATGACGTACCAGCACAAACTGCTGGTGAGTGCAAAAATTATGTATCCATGATGAATCATCGTGTATTTAGAATAAATGCTGACTCTTATGATGATCGCATGTTTTCTGATTGGAGACAGTGCACGTTGAAACCTAGAGCTGATATGGCTGAATTAAAAGCAGTTTTTGCAGAAATGGAACAACTTGCTAGAGATAATGGAGTTGAAGGTTACGCAATACACTTTTTCACACCATATAGAGGTTTTCAAGAAGATTTACCTTATGACTTCTTAATGTCGTATATTTGGTTTACCTCAGAAGCGAGATCTGATGGAGTAGCAAATTGGCGTACATGGAGTGCTCTTATGGAAGAAAATGGTTTACTCAAGAAAAGAGATAAACATATAGAATCATGTTCTGGCGCTGATACATATCAACTTGATTGGGTATACAGCACTATTGAATAACTCTATAAATAATCTATTAAAAAGGGAGCTAGGCTCCCTTTTTTTTAGTCACAAAATTGTTCGTAAACAACTGTATGATTTGCTGCCATTTGTGAAAAGACAAGACTTGCTTCAAATAATTCTTTAGCACGATCCATTTCCTCAGCTTTATTAGCAGCATCTGCTTGCTCTAGTGTTTCACCAGAAGCAAAAACCAAACCACCAATTAGACCTTGATATTCAGCACAATCTTTTTCAGGCCACTCATCAGCCACTAAAACGGATGAACATGAAGATAAAAGCATAAATAGCATTAAAATAGTAAAGTTTTTCATAATTTCTCCTAAGTTTATAAATATTTATTCAAAGTTATAGCTTAAATAATAAATGTAAGTCCAAAAAATACGATTGCCATAGCAATATAAAGGTTTTTTCTATCTCTAGTTTTCTCATTGATAGCCAATAAACCAAATCCTATTGTGCACATATGTGTAATTAAACTTATTAAACTCATATTTACACTATATACCAAGATATCCTGTAATCAATTGAAATTAAGTTGCTGTGATATAATTTTTTGTATGATCAAGTACCTAAAAATCGTATTACCGTTACTAGTTTTAATTAGCTGCTCGAATGAAGCAGATACCGTTACAGAAGAAGATGCAAAACAATTCCTGGCAGATATACAAGAAAGTGCTGAGACAGAAGGACCAGTAATTTATTCTGCTTCATGGATATCATCTAATTTTATTACTTATGACTCTCAGGTTGTCATGGCCGATTTTTCAAAGAGATATACTCTCAAAGGGTTAGAAGATGCAAGAATAGCTTCTACATATGATGATCTTGAATTAGATCCTAAGGATCGCAGAGCCCTGAGCATAATAAAAAATGGTTTTGTTATGCCACCACCATTGGATGAAGAATTAGCAGGCGAGCTTTCTGGTATAACAACTGAGTTAGAAGCTATGTATGGCACAGGCAGTCATTGCTTCTCTGACAATGATTGTTATGACCTAGAGGGTTTTGAAGCAATTATTGATAATTCAAGAGATCCTGATGAGCTATTAAAAGCTTGGAGCGGTTGGCGCGAAATTGGTAAGCCAATGAAAGATAAATATCTGCGAATGGTAGATATCGGCAATCAAGGAGCACAAGACCTGGGATTTGAAGGTTTATCTGATCTGTGGTTTAGCAAATACGATATGCCAGTAAGTGAGTTTTCTGAATCAGTTGATAGGGTTTATGAAGACCTTAAACCTCTATATGAAGGCTTACAATGTCATGTTAGAGCTGAACTAAATGAGTTTTATGGAGATGAAGTGGTACCAAATGAAGGATCAATCCCTGCTCATGTGCTAGGAAATATGTGGGCTCAATCATGGGCCAATGTCTATGATCTTGTTTACCAAGAAGAATCTACAGGCAAATCTATTGATCTAACAAAGGTCATAAATGATAGAGGTTTAACTGAAGTTGAGATGGTAGAAATAGCTGAAGATTTCTTTTTAAGCTTAGGATTTGAGCCTCTTGAGGATACATTTTGGGAAAGATCTCTTTTTGTAAAGCCAGTTGATAGAAATGTAGTTTGTCATGCGAGTGCGTGGGATATAAATCCAAAAACTCAAGATTTAAGAATTAAGATGTGTATTGAAAAAAATGCAGAAGATTTTGTAACGATTCACCATGAATTAGGGCATATTTTCTACTATCAAGCTTATGCTGATCAACCTTCAGTCTTCCAAAGTGGAGCTAATGATGGTTTTCACGAAGCAGTAGGTGATTTGCTTTCTCTTTCAATAACACCTAATTATCTTGAGAAGATTGGTTTTGTGACAAAAGAAGAAGCAGATTTAGCCAAAGACAATAGCATTGCTTTTTTAATGAAACAGGCACTTGATGGTGTTGTTCCAACTCCCTGGACACTAATGTTAGATAAATGGAGAATGGCTGTTTTCAATGGAGATTTAACAGAAGATGAAATGAATAATTACTGGTGGGAATTAAGAGAGAAATACCAAGGGGTAAAATCACCTATTGAAAGACCTGCTGATGCTTTTGATCCAGGTGCAAAATACCATATTCCCGGCAACACACCTTATACAAGATATTATTTAGCCAGAGTACTTCAGTATCAATTTCATGAGTCTCTTTGCGAAGATATAGGTTTTGAAGGTCCATTACATGAGTGTTCTATTTATGATAATGAAATAGCAGGTGAAAAACTTAGAGCTATGCTTTCATTAGGACAGAGCGAGCCATGGCAAGATGCCTTAGAGAGCATTATAGGAACAAGAGAGCTATCTGGAACAGCTATGCTTAATTACTATGCACCATTAAAAGAATGGTTAGACGAGAAGAACAGAGATAGATCTTGTGGCTGGTAATTAACTTATTTCTTTATTAGCAAGGGCTATAATTTCAGAATAGCTCTTGCTAAATATCTCTAACATATCAATATTTTTTCCAACCATTGACTGAGCAGTTAAAAGATATGCTTTAAATGTATTGGACAGATAAAATTCATGATCTATGTCATAAGAACTTACTACAAGATCAGAATATATAAATGATGCATCTTCTTTTTCGATTGAGCTAACTGTTATATTGGGGTCGATATTAGCTCCAAAAGCTAAATAAAGATCGTCTAAAGTCCTATTATTTGCACTATTTCTTTCATAGTAATGTGTATAGTTATTCAACAAAACTCTTCTAAATTCTTTTGAATCAATAAGCTCAATAGATCCAGTTGAAATTAATTGGTTAAAAGTACCATTTTGTGGGAAAAACGACACACTCATCTTTTGAGTTATAAAAAGATATTTTTCTGCTATTTCTGAATCTGAAATATCTTTTTGTTCATCTTCTAAATCTAAAAGAAGTTCTTTAATAAATGCTTGTACCTTATTAAGATCAAGGGTAATTTTTTCAATCTGTTTTAAATCTTCTTGTGATGTCACTAAAAGCTCTTCAATAAGTGTATCTTTGTATGATTCTTTCTCATTTAACTGCCTAAGATCATCAAGATAAAAGGATAAAACGACACCAGTTATGATAATTATGAACTCTAAGATATATCTGAAGTAATTAGCACCAAAAACTTTCATATATAGATATTTACATATTTATGTATTAAAAGTCATCAAAAATGTACAGAATAAAGAAAGGAGTTTATATGAGAATTTTTTTATTATTAATGTTATCAATGGTCAGCTACGGTGCTGCGACTGACTTTTCTGAGTGTAAAGGTAAAGAAGCTAATTATTATGTAGCTAAATTTACAAAGGATGGAACAGCAAACGGTTGGTTAAAAGCTGCAAGGATGCATCAAAAGTTTTACAAAGATAGAGGCTCAGATATCTTGGTAGTCCCTATGCTTCAATACAGAAGAGACAGTGAAGGCAATGTTACTGACAAAGTACATAGAATTACTTCTATGGTCATTGGAAGTCAAGAATCATGGCAGGAATGGCGTGATTTAAGAAACAACCAATCTGAAGCTGATGCAGCACAATCACAAAAGGAATATGATTCATATGTATCGCTTTACAATAAACACACTGAACTTACGGTTCAAAGAAAGCTATGTGTTTTATAGTTTAATTACTTAATTTTTAAAGAAAGCACATATTAAGTGCTTTCTTTATGAATTTCACATAGTTGTCACACAATTTATATTCTTTGTGTTATAAATAATATTGGAGTTTTTTATGCGTTTATTTTTAACACTTTTTGTTACTTTTCTTATTTCTGCTGATGACCATGAACAACCAAAATTTGAAGGACTTCTTTCTTCTGAAGTTTTCAATTTAGATGGTGGTATGGAACTTTTTGTCGAAAAACGTGCCACTTGTAATGCTGGCACTACCCCTAAACACTTTCATCCTGCTGCAGGCACGTTGGTTTATGTCCTTGATGGCGTATCTCAATCAAAGTCAACAGGTGAATGGAAAGAATATGGTAAAGGAGAATATTGGTACGAAAGGACAGACTGGGTTCATGGTGGCGAAGATGATGC
>LXNH01000100.1_pt1 | contig 18872 bp, 19 predicted proteins | sample 809111 | NCBI WGS metagenome assembly LXNH01 (sample SAMN04870528, study PRJNA318959) | seawater metagenome | biome: 00002010; material: water; isolation source: marine seawater | place: Greece: Milos, Mediterranean Sea | collected 2013-05-29 | depth 5-7 m
CGTCGAAGGTGTCGGTGAACACCGAACCTTCGCCCGGACCGGAGGCCAGGGTGATGCGGTAGTGCAGCGTCAGGTAGGAGTCCGGACGGACCAAAACGTTCACTTCATTAGAGGCGATGCTCAAGATCTGCCACCGTATTCAGACAGTAAATAAACCTTGATTTTAGAGCCTCTTATGAAATTGTCTGCGCGGGTGCCTGAATCCGACCGTCCCCGGGAGCGCCTGCTGCGCCTGGGCGCTTCAGCGTTACAAAATGCCGAATTGCTTGCCATCGCGCTGCGCACGGGCGTTCCGGGCCTGAACGTGCTCGACCTGTCCTGCCAATTGCTGGACCGTTTTCGCGGTCTGCGCGGGCTGCTCGGGGCGACACCCGAAGAGCTGCTGACGGTGCCGGGGCTGGGTACCGCCAAGGCCTGCGCCCTGGCGGCGATCCTGGAAATGGCCAGGCGCGCCGCCGAAGAAGAACTGGCCCGCGACAGCACGCTCGACCATCCGTCCCGGGTGAAGCAATATTGCCGCGTCACGCTGGCCCATCGGCAGGTCGAACACTGCATCGCCCTGTACCTGGACAGCCAGTTGCGGCTGATCGCCAGCGGCGAACTGGCTCGCGGGACCCTGTCGCAGGCCTCGGTCTATCCACGCGAAGTCGTGCGCGAGGCCCTGCGGCACCACGCCGCCGCGCTGATCGTGGCCCACAACCACCCTTCCGGGCTGGCCGAGCCGAGCGCCGCCGACCAGGCATTCACCCGCCACTTGAAGCAGGCATTGGCGCTGGTGGACGTGGCCCTGGTCGACCACCTGATCGTCGCCGGCGATGCGGTCATCTCAATGGCGGAACTCGGCCGCATCTGAAGGCTGCGCGCGCTGCGGGATTTCGTTAGACTACGACGCCAGATTGCTTTAGGCTTAACCTAATTCTTCGTTTTCACGACTCCATTCCCGCGACCCCGCGCCTGCCATGAAACGCCTGTGGGATATCTCCCCTCCCGTCTCCACGGCCTCGCCCGTGTTTCCCGGCGATACCCCGTATCGCCAGGAATGGAAGTGGTCGCTCGCGCCTGGCTGTCCGGTCAACGTCAGCGAAATCTCGCTGTCGCCGCACGTGGGCGCGCACGCCGATGCGCCCCTGCACTACCAGAACGGCGCGCCCGCCATCGGCGCGGTGCCGCTCGAACCCTTCCTGGGCCCCTGTCGCGTCATCCATGCCATCGACTGCGGCCCGCTGATCACCCCCGAGCACCTGCTCCATGCCGCCGGCAACCTGCCGCCGCGCATCCTGGTGCGCACCGCCAAGCATGCCGCGCAGGATTGGTGGACGGACGATTTCTCGGCCTACGCGCCCCAGACCATCGAATGGCTGGCCGGGCGCGGCGTCATGCTGATCGGGCTGGATACCCCCAGCATCGACCCCGCCTCCAGCAAGACCCTGGACAGCCATCAGACGATTCTGCGGCACGACATGCGGGTACTGGAGAACCTGGTGCTCGATGACGTGCCGGAGGGCGATTACGAATTGATCGCACTGCCGCTGGCTTTGATCCAGGCTGACGCCAGCCCGGTGCGCGCCGTCCTGCGCGAACTGGGCTGAACCTCGGCCACGGGCCGGCGGGGACGCGGCGCGGAAATCGCGCCGGCCCGCCGCCCCATTCGAAGAAGCACGACCATGACCACACCGTCCGACCCGCGCATGGCGCTCGCCCGCCAGCCGTTTTTTGGCTGGCGCAGCCGGCCCGCCTCCGCCCGCCGCGCCGCGCCGCCCTGCCAGGAAGACCCGGCATGAGCCAAGACCAACGCCCCGAAGACATCGTCCACCAGGAAAAAGCGCAACTGGATTTCACGCGCGACATGACCTACGGCGATTACCTGCACCTGGACGAACTGCTCGGTGCGCAGCACCCGCTGTCGCCCGAGCACAACGAAATGCTGTTCATCGTCCAGCACCAGACCAGTGAACTCTGGATGAAGCTGATGCTGCACGAACTGCGCGGCGCCATCGCCAACCTGGCGGCCGACCGTCCGCAGCCGGCCTTCAAGATGCTGGCCCGGGTCAGCAAGATCATGGAGCAACTGGTCCACGCCTGGGACGTGCTGGCGACCATGACGCCTCCCGAATACTCCGCCCTGCGTCCCTACCTGGCACGCTCCAGCGGCTTCCAGAGCTATCAGTACCGCCAGATCGAGTTCCTGCTGGGCAACAAGAACGCCGCCATGCTCAAGCCGCACGCGCATCGCGCCGATCTGCTGGCGCAGGTGCAGCGCGCCTACGATGCGCCGTCGCTGTACGACGAGTCGCTGCGCCTGCTGGCGCGCCACGGCGTGACCGTGCCGGCCGACCGCCTGGAGCGCGACTGGACCCAGCCCTATCAGGCGTCCGAAGGCGTCGAACAGGCCTGGCTGACGGTCTATCGCGATCCCGACCGCTACTGGGACCTGTATCAGCTGGGCGAGAAGCTCACGGATCTGGAGGACGCCTTCCGCCTGTGGCGTTTCCGCCACGTCACCACGGTCGAGCGCGTGATCGGCTTCAAGCGAGGCACCGGCGGCACCTCGGGCGTGGATTACCTGCGGCGCATGCTGGAAGTGGTGCTGTTTCCGGAAATCTGGAAACTGCGCACGGACCTCTGACCGGTCCCCCAACAGGCCCATCCGCTCTGGCCGCCTGGAGGGGCCTGGTCCGCCGGGCGGTTCCCGTGCTAGAATGCACAGTTACTTTTCGGATACGTGGCAAGAACGCCTGTAAGCGGTTCGTGCTGGCGACCCTAACTTTTGACATGACTCCCTGGGGGAGTCCTAGGAAAGCACCATGAAAGAAGGCATTCACCCCGAATACCGCGAAGTCGTCTTCGCCGACCTGCAAACGGGCAGCAAGTTCGTCACCCGCTCGACCGTCCAGACGCGCGAAACCATCGAACTCGATGGCAAGACGTACCCGCTCTTCAAGTGCGACGTGACCTCCGAATCGCACCCGTTCTACACGGGCGCCCAGACGCGCATCGTCGAAACCGGCCGCGTGGAAAAGTTCCGCGCCCGTTTCGCCCGCACCGCCGGCACGGTCAAGTCCGCTTCCTGATCCTGTTGCTCCCACGGGAGTCACAGCAAAAAGGCAGCCTCCGGGCTGCTTTTTTTTCCCCTGACCCTGCTCGTTGAGCCGCCGGGGGCTGGCGCTTCCCGATCTCTCGGTTACATTAACGCCCGTGTCCCCACTTTCCATTTCCACTCCGGCCCGGCTGACGTCCGTGGCCACCGCAAAACTGCCCAGGCTGATCCTGCTTGGGCTGGCGCTGGCGTACATCGTCGCCGGCCTGTTCATGCGCGACCCGTGGAAAACCGACGATGCGGTCGGCCTGGCAACCATGATCACCGCCATCCGCGAGGGCGGGATCACCTGGCTGCTGCCGCAGGTGGGGCACCTGGCGCATGCCGAGGAAGGGCCGCTGATCACGTGGATCGGCGCAATCTGCATCTGGCTGTTCGGCCCTTTCATCGGCGACATCACCGCCGGACGCCTGCCCAATCTGCTGTGGTTCGGCATCACCGCAACCAGCGTCTGGTACGGCACCTATTTGCTTGGACGCCGCACCGAAGCCCAGCCGCTGGCCCTGCCCTTCGGCGGCGAACCCGAACCGCGCGACTACGGCCGCATGCTGGCCGATGCCGCGCTGCTGCTGCTGCTGGCAACGGTCGGCATCCTGCAGCGCACCCATGAAACCACGGTCGTGCCGGCGATCATGGCCTGCCAGGCGCTGGCCTTCTATTCGCTGGCGCGCAGCGTCGATCGCCCCGTCACCGGCACGACCACGCTGGGTATCGCGCTGGCCGCCAGCTTCCTGACCCGCGGCTGGGTAGGCGCCCTGCCGATCATGATCGCCGCCCTGCTCGCCTTCTATCCGCGCGGCCCGCTCTGGAAATGCAAGCGCTGGCTGCCATGGGCGGCTCTGGTCGCCGCCGGCCTGATTCTGGCGTGGTGGATTCCGGCCAGCCACAGCAGCGAATACTGGATCCGCAACTGGAAAAGCTGGAACCTGTCGTCCTTCGCCATTCCCTCATGGCATGACGTCGGCCGCACCCTGCGCGACCTGCCTTGGTATCTGTGGCCCACCTGGCCGCTGGCGCTGCTGGCCATCTGGCGTTGGCGCGCCTGGATCTATGCGCCCCATATCTGGCTGCCGCTGACGCTGCTGGTTTTTGCCACCCTGACGTTGTTCGGCCTGGACGAAGCCAGCGATTCCGAATACGTGCTGATGGCCGTGCCCTGCGCGGTGCTGGGCGCCTTCTCGCTGCCGACCCTGCGCCGCGGCGTGGTCAATACACTGGACTGGTTCGCGGTGATGTGTTTTTCGCTCACTGCCGCGACCGCATGGCTGGGCTGGATTGCCTTGCATTTCAATTGGCCAGCCCAGATCGCCCGCAATATCGGCCGCCAGACCACCGGCTATGAACCCGTCATCTCCTGGACCGCCTTCGCCCTTGCCGTGGCCTTCACCATCGGCTGGATCGCGCTGGTGGTCTGGCGCCTGCGGGTCAAGCCCCAGGCGCTATGGCGCGGCACCGTGCTGTCCGCCGGGGGCCTGACCGTCACCTGGATCCTGCTGGTGCTGCTGTGGCAGCCGGCGGTCGACTACGCCCGCAGCTATCGCACCGTGTCGGGCGAACTGGCGCAGGCCCTGGCACAGAACGTCCGCCCCGGCGAATGCGTGCGCGGCCTGAGCCTGGGCAGCGGCCAGCGCGCCTCGTTCCTGATCTTCAACAACCTGACGTTCACCTTCGACTCGAAGTGCACGCTGGTGCTGCAGCAGACCACCAACCAGAGCCTGCGCGACAATACCGCCGCCTACAGCGACAGCGCCGTCGTGCTGTGGCAGGGCGGGCGCCGCGCCGATCGGCAGGAGGTGTTCCGCCTGTTGCGCGTCGGCCCCACCCGATGACCCCTGCCCATCCGGCGGCGCCCGGCTTCGGCGCCACCCTGCGCGGCATCGCCCGCCAGGCCTGGCCGGTGCTGATCAGCCAGTGGGCCGGCATCTCGTTCGGTGTGCTGGACACGGCCATGACCGGCCACGCCAGCGCCACCGACCTGGCGGCGATGGCACTGTCGGCCTCCATCTACATCACTATCTTCGTCGGATTGATGGGCGTGGTCCACGCCCTGATCCCGATCCTGGCGCAGCACTTCGGCGCCGGCAACAATCTTGAGGTGGGGCGCAGTTGGGGCCAGGGGGTGTGGCTGGCGCTGGGCCTGTCGCTGGTGGGCGCCATCCTGATGCTGTTTCCGGACTTCTGGCTGTCGATGTCCGGCAATGTCGACCCCGGCGTGCGCGAGCGCATCGCCGGGTACCTGCGGGCGCTGACCCTGGCGCTGCCGGCGGCCCTGGTGTTCCGTACCATCTATGCGCTCGGCACCTCGGTGTCGCGGCCCAAGCTGGTGATGGCGATCAACCTGACCGCCATCGGCTTCAAAGCCTTCTTCAATTGGCTGTTCATCTACGGCAGCCTGGGCCTGCCGGCGATGGGCGCCACCGGCGCCGGACTGGCCACCGCCGTGGTCTCGTGGATGAGCCTGGGGCTGGGCTTGTGGGTGATCACCCACGACCGTTATTACAGCCGTTTCCACCTGCATGTCGGCCGCCCCGACTGGAAGACGCTCAAAGAGCTGCTGCGCCTGGGCATCCCGATGGGCGCCTCATACCTGGTCGAAGTCTCGGCCTTCACCTTCATGGCGTTGCTGGTGGCGCGCGAAGGCACCTTCGTGACCGGCGGTCACCAGATCATGTCGAATCTGGCGGCGCTCTGCTACATGATGCCGATGGCGTTGGGCGTGGCCACCGCCGCGCTGACCGCCCAGGCGATCGGCGCCGGCAACCTGGCGCATGCGCATCGCACCGGCATGGCCGGCCTGGCACTGGGCCTGATGGGCGCGCTGCTGACCGCCGTGATCCTGCTGGCCGGCCGTCCGCTGATCCTGGCGGCCTACACCGACAACCCGCAAGTGGCGGCCGTGGCGACCACCCTGCTGGCGATGCTGCCGCTGTTCCATCTGTTCGATTCGATGCAGTGCATCAACTCTTATCTGCTGCGCGCCTACAAAGTGGCGGTCGTGCCCCTGTTGCTGCAAACCGTGGCACTGGCGGGAGTTGGCCTGGTTGGTGGCTGGTGGTTCGGTTTCGGTCCCGGCCGTGGCGGCCTGGACGGATTGCGCGGAGCTCTGGTGCCCGGCTCGCCCCAGGGTGCGGGCAGCATGTGGCTGATGGCCATGGTGGGACTGGCGCTGTCGGCCACGCTATTGCACTTCTGGTATCGCCACATCGTGCGCACGGTGGCGCAACAAGCGCGACAGGCCTGAGGGCGCGCCGACGCCGCGCGCCCGTCAGGCCGCGGCAGATCGGAAACGCCAACCAAGGCGCCCCGCCCCAGTCCTGGCGGCGGGGACACGGCGCTCAGCCCTTCGGACGCTTGTCGATCACGCGGCGGGCCTTGCCGGTCAGCGTGCGCTCGACGTGGCCGGCGTCGGACACCTGGATGCGAGCGCTGACGCCGATGTGCGTCTTGACCGCGTGTTGCAGTTGCTTGCCCAGCGCCGCGCGCTCGGTGTCCGACAGGCTCGAGAACTCGGCCCGCACTTCGGTCAGGATTTCGAGCTCGTCCATATTGCCGGTGCGCGACAGCACCAGTTGGTAGTGCGGCGCCAGCTGTGCGATCTTGAGCACGAGTTCCTCGACCTGCGTCGGGAACATGTTCACGCCGCGCACGATCAACATGTCGTCGCTGCGGCCGGTGATCTTGCCGATGCGGCGCATGCTGCGCGCCGTCGGCGGCAACAGGCGCGTCAGGTCGCGGGTGCGGTAGCGGATGATGGGCATCGCTTCCTTGGTCAGCGAGGTGAACACCAGTTCGCCCGGCTCGCCCTCCGCCACGGGCTCGCCCGTGTCCGGATTGATGATCTCGGCGTAGAAGTGGTCTTCCCACACCACCGGACCGTCCTTGGTCTCGACGCATTCACTGGCCACGCCCGGGCCCATTACTTCGGACAGGCCATAGATGTCGACCGCATCGATGCCGGCCTCGGCCTCGATGTCGGTGCGCATCTGGCCGGTCCAGGGCTCGGCGCCGAAAATGCCGATGCGCAGCGAACTTTGACGGGGATCAATCCCCTGGCGGCGCTGCTCCTCCAGAATATTGCAGAAATAGGAGGGCGTGACCATGATGATGTCCGGACGGAAATCGCTGATCAGCTGCACCTGCTTTTCGGTCTGCCCGCCCGACATCGGAATGACCGTGCAACCCAGGCGTTCGGCGCCATAATGCGCGCCCAGGCCGCCCGTGAACAGGCCGTAGCCGTAGGCCACGTGCACCGTGTCGCCGGGCTTGCCGCCGGCCGCGCGGATCGAGCGCGCCACCAGATTGGCCCAGTTGTCCAGGTCGCCCTTGGTGTAGCCCACCACGGTCGGCTTGCCGGTCGTGCCGCTGGAGGCATGGATGCGCGAGATGCGTTCGCGCGGCACCGCGAACATGCCGAACGGATAGTTCTCGCGCAATTCCTTCTTGGTGGTGAAGGGGAACTTCGAAATGTCGGACAGCTGCTTCAGGTCGTCCGGATGCACGCCGATCTCGTCGAACGCCTTCTTGTAGTGCGGCACGTTCTCATAGGCGTGCTTGAGCGACCATTTCAGGCGTTCGAGCTGCAAGGCGCGCAGTTCATCCTGGCTGGCATGCTCGATGGGGTCCAGCCCCGGCTTGCTCATGGTGTTGGACATGGTTATCTCTCTCCTGGAATGCTCTACCCTCCGGTCCGGGGAGCGCGCCGCGCGCCCGACTCGGCCGGTGGACTTGTCTCTGGTTGGTTGACGCGTTCAAGCCTCGGCCGGCGTGCCGACGATCTGCCCCTTGATGCGATAGGAACGTCCGCGGAACAGCGCGACATTGCGGCCGTCCTGGTTGGTGACGGTCACGTCGTACACCCCGGTGCGGCCGGCCAGCGAGCGCTCCTGCGCCACCGCGGTCAGCAGGTCGCCCTCGAAGCCGGGGGCCAGGTAATCGATGGTGCAGCCCGACGCCACGGTGCTGACATTGCGCGAATTGCAGGAAAAGGCGAAGGCGCTGTCGGCCAGCGCGAAGATGAAGCCGCCGTGGCAGGTCTTGTGGCCGTTGAGCATGTCGGGGCGCACCCGCATGCTCAGGCGCGCATACCCCGGCGCCATTTCCTCGACCGTCATGTCCAGGCCCTGCGAGGCGGCATCGCCGGCGTACATCACCGTGCCTACGGCCTGCGCCAGCTCCTGCGGATCGGTCGGCGCCTCGACGGGCGGAACGTGCGTGCTGCTCATCATTGCCCCTTGAACTGCGGTTCGCGCTTGCCCAGGAACGCGGCCACGCCTTCGGCGTAGTCCGCGCTGCGGCCCAATTCGCGCATCATGTCGCGCTCCAGGTCCAGCTGGGTCGCCAGGTCATTGCCCAGGCTGGCCTGCAGGGCGCGCTTGGTAAAGGCCAGCCCCTTGGTCGGCGCGCGCGAGAAGTGTTGCGCCAGGTTTTCCAGCGCCGTCTCGAACGCCTCATCGGCCACGCACTGCCAGATCAGGCCCCAGGCCTCGGCCTGGCGCGCGCTGAGCTTGTCGCCCAGCATCGCCAGTCCCATGGCGCGGGCGCGTCCCACCAGACGCGGCAGCACGAAGGTGCCGCCGGTGTCGGGAATCAGCCCCAGCTTGCAGAACGACTGGATGAAATTGGCCGATTCCTTGGCGATAACGATGTCGCCAGCGAACGCCAGGTTGGCGCCGGCGCCGGCCGCCACGCCGTTGACCCCGACCACCACCGGCATCGGCAAGGCGTTCAGGCGCCGCACCAGCGGCGCGTAGAACTTGTCGACGGTTTCGCCCAGGTCCGGCGGCGTACCGTCGGGCGCGGGCTTGCGCTCGCTCAGGTCCTGGCCGGCGCAGAAACCGCGGCCGGCGCCGGTCAGCACCAGCACGCGCGCGCCTTCGGTCTCGACGCGGGTCAACGCATGCGCCACTTCACCGTGCATGTTGGCGGTGAAGCTGTTGAGCTTGTCGGGGCGGTTCAGCGTCAGGCGGGCAATGCCGTCGGACAGTTCGAATTGGATGTCTTGATAGTTCATGTCGTCTCCGCCGCGCAGGCTCAGATGTGGCGGCGGGTCTGCACCACGCGGAAGCGGTTGGACACATAGGCCGAATCAGACAACGCCGCGTTGGCCGCCGGGTTGGCGCCGGTGCCGTGGAAGTCGCTGAAGGCGGCGGTCTGGTTGACGAACACCGCGCCGGTCAGGTTCAAGGACAGCGACACGCCCGATTCCTCAGCCGCCTCCTGGATCTGCTCGGCGACCTCGTTGCTGGTGGTGTAGGCCGACAGCGACAGGGCGCCGTGCTCGATCACGCTGTCGCGCGCGATCTGGATGCTGTGCGCGGTGGAATCAGTGGCCACCACGAAGGCGATCGGGCCGAACCATTCCTGCGTGATGGCCGGGCTGCCGGCGTCGGCGCGCAGCAGCAGCGGCGTGCGCACGCGGGCGTTCTCGAACTGCGGGTGTGTCAGCGCCTTGCTGTCGGCCACCACCGGCAGGCCCAGCGCGCGGGCCTTCTCGATGCGCTCGACGATGCCGTCGTTCTGGATCGCGCCAGTCAGTTCGACGGCCTTGGCGGCGTCGGCGCCGAGCTTGTCGACCGCCGCGCCCAGGGCGGCGGCGACCTCATCGAAGCTGACCCGGCCTTCCGGCGTCTGGATGCCATCGCGCGGCACGTAAATGTTCTGGGGCGCGGTGCACATCTGGCCCGAATACAGCGCCAGCGAGAACGCCAGGTTGCGCGCCACGCCCTTCAGATCCGCGGCCGAATCGATGATGACCTGGTTGACGCCGGCCTTCTCGGTGTAGACCAGCGCCTGGCGGGCGTTGTTCTCCAGCCAGTCGCCATTGGCGGTGCTGCCGGTGAAATCGATGATCTTGACGGCCGGGTCCAGCGCCAGCTGGCGCGCGGTGTCTTCCTCGGCGCTGTGCGCGGCCAGCAGCACCACGTCCGGGTCGAAGCCGGCTTCCTGCAGCACCTCGCGCGCCACCTTGACGGTCAGCGCCAGCGGTAGGATGGCGCCGGGGTGCGGCTTGACGATGACGGTGTTGCCGGTCGCCAGGCTGGCGAACAGGCCGGGGTAGCCGTTCCAGGTGGGGAAGGTCGAGCAGCCGATCACCAGCGCCACGCCGCGCGGCACCACGGTGAAGTGCTTTTCCATGCGGATGGGATCGTTCTTGCCCTGCGGCTTTTCCCAGATGGCGACGCCGGGGATGCGCGACATCTCCTGCCAGGCATAAGCCACGGCCTCGAAGCCGCGATCCTGCGCGTGCGGGCCGCCGGCCTGGAAGGCCATCATGAAGCCCTGGCCGGTGGTGTGCTGCACGGCATAGGCCATTTCGAAGCTGAGTTTGTTCAGGCGCGCCAGGATCTCCAGCGACACCCCCACCCAGGCCTGCGGGCCGGCACGGCGCCAGTCCTGCAGCGCGCGCTTGGAGGCGGCCACCAGCTTGGCCGCCGGCACGTGCGGATAGGTGATGCCCAGGTCGAAGCCGTAGGGCGACTTCTCGCCGCCCACGGCGCCATCGGCATCGTGCAGGTTCAGCGGGAACGGCTTGCCGCGCAGAGCCTCGAAGGCGGCGCGGCCCTCTTCATTGGCGGTCTCGCCATAGTTGCGCGGACTGGGCGACTCGGCAAACGGGCTCCAGTAACCGCGCAGCGCGGCGGCGGCCAGGGCTTGTTCCAGCAGGGGCTGATGGCGTTCGAAGAATTTCTGGGACACTGCGTCTCTCCAAATGGAATAGGGGTGTGACTGGCGTGCGCCGGGTCAGGTTTCCTGGTCGAAGTCGATCACCAGGCGGTCGCTGACCGGAAAGCTCTGGCAGCTCAGGATAAAGCCTCGCGCCACTTCGTAGTCTTCCAGGGCGAAGTTGGCATCCATGTCCACCTCGCCCTCGACCACCTTGCAGCGGCAGGTGGAACACACCCCGCCCTTGCACGAATACGGCAGCTCGATGCCCTGCGCCAGCGCCGAATCCAGCACGCTGTCTTTGTTCTTGTCGATCACGAACTTGCGGCTGTGGCCGTCCTGCACCACGGTCACCTCGCATTGGCCCTTGCCGGGCGCCTGGCGGGCGTCCTGTCCCGTGCGCAACGCGCGCGGTCCCTTCGGCGCGCCAAACAGCTCGAATTTGATGTTCGCCTTGGGAATGCCGCGGGCCTGCAGCCGCTCGACCACGCTCTCGGTCATGGTCTGCGGACCGCAGACAAAAGCGTAGTCGATATCCTCGGGGCTCATCCAGGCCGACATCAACTGGTCGACCTTGTCACCGTCCAGCCGGCCGTTGAACAGCTCGATGTCCTGGGTTTCGCGGCTCATGACGTAGACCAGCGAGAAGCGGTCCATATACAGGTTCTTGAGGTCTTCGATCTCTTCGCGGAACAGCACCGCCGACGAGGCGCGGTTGCCGAAGAACAGCGTGAACTTGCTGTCGGGTTCGGTCGACAGCGCGGTCTTGACCAGCGAGAACACCGGCGTGATGCCGCTGCCGACGGCGAAAGCCACGTAGTGACGCTTGTTTTCGGGGGCGAAGTCAACGGTGAAGTTGCCGGCGGGCGCCATCACTTCCAGCGTCTGGCCCGGCTGCAATTCGTGATTGGCCCAGCTGGAGAAGACGCCCTCGTCGACCTTCTTGATGGCCACGCGCAACAGCTTGTCGTGCGGCGCCGAACAGATCGAATACGAACGGCGCAGTTCCTCGCCGTTGAGTTCGGTTCGCAGCGTCAGGTACTGACCCGGCCGGAACGAGAACTCGTCGGCCAGCGTATCGGGCAGGTCGAAGGTCACGACCACCGCGTCGCGCGTGTTGCGCGCCACCGAAGCCACTTTCAGGGGGTGGAATTGATTCAGGCTCATTCTCGAAACCACTCTCAGTGAGTCTTGAAGTAATCGAACGGCTCGCGGCAGCTGACGCAGCGGTACAGTGCCTTGCACGAGGTCGATCCGAAGTTGCTGACCAGGCGCGTGTCGCGCGAGCCGCAACGTGGGCATTCGATGGCGGGCCCGGCATTGCGCCGGCTGATGCCCGAGATGTCGATGGCCTGCTGCGCGGGCGCGGCGATGCCGTAGTCCTTGAGCGCGGCGCGGCCCTTTTCGCTCATCCAGTCGGTGGTCCAGGCGGGTGACAGACGCGTCTCGACGCGCACCTCGCCCACCCCGTGGCGCCCCAGCACCTGGCGGATATCCTCGGTGATCTCGCGCATGGCCGGGCAGCCGGAGTAGGTCGGCGTGATGACGACCACGCAGGCGTCACCGTCGAACGCCACGTCCCGCACCACGCCCAGATCCACCACCGACAGCACGGGGATCTCCGGATCGGGAACCTCCTGCAGCCAGGCGTAGACCTGTTCGATGGACACGGGCGCGACAGCGTTCACCACTTGGCTCCCGGATAGGCGCGCGGCAGGAATTGCATTTCCGCCAGCACATAGCCGAGTTCCTCGGTGTGCCGGCCCTGGCGGCCGCCACGGTGCGCCGGATGATTCGCGGCCGCCGCTTCGGGCATGGTCAGCGTGGCCTCGTCCAACACCTCCGCCACATGCTGCTCCCAGGGCGCGCGCAGCGCCGCCAGTTCGCAGCCAATGCCGCGCGCGGCCATGTCCAGGTCGATCGCGTCGTCGCTGAACAACTCTCCGGTGAAACGCCAGGCGTCGTCAATGGCCGCCTGCATCTTGCCGCGGCTGACGTCGGTACCGTCGCCCAGGCGCACCACCAAGTCGGACGAGCGCCGCACATGGTAGGTCACTTCCTTGAGCGACTTGGCGGCGATGCCGGCCACACGCTCGTCGGACGATTGCGTCAGGCGCTGCAGCAGGAAGTAGTGCCAGACGTCGAACAGGAATTGGCGCGCCATGGTGTCGGCGTAGTTGCCATTGGGCCGCTCGACCAGCAGCGCATTGTGGAACTGGTGAGCATCGCGCAGGTAGGCCAGCGCATCCTCATCGCGGCCGGCGCCCTCGACCTCGCCAGCCAGGGTCAGCCACATGCGGGCCTGGCCCAGCAGATCGAGCGCGGTGTTGGTCAGCGCCAGATCCTCTTCCAGGATCGGGCCGTGGCCGGTCCAGGCGCCCAGCCGCTGCGACAGGATCAGCGTGCTGTCGCCCAGGCGCAGCAGGTATTCGAAGAAAGTCTTGTCCATGTCTCCCCCGCCGCCTTACATATGCTTGATTTCTTCGGGCATCGGAAAGAACGTCGGGTGCCGGTAGACCTTGCTGTTGGCCGGTTCGAACAAGGGGTCCTTGTCGCCCGGGCTGCTGGCGGAGATATCGGACGCACGCACCACCCAGATGCTCAGGCCTTCATTGCGGCGGGTATAGACGTCGCGGGCGTGGTTGATCGCCATTTCGGCGTCGGGCGCATGCAGGCTGCCAACGTGCTTGTGGGCCAGGCCGTGCTGGCTGCGGATGAACACTTCCCACAAAGGCCAGTCTTTGCTCATGATGGATATCCTCGGATGCCGGGCGCGCCTCGCGCCCCGGGTATGGATGAGTCAGAAATTGGAAGGCCGGGCGCCGCCCGGCCCGGGCTCAGGCCGCCTTGCGCTCGGCCTGCTTATCGGCGTGAGCGACCAGCGCCTCGCGCACCCAGGCGCCGTCTTCGTGCGCCTTGACACGCGCCGCCAGGCGCTCGCGGTTGCACGGGCCATTGCCCTTGAGCACCGCGTAGAACTCGGCCCAGTCGATCTCGCCGAAATCGTAGTGGCCGCGTTCGGCGTTCCACTTCAGGTCGGGATCGGGAATGGTCAGGCCCAGGTATTCGGCCTGCGGCACGGTCTGGTCGACCATCTTCTGGCGCAGTTCGTCGTTGGAGAACAGCTTGATCTTCCAGGCCATCGACTGGGCGCTATTGGGCGAGTCGGCATCCGAGGGACCGAACATCATGAGCGCCGGCCACCACCAGCGGTTCAGCGAGTCCTGCACCATCGCCTTTTGTTCGGGCGTGCCATGCAGGCACATCTGCATCAGCAGGTCGTAGCCCTGGCGTTGGTGGAAGGACTCTTCCTTACAGACGCGCACCATGGCGCGGGCGTAGGGGCCGTAGGAGCAGCGGCACAGCGGGATCTGGTTGATGATGGCCGAGCCGTCGACCAGCCAGCCGATCATGCCGATGTCGGCCCAGCTGAGCGTGGGATAGTTGAAGATGCTGGAGTATTTGGCGCGCCCGGCGTGCAGGTCGTCGATCAGGTCGTCGCGCGACACGCCCAGGGTTTCGGCGGCGCTGTACAGGTAGAGCCCGTGGCCGGCTTCGTCCTGCACCTTGGCCAGCAGGATGGCCTTGCGCTTGAGCGACGGGGCGCGGGTGATCCAGTTGCCTTCCGGCAGCATGCCGACGATTTCGGAGTGCGCGTGTTGCGAGATCTGGCGCACCAGCGTCTTGCGGTAGGCCTCGGGCATCCAGTCCTTGGCCTCGATCCGCACGCCATCGTCGATGCGGCGCTGGAACGTCTGTTCGCGGCCTTCGAGCTGGTCGGCGGTCTTGACCTGCTTGACGCCGGTTTCGACGAGTTGAGCGTACATGTTTGTCTCCTTGAGACGGTTTGCGATAGCGCAAAGCAAACGCCGCGCAGGGCCGTCATGTCATAGGCGGATTATTTAATACAAAAAAACCATTGTCAAACTCAAATCTGTATCACATTGGATTTATGTATCATATCCAGGATCCCGATATCGGCCCCTTGTGGCCCCCCTTATGGCAAACCCTCAGTCGCCCCTGGACCGTTACCTGTCACGCCTGATCAAGAGCGATCCTCCGCGCGCCAAATCGCTCTGCGTCAGCCTGCTGGGCGACGCCCTCGCGCCGCATGGCGGCGCCATCTGGCTGGGCGACCTGATCGAGCTGCTGGCCCCGCTGGGCATCAACGAGCGCCTGCTGCGCACCAGTGTGTTCCGGCTGGTGGCCCAGAACTGGCTGCAATCCGAGCGCCATGGCCGCCGCAGCCTCTACCTGATTTCCGAGCAGGGCCAGCGTCACACCGCGCACGCCTCGCAACGCATCTATGAAGGCGCGCCGCAGGAATGGAATGGGGAATGGACGCTGGTGGCGCTGCCACGCACCGGCAACGGGCTGGCCGAACGCGCGGAACTGCGCCGCGAGCTGGTCTGGGAAGGGTTCGGCATGATCGCGCCCGGGCTGTTCGCGCATCCGCACACCGAGGCGCGCGCGGCCCATGAGATCCTGGAAAAGCTGGGCATTCCGGACAAGGCGCTGGTGCTGTCGGCGCGCGACCTGGCCGGCGCCGGCGGCCTGCCGATAGCCAGCCTGGCCTCGCAATGCTGGAACCTGGACGACGTAGCCGAACAATACCGGCAGTTCAGCCGAAATTTCGGCCCCTTGGAAAAACTGCTGGAAACGCCCCCGTCGCCATCCGAGGCCTTCATCGCGCGCGTCATGCTGCTGCACAATTGGCGCCGGATCGTGCTGCACGATCCGCAACTGCCGGGGCCGATGCTGCCCGACAACTGGCCAGGCCACGCGGCCCGCGACATCTGCGGCCGCATCTATTGGCAGGTGTTCGATGCCTCGGAGGCGCACTTGAACGCGCTGGCTGGCCGCGACAATGATCGCTACACGCCCCTGGCCTCCGACATCGCGACCCGCTTCGGCGGCCGGCCGGCGTAGGCGGCCTGCTCAGCCGGGGTCGCCCGCCCCTGTCATCGCCACGCCCAGCGTATCGACGTGGGATTCGCCCGCGGCATCGGCCGCGGCCCCCGGCCGGGCGAGACCCCGGGCGCGGGCAATGAACGACAGGGTCCAACGAGCCAGGATGGGGCGTCCCAACGCCGCACCGGTATCGGCGTCGATGCCGCTGGGCACATCCAGCGCCAACACCGGCAGGCCCCACGCATTGACAGTGTCGACCAGCGCCTGCCAATCGGGGCCCAGAGGGCGGTTCAGGCCGATGCCGAACAGGCCATCGATGACCAGGTCTGGCGCCGGATCCGGATCGAGCGCGCTCAGGCATGTTCCGCCCGCCCCGATCCAACCGGCATAGGCACGGGCAGCGTCGGCCGGCAGGCCCTGCGCGCCCGCGGGCAGGACGACACGCACGTCATATCCCATTTCGCGCAGGCGTGTTGCCGCCACCAGGGCGTCGCCGCCATTGTTGCCCGGCCCGGCCAGCGCCAGCACCCTGGCGCCCGGCGCGAGCCGCGCGGCCACGAAACGAGCCGCTGCCGCGCCTGCCAGCGGCATCAGCCGCCGGCCTGCGGCCGAGGCCTGGCGCTCGGCGGCGCGGATGCTGGCGACGGAATATGAAGCGGGCATGACAACGCTTGGAAAAAACGCACCTCCGGCGAGAGGCCGGCCGTTACACCTTCAGGAAGTGCTCGCGGTAGTACTTCAATTCGTCGATCGACTCGTAGATGTCGGCCAACGCTTCGTGGCGGCTCTTTTTCTCAAAGCCCTTGTACACGGCCGGCGCCCAGCGGCGCGCCAGTTCCTTGAGCGTGCTGACGTCGAGGTTGCGGTAGTGGAAGAACTGCTCCAGGCGCGGCATGTAAGCAAACATGAAACGGCGGTCCTGGCTGATGGTGTTGCCGCACAGCGGCGACTTGCCGGCCGGTACGTGCTGCGCGAGAAACGCCAACAGCGTATCCTCTGCCTGCGCTTCGGAGATCGTGGAGGCACGGACCTTGTCGATCAGGCCGCTCTTGCCATGGGTGGACTTGTTCCAGCTGTCCATGGCGTCGAGCAGGCTGTCGGGCTGGTGCACGACCAGCACCGGGCCTTCGGCGACCACGGTCAGGTCGGGCTCGGTGACCACCACGGCGACCTCGATGATGCGTTCTTTTTCAGGATCCAGGCCGGTCATTTCCATGTCCAGCCACACCAGGCGGTTTTCGTTCACAGCCATATAATTTGCCTATAAAACATGCGATTTTCGGACATCTGATTTTCGCACATCCCCATTTGAGCCCGCCGCACCGCCCATGTTCACATTGCTGTTCGTTGCCTTCCTGCTGACCGATATCGCCGTGCGCATGTGGCTGGCCAGCCGCCAGATCCGCCACGTGGCGCGCCATCGCGACCAGGTGCCGCCGGAATTCTCCCACCGTATCGGCCTGGCCAGCCACCAGCGCGCGGCCGACTACACGGTGGCCCGGGTCAGACTGGGCATGTTCGAACGCACCTACGACGCCATTCTGCTGGTCGGCCTGACGCTGCTTGGCGGGCTGCAGGCCATTGACCTCATGGTGGGCCAGCTTACCAGCAATGACTTCCTGCGCCAGATGCTGCTGCTGGTGGCCGTGGCGCTGCTGCTGGGCCTGCTGGGCCTGCCCTTCACGCTGTGGCGGCAGTTCAAGCTGGAGGCCCGTTTCGGCTTCAACCGCATGACGCCCGAGCTTTTCATCTCCGACGCGGTGAAAGGCCTGCTGGTAGCGGCCGCGCTGGGCCTGCCCTTGGCCGCCGCCGTCCTGTGGCTGATGGGCAGCGCAGGTCAGTACTGGTGGATCTGGGCCTGGGCGCTATGGACAGTGTTCAACCTGGCGCTGCTCATCGTCTATCCGATGTTCATCGCGCCGCTGTTCAACAAATTCACGCCGCTGTCCGACCCCGAACTTGCCGGCCGCATCCAGCGGCTGGCGCAACGCTGCGGCTTCGCGCTCAACGGCCTGTTCGTGATGGACGGCTCGCGCCGTTCGGCGCACGGCAACGCGTATTTCACCGGTTTCGGCCGCTCGCGCCGCATCGTGTTCTTCGACACGCTGCTGGCGCGCCTGAACGCTGACGAGATCGAAGCCGTGCTGGCACATGAGCTCGGCCACTTCGCCAAGCGCCACATCATCAAGCGCATCCTGTTCAGCTTCGCGGCCGCGCTGGCCTTTTTCGCCCTTCTGGGCTGGATCGCGCAGCAACCCTGGTTCTACGTGGACCTGGGCGTGCTGCCCCAGTTGGGCGGTCGCAATGATGCGATGGCGCTGCTGCTGTTTTTCCTGACCATTCCGGTGTTCACCTTCGTCTTCACGCCGCTGGCCAGTTGGTACTCGCGCCGCGACGAGTTCGAGGCCGACCGCTATGCGGCCGAGCAAAGCTCGCCGGACCGCCTGGTCTCCGCCTTGGTCAAGCTCTACGACGACAACGCCGCCACCCTGACACCCGATCCCGTGCATTCCGCCTTCTACGACAGTCATCCCCCCGCTGCCGTGCGCATCCGCCACCTGACGGCGCCTGCGGCATGAGCATGAACGACCGCCACAAGGCCGCTTTCCGGGACGCGCCGGCACACGGTGCAGTGACCGACGCCGCCAACGAAGGCCGCATCATAGCGGCGCACGGCCGCCACTACACCGTGGAGCTGGCCGACGGCAGCCTGCGCAAATGCTTCCCCCGCGGCAAGAAGGCCGGCGCCACGGTCGGCGACCGCGTCCGTATCACGCCGCAAGGCCAGGACGAAGGCGCCATCGACGCCATCCTGCCGCGCCGCAACCTGCTGTACCGCTCCGACGAAATGCGGTCCAAGCAGTTTGCCTCCAATGTCGACCAACTGTTGATCGTGGTCGCAGTGCAGCCGACCTTCTCCGATGACCTGACCGGCCGCGCGCTGGCCGGCGCCTGGAGCGCCGGCATCGCGCCGCTGATCATCCTGAACAAGACCGACATTGCCGACGCGCTGCCCGCCGCCCGCGCGCGCCTGGCACCCATCGCCGCGCTGGGCGTGGACATCGTCGAGCTGAGCGCGCTCGAACCCGAAAGGGTGCACGCGCTGCTGGCGCCGCGCCTGGCCGGCCGCACCAACCTGCTGCTGGGACAAAGCGGCATGGGCAAGTCAACACTGCTGAACGCGCTGGTGCCGGACGCCGCC
>LXNH01000101.1_pt1 | contig 18824 bp, 15 predicted proteins | sample 809111 | NCBI WGS metagenome assembly LXNH01 (sample SAMN04870528, study PRJNA318959) | seawater metagenome | biome: 00002010; material: water; isolation source: marine seawater | place: Greece: Milos, Mediterranean Sea | collected 2013-05-29 | depth 5-7 m
AATACATGTGCGGTGTAGTGGGGATTTCATCCAATGATAGCGTTGCGGCAGATATCTATGACGCTCTGACGATGCTGCAGCATCGGGGGCAAGATGCTGCGGGCATTATGACTTGCCATAAAGGACAGTTTCTTCAGCGCAAGGGCGAGGGGCTGGTCCGGGACGTGTTTCAAGCGGAACACATGGCCTCGCTCTCGGGTAATTTCGGGCTGGGTCATACCCGCTACCCAACGCAGGGTAGTTCAGGTACTGCATTGGCACAGCCTTTCTACGTGAATTCGCCCTACGGGATTGCGCTCGCACACAACGGTAATCTAACTAACTCATCAGCCCTCTCTGAGGAGCTTTATCAGACCGACTTAAGGCATCTGAATACGGATTCAGATTCTGAGGTCTTGCTCAATGTGTTAGCCCATGAGCTTCAACGCCAGGGTAAATTGAAACCCGAAGCTGGCGATGTTTTTGCTGCGGTAACGAATCTTCACCGCCGATGTGAAGGTGGCTACGCTGCCATAGCAATGATTGCCAATGTCGGCATCGTGGCCTTCAGAGATCCAAATGGAATTAGACCCCTAGTCGTTGGTGTGAAAATCCAGGGAGAGCACCGAAGCTATATGGTGGCCTCCGAGAGCGTCGCTCTCGATGTACTTGGGTTTCGGTTAATCGGCGACGTAGATCCCGGTGAGGCCTTGTTTATTAATGCTGACGGCGAGCTGGAGCGCAAGCAATGTGCCGATAATCCTCGGCTGCGCCCCTGTATATTTGAGCATGTCTATTTCGCGCGCCCCGACTCACTCATGGATGGCATTTCAATTTACAAGACGCGGATGCGTCAGGGCGAACGGCTTGCCGAGAAGGTACTGCGTGAACGGCCAGAGCACGATATTGATGTGGTCATTCCGATTCCAGATACGAGTCGCGTGGCAGGCCAGTCGCTGGCACACGAACTTGGTGTGAAGTTCCGCGAAGGCTTTATGAAGAATCGCTATATCGGGCGCACTTTCATCATGCCAGGGCAGGGCCAGCGTCGAAAATCAGTACGTCAAAAACTCAATCCGGTACCCCTTGAATTTGAAGGCAAAACGGTGCTGCTGGTCGACGATTCGATTGTGCGTGGCACCACCTGTCAACAAATTATCCAGATGGCTCGAGATTCAGGTGCCAAGCAGGTTTATTTTGCATCGGCTGCACCGCCTATTCGATACCCGAATGTCTATGGGATCGATATGCCCTCTGCGAAGGAGCTTGTCGCTCATGACCGTTCGGTGCTGGAGATTCAAGAGCACATTGGCGCTGATTGGCTGATTTATCAGGATATCGATGATCTTATCGAGAGTTCACGCGAGGGTAATTCGCTGGTTGATGGATTCGAGTTGTCGGTGTTCGATGGCAATTATCAGACGGGGCATATTGATGAGTCTTATTTGAGTCACCTCAGAGACGCGAGAGGCGATACCGCGGTCGATCGCGCAGAAGGGGCTTTGGTCGGCCTGCATAATCGGGCGTAACCGAGATGCGCGGTAAGACAGAAAACGCTCGGTTTTCGACGCTGGCGATCAGAGCCGGTTTTGATCCTTCGCACCATCGAGAGCATTCAGAAGCGATCTACACCACCTCGAGTTTCACGTTCGATACTGCCGAACAGGCGGCCGAGGTGTTTTCAGGTGACGAGGCGGGAAATGTCTACTCGCGTTACACCAATCCATCAGTGAGGGTGTTCGAAGAGCGACTTGCTGCGCTAGAGGGTGGCGAGGACGCAGTCGCGACGGCCTCGGGTATGAGCGCAATATTGGCACTGTGCCTGTCAGTGATGCGCACGGGCGACCACGTTGTCTGCTCGCGTGATGTTTTTGGCAGCTCATTGGGCTTGTTTGCCAATACGTTGTCGCGACTCGATATTCAATGCAGTTTCGTATCGCTTCGAGATCTTGATGCCTGGGAGCAAGCCATTCAGCCGAACACTCGGCTATTATTTTGTGAAACCCCATCTAATCCGTTGTCAGAAATTGCCAATCTGAGTGCCTTATCCGACTTGGCGAAAGCCGGAGGTGCCGTATTCGCAGTCGATAATTGCTTTTGCACACCAGCCTTGCAGAAGCCCATGGCGTTTGGGGCTGATGTCGTGATCCATTCAGCGACTAAATACCTTGATGGGCAGGGCCGAGTTTTGGGTGGGGCGTTGGTGGGACGCAAAGATCTGATGGAAGAGGCTCGCTCTTTTGTTCGGGTTTGTGGGCCATCAATGAGCCCTTTTAACGCCTGGATCTTTACGAAAGGACTCGAGACGCTCGAACTCCGCATGCGAGCGCATTGTGAAAATGCGCAGGCACTAGCCACATGGCTACAGGAGCAGACGCCGGTAACGAACATTTTTTACAGTGGGCTCGCTGATCATAGCGATCACGCTCTCGCATCAAAACAACAATCCGGATTCGGAGGTGTGCTCGCATTTGAGCTGGCGGGAGGACAGGAGCAAGCCTTTCGCTATATCAATGCCACCGAACTCATGTCATTGACCGCTAATCTGGGCGACGTGAAGACCACTATTACCCATCCAGCCACCACAACGCACTGTCGATTATCAGCTGAGCAGAAACAGAGCTCTGGCATCTCAAGCTCATTGATTCGAATCGCTGTGGGACTAGAACACATCGATGATCTCATGGAAGATTGCTCAAGAGGGCTTCGAGCCCTGTCGACATAGACGAGTATCAGCCATGAGCGATGAACCACCCATCAAAGACTTACTAAGTTTTTTAGATCAGCGCTTGTTGGGAAAGGAGCGTGAGGTGCGCTTAAGCCTGGCCTGCTTGCTTTCTGGTGGGCATTTGCTGCTCGAGGATGTGCCGGGCGTGGGTAAGACGACCCTCGCTGCTGCCTTGGCAGAGGGCTTAGGCCTCGACTCTACTCGGATCCAGTTTACCAGTGATCTGATGCCGTCTGAGATCACCGGGGGCACCATCTTTGATAAAGAGAGTCAGGATTTCATAGTCCGGCAGGGCCCCATCTTTACCCAGCTTGTGGTCGCCGATGAAATCAATCGAGCGACTCCGCGAACCCAGAGTGCGTTGCTTGAGGCCATGTCTGAATCCTCTGTCAGTATCGACGGACAGCGGTATGCCCTCGACGCGGCATTTACGGTCATTGCGACCCAAAATCCGGCACTACAGACTGGAACCTACTTGTTGCCTGAGTCGCAGCTTGATCGGTTTACCATGTGTTTGTCGCTTGGTTATCCGGCTCCCGAATTTGAGCGCGAGCTTTTAGCCAGAGGCGAGGCCCGCGCCAATATGACCGCTCCTGACTTACCTGCTGGATAGTTAATCGATTGGCGGGATGCTGTTTCTAACATTCACTGTTCGGATTCAGTGATTAGTTATTTACACCGCCTGTTGGCAGATAGCCGCAAGAATGAACAGCTTTCACTGGGTGTATCCCCCCGCGGTGGGCAGCAGTGGCTGGCGGCTGCTCGAGCATGGGCGTTTCTGTCAGAACGGGATCACGTGCTTCCCGATGATATTCAAGCAGTGGCTGTCCCTGTTATAGCGCATCGCTGTGTTGCGAGAAATCAATCGAAAGAAACCAGCGTTAGTGCAGTTGCGGGCATGCTCGAATCGATTCCAGTTGTAGTCTGATGCAGATGGTAGGACCTCGAAATCTCGGCCGAGCTTCTTGGAACAACTGGCTGACTAGGCGAATTCCCAAACAGTCGATAGTAACTCTCAATCAGCGTCGGCTCTTCATCTTCCCATCCGCAGCGGGCTTGGCGTTTTTAGCGCTGCAGGTATTACTGTTATTGGTTGCAATCAATTATCAGAACAATCTGATTTACGGGTTGGTGTTCTTGTTTGGCACTGTGCTTGTCGTCACGATTCACCTGACATTTATGAATCTTCATGGACTGACACTAAAAGCAGCCGGGGGTGCACCCATTTTTTTGGGTGAACGAGGCGCTGTTCGTTTTGAGCTTATTTGCGCGCAGCGCTCACGGTGGTCAGTTGGTTACGGATGGCAGCGCGCTGACCTGCGAACACAGCTCGCAGGGTTGGATCGGAAAACACTCGAATTACCTATAACCCACGACAGGCGAGGGCGATTCAACGCGCCGCGGTTTTATCTCGAAACCCGGTATCCATTTGGCCTCATACGCTGTTGGTCCTGGGTCGAATTAACGTCATCGACATTGGTCTACCCACGACCCGTTCCACCGCCTGCTGACGAGCGGATAGTCCCAGAGAATGCCGACGGCGCCACGTTTCGTCGAGCCACTTCAGGGGATGAGTTGTGGGAGCTAAAACCGTACGAGCGAGGCGAGCCGCTAAAGCATCTTCACTGGCTATCGGTAGCGAAGGGCTTTGACCCGTCGATTAAGGTTATGGGTGAATCTGTGGGCACAGGTTCTAATAGCATTGACTTCGAGGACTACCCCGGCGTCGATACCGAGCTGAGACTATCATGGCTTTGCTTTCGTATTCTGGAAGCCTCGTCATTGGGTCAGAAATTCGCGCTTAAGCTACCCACTATCGAGCAGACCATGGGCTCTGGCATCGCTCATCGCGATCAAGCGCTGGAGGCTCTCAGTCTATTTCGTACCAACGATAGCGATTCGGTGGTTCGCGCCTGATGCGCTCTGATGATCCGTTTTGGCAAGCTCGCAGGACGATGCCGACCGTCGCTATGTTGCTTGCGTTCATGCCGGGTTTATCGAGCACCATTGGCTTGCTCCTTTCGAGCTTGGTCCTACTCGTCTTAGTCCTGCGATACCTCCCGTATCATCAAATACGACTCGAAACATCTGCCTGACCGATCCGACTGCTAATGACTCTAGGTCTTGGTGTTTGGTGGTGGACGTTTCCATCGAAATTGGCGCTAGAGCCCGCGGTGGGGCTTCTCTTTTTGGGCGCTTGGCTCAAATTAGTTGAGGCCAAAGATCGTCGCGACGGCTATGTATTTATCTATACCGGATTTGTATTGGCTGCGTCGGTATTCCTATTTCATCAAACGCTTTGGCAGGCAATGCTCGTGTTATTGGGAGTGGTGATGGGTTTTTCTGTTCTGCTGCAGTTCGAACTCGATTCGGAGTCAGGAAAACAACCGTCGCGATGGCTTCCTGTAGCTGCAGTGACCTTGGCTATCCCGATAACTCTAGTTTGGTTTTTGATCTTTCCCAGAATCGCACCGCTGTGGGCGATTCCGCTAGCGGCCGATGTGTCGCGGATGGGTATGTCCGACACATTACGACCGGGCGATGTCTCACAGCTTGGGCGGGATGCCAGCCTTGCCTTTCGGGTTGAATTTGGGGGCGAGCCTCCCTCGTATAACCAACTGTATTGGCGAGGAATAACGCTCGGTCGATTTGACGAGGGTACCTGGCGCCAGCATCGGTGGTTGAACCAAACTTCGCAGCGAGTGAGCGCTCCTGAGCTTATGGTGTCCGATAGTGATCGTCGCTATACCGTTCTTCAAAAGGCGAGTCATCGGCATTGGATATATGCCTTAATGCCTTCGGTGACAAGCGACGATCGTGTTCGTATCTATCCGGATTTCACCCTCAAAACACGCTGGCCAATAACATCCGATATGGCCTTTGATCTCAGCCTGCTAGAGCCGATAGCCGTAAACCCCGTTATCAGTGCTACTAGTCGACGAGTCGAGACTGCATTTCCAGTGGGATTGAACCCTCGATCGGAGGCGCTTGTTAGGTCGCTGGCGATCCCGGGTGACATCGGAGCTACCATTGACCGTGTGCTGCAGTGGTACCGCTCTCAACCCTTTGTATACACGTTGGAGCCGACACCGATTTCAGCGCCAGATTTTGTCGACCGATTCCTATTCGATACCCAATCGGGCTTTTGTGAGCACTACGCCTACAGCTTTGTGGCGCCCTTGCGACTGGCGGGGATTCCTGCGCGGATCGTCGGTGGCTACATGGGTGGAGAGGTCAATCCATTAAATGGCACGGTAGCAGTCAGGGAAATGGACGCCCACGCGTGGGCTGAGGTGTGGATAGAGGGCTTAGGGTGGATGCGTTACGACCCGACAGGTGTGGTGGCGCCTGAGCGTGTTCAAAGGGGGGCCTTGGAGAGTTTGGAAGATGCTGGGGGCTTTCTGACTGCGTCTCCGCTATCTTTAATGCACTTGCGTCACTGGCGGTGGATAAATCGATTAAGGCTGTCTCTCGATGATCTCAACTATCGCTGGCAGTCAGCTGTCATGGGTTATGACCGCGATCGGCAAGTCAGTGCACTGACTCGATTGCTCGGACAGATCTCGCCGGCACGCCTGCTCGCGCTGTTTGCTATTGCTATCTCGGTGACGTTCGTGCCGGTTATCGCTTTGTTCATGGTTCGCTATTACCGGCATAACCGTCAGCCGAGAGTTCGAGCCGTTCAAGTCCTCGACCGAGAGCTGCGACGTCTTGGTATTGTTCGCAATCCGGGTGAGACGCTGCGGGCCGCAGTCACTCGGTCACAACACAGTGAGCACTACTTAGAGAGAGCCGTCATGCTCTCCGACGCCTTGGCGCAGGCAGAAGCGACGTTATATCAAAGCTAGGAGGCCCCGCCGCATTGCAGGGCCGTTACTGATTAGGCCACCTCGTCAATGAGTGTTGCGGCGATTCGACTGCCATCGTCGGCGAGTGCTTGAAAACTCTGAATCTCATTGAAATTCATGTATCGGTAGATCTCGGCCGCCATCGAGTCGAGTTTTTCTGCAAAGCCTAGATACTCCTCTACCGTGGGTAGTCGCCCCAAAATCGCTCCAACAGCAGCGAGTTCAGCGGATGTCAGATAGACATTAGCGCCTTCACCCAATCGGTTAGGGAAATTCCGGGTCGAGGTAGAGAGCACGGTAGACTTAGGCTGAACACGCGCCTGATTACCCATGCAGAGCGAACAACCGGGCATTTCGGTTCGCGCTCCTGCGCGACCATAAATGGCGTAATAGCCTTCTTCCATCAGCTGGTGTTCGTCCATGCGGGTCGGAGGGCAAATCCACATGCGTGCTGCTACACCGCCGGTATGTTGGTCTAGTAATTTACCGGTGGCCCGGAAGTGACCGATATTGGTCATGCAGCTACCGATAAAGACTTCGTTGACCGTGTCGCCTGCAACTTCTGACAGCAATCGGGCGTCATCGGGATCGTTGGGCGCACACACCACGGGCTCAGTGACTTCAGCGAGATCAATCTCGATTACCGCTGCGTATTCAGCATCGGCGTCGGCGGACAATAGCTCTGGTGCCTCGAGCCATTGCTCCATGTTTCGGACGCGCCGCTCGAGAGTTCGAGGATCACCATAGCCCTCTGCAATCATTGAGCGGAGCAGAACCACATTCGAGCGTAGGTAGGAACCGATGGTGTCTTCAGACAGTTTGATCGTGCAGCCGGCAGCTGATCGCTCGGCTGACGCATCACTCAGTTCAAAGGCTTGCTCTACCGTCAAATCTTCGAGTCCTTCGATTTCAAGCACTCGTCCGGAGAAGATATTCTTTTTCCCTTTTTTCTCTACAGTCAACAGCCCTTGTTGGATAGCGTAGTAGGGGATTGCGTGTACTAGGTCTCGCAACGTGATCCCGGGTTGCATCTTGCCTTTGAAGCGAACCAATACCGACTCAGGCATGTCGAGTGGCATGACGCCCGTCGCCGCTGCAAAGGCAACAAGTCCAGATCCTGCAGGGAATGAAATCCCTAGTGGGAAGCGGGTGTGTGAATCGCCACCGGTTCCAACGGTATCGGGGAGCAACATCCGGTTTAGCCAGCTATGGATAATGCCGTCGCCTGGCCGGAGCGAGACACCGCCGCGGTTACGTATGAAATCGGGCAAGGAATGCTGTGTCTCGATGTCCACTGGCTTCGGATAGGCTGCGGTGTGGCAAAACGACTGCATGGTTAAGTCGGCTGAAAAACCGAGACAAGCCAGATCTTGCAGCTCGTCTCGTGTCATGGGCCCCGTAGTGTCTTGAGAGCCCACCGTGGTCATTCGGGGCTCGCAGTAGGTTCCGGGCCTAATGCCCTCAACACCACAGGCTTTACCTACCATTTTCTGTGCGAGGGTAAATCCTTTGCCCGTATCCTCGGGCATTTCGGGGGTTCTGAACAGATCGCTAGCCGGTAATCCGAGTGTTTCACGTGCTTTAGTTGTCAGCCCGCGACCAATGATGAGGTTAATGCGGCCACCAGCTCTGACTTCGTCGAGAAGTACGTCAGAACGCAGCTCGAATTCTGATATCACATCACCCGCATCATTAAGCACTTGTCCGTCGTAGACTCTGATATCAATGATATCGCCCATCTTCATAGTCTCGACGGGCGCTTCGAACACCAATGCTCCGGCATCTTCCATTGTGTTATAGAAAATAGGCGCGATTTTTCCACCGATACACACGCCGCCCATCTGCTTATTTGGAACGCCTGTCACCTGCTGGCCAAAGTACCAGAGCACCGAGTTGGCGGCCGACTTTCGTGATGAGCCAGTGCCAACGACATCCCCGACAAAAGCGACAGGCAGTCCGGTAGCCTTAACGGCCGCAACCTGCGCCATAGGACCGACCTTACCGTGCTCTTCAGGTTCGAGCCCGTCTCGCGCCATCTTGTACATAGCACGAGCGTGAAGTGGGATATCGGGTCGCGACCAGGCATCGGGAGCAGGAGACAGGTCGTCGGTGTTGGTTTCACCAGTGACTTTAAAGACAACCATTTTCAAAGACTCAGGCAGTTCGGGCCGCTTGGTGAACCACTCCGCATCTGCCCAGGACTGCATAACTGACTGCGCGTTGGTGTTACCTTCCTTAGCTTTGCTGGCGACGTCGTAGAAGGAGTCGAACATCAGCAGCGTGTGCTTGAGCTCATAGGCTGCTTGCTCGCCCAATTCGCTGTGATCGAGTAGTGTGACCAAAGTCTCGATGTTGTAGCCGCCGTGCATGTCCCCGAGAAGGTCAATCGCCTTCTTGGGATCGACCAGTGCGCAGTCGACCTTTCCCAATGCAACGTCCGACAAGAAGGCCGCTTTGACGTAGGCGGCCTCGTCCACCCCCGGTGGCACTCGATTTGAAATCAAATCGACGAGAAACTCTTCTTCGCCTGACGGGGGATTTTTGAGTAACCCTACGAGGTCTGCCACCTGCTGAGCGGTTAGTGGCTTTGGTGGTATGTTCATGGCCGCTCGATCAGCGACATGTTCTCGGTAGGTATCAAGCACGAGTTCTGTTCCCCCAGATGATGTTGTTCGCGAACGCTCGTTCCGGCATCGCGTATTATTTCGTATTACCAAGCATTGTAACCTGTGCCCAACTCTGTCGATAGCGATCTGGCTAATTCTGTGCATTCACGAGATGTTTGGCCTAGACTCCGAATCCATGCCTTCCGTCATTGACAAACCGAAAGCCGCGACGCTACCCCCGGTCCGCACACCCTGTATTGGCGTCTGTTCGACCGGTATCGGTGATGCTGTATGCCGAGGGTGTAAACGGTTCAGTCACGAAGTGATCGATTGGAATGGGTATACCCAGGAAGAGAAGCGTATCGTCGATAAGCGGTTGTCAGCCTTTTTATCGCAGGCTTGCGCACACAAGTGCACGGTCGAAGACGCTGGCCTGTTGCAATGGCAGCTTGATGTACAGCAGGTACGCTATGATCCTACTCACGATGCCTACAGCTGGTTGTTTCAGCTGTTAAGAGCGGGAGCGAGTCAGATAAAAGATCCTTCGAAGTATGGTTTTTTTGTCCATGCTGAATGGTCAGATTTATCGCTGGTAGAATTGCGCGATAAGATCGACGAGGACTTTTGGGTACTGTCCTCGGCCCATTACGAGCGGTATCAAGCAACCCCTGACTTGTTTCAAGAGTAGGAGACCTAGTCAATGCCCAAGGCTGCAGTGGATTTATCATCAATCGACGCGTTTCTTCCGTGTCGCACACCTGATTCCTGGGTGCAGGCCGCGGTGGGCGATTTGGAGCTGCTTGTTATCGATCATGCTAATTGCGAGAAGAAGGCGGCGGCCACTGCCCTGAGCTTAATGCACCGATACACCGACAATCCCTCGCTCCTGCACAAAATGTCGCGACTAGCGCGAGAGGAACTACGCCATTTTGAGCAGGTCCTCTCGATTATTCAGCGACGAGGCTTCGATTATGTACCGATTTCAGCATCGCGCTACGCACAAGGTCTCAGAGACTGTGTTAGAGGCCGAGAGCCCCATAAGCTGGTCGATACATTACTTGTGGGAGCTCTGATCGAAGCGCGTTCTTGTGAGCGATTTGCCGCTCTCGTACCGCATGTTGATGGGGAGCTCGCCGATTTTTATCAATCGTTGTTGAAAAGTGAGTCTCGGCATTTTCTAGATTATTTGAAACTCGCCGAGCAGTTGACGACATCGGACGAGATCGCTGAACGACTGGTAGTATTGAAGCAAGTGGAGCAGGCGCTCATAGAAAGCCCCGACACCGAGCTCAGGTTTCACTCGGGGGTGCCTGCCATCGCTGAAGCCGCTTAAATCATTGGTTTAGCCGGAAACTAAACAGATACTCACTGGGGAGTGCTCTGCTTCTTATGTTGGGAATTGTTCCAACAACAGCTGGTTATCTCGTTCTCTGAGGCACCATCCCATGTCGGTCCAATCACCTAATACGATTCTCTCGCCTGCGTCTAGCGGGTGCCGGGCAGGACGGTGAGTGTGTCCATGGATCAGGCGTTGGACACCATATTGCGACATCGTGGCAGCGACCGTGCTAGCGTTAACATCCATGATGTCTTCGGCTTTGTTACTACTCGCCTCCGAACTCATCGTCCGCAATTGTTTTGCGAGCGCTCTTCGCTCTGCTAGAGGCTTACTGAGAACATCACGTTGCCAATCGGGGTTGTGCACTAGGGCCCTGAACTGCAAATAGTCTGTATCGTCCGAGCAGAGTAGATCGCCATGCATGATTACGGTTGGCTGGTCACAAACCGAGATAACTGTGATGTCGTCGAGCAGTTGGCCTCCGAATCGCTCGAGGTAATCGCAACCCATTAAAAAGTCACGATTACCACGGGTGAAGTAAATCTCCGTACCGCGGTCAGCAACGGATGTCATCGCCTCAGCAAATCGTAGGGCTAGGTCGCTGGTGTCATCGTCACCAATCCAGGCCTCGAAGATATCGCCCAAAAGAAACAAGCGACTGGTATGAGCCTCGCGCTCAAGAAAGCGATAGAGACCCTGTTCGATTGCTGTGGTGTCTTCACTGAGATGAAGATCGCTAATGAACAGGGTTTGACTCATGGTTAGTCGTCTAGAACAGTCACCGACTCGATAACGACAGGATCAACGGGTACGTCTTGATGACCGGCCTGGCTCCCAGTGGGTACCACGCGAATCTTGTCGAGAACTTCCTGCCCTTCGACTACTTGCCCAAATACCGTATAACCCCAGCCCTGCATGTTTTCCGCAGTGTGGTTGAGGAAGTCGTTGTCGCTGACATTGATAAAAAATTGTGCGGTGGCCGAATGGGGATCCATAGTGCGGGCCATGGCAATCGTGCCACGATTATTTTTGAGACCATTGTTGGCTTCATTATCGATAGGGGCTTCGGTGGTTTTTTGGCGCATACCGGTATCGAAGCCACCGCCTTGCACCATGAAGTTGTTGATGACCCTATGAAAAATAGTGCCATCGTAGAAGCCTGAACTCGCATAGTTCACAAAGTTCTCTACAGTTTTTGGAGCATTTTCAACATCGAGTTCAAGAGTCATATCGCCAAGAATGGTGCTCATACGGACGCGCGTCATGGTCATTGTTACCGCTTAGTTTGGGAAAACCGCAATGATACCGACAGGGTTTTGCTTCGACGAGAAAAATAAGTGGCACTCCGTCACTTTTGTAACAAAGGAATGCGATAAAAGAGAGACAACCCGTCCTGACTTAGTTAATGAGCCTTGATACACTCGCGCGTCGTTAACAAGGGCTAGTCATGAGCACTGATCTCAGAAGTAATTTTCTTCGCACACAGATCCAATCTGACCTCGATAGCGGGACCGTGACCAATGTCGTGACCCGGTTCCCGCCTGAGCCGAATGGCTTCTTACATATTGGTCACGCCAAGTCGATTACCGTGAATTTTGGTCTGGCAGAGCAATTTGGTGGTGTCTGCAATCTTCGCTTTGACGACACCAATCCTGAGAAGGAGAGCCAAATTTTTATCGATGCCATTCGACAAGATGTGCAATGGCTCGGTTACCAGTGGCATGGTGATGTGCGGTATGCATCAAGCTATTTTCAGCAGTTCTACGATTGGGCTCATCATTTAATCGAGGAGGGTTTGGCTTACGTCTGTGACTTGAGTGCTGATCAGGCACGGGAGACGCGAGGGAGTCTAACGGCACCGGGTACCAATAGTCCTTTCCGGGATCGGAGCATCGAGGAAAACCGCACGCTATTTACGGCGATGCGAGATGGCGAGTTCGAGGACGGCAGTCGAGTGCTGCGCGCTAAAATCGATATGGCCTCGCCCAATATTAATATGCGGGATCCGATTCTTTACCGCATTAGAGCGTTACCCCATCATCAGACGGGTGATGATTGGCCGATTTATCCGACCTACGATTTTGCACACGGCCAAGAGGATGCAATAGAGGGTGTATCTCACTCGATTTGCACGCTTGAGTTCGAGGATCACCGCCCGCTGTATGATTGGTTTATTGAGCACCTTCCGGTGCCATCAAAGCCTCGTCAGTTTGAATTTGCACGCCTTAATCTCAATTACACCGTAACCAGCAAGCGTAAGCTGAAAGGGCTGGTGGACGATGGCAGTGTTGCCGGCTGGGATGACCCGCGTATGCCGACAATCGCGGGTCTTCGACGTCGCGGTTACCCGGCAGCGGCAATTCGCCATTTTTGTGAAGAGGTGGGTACCTCGAGATCAGATGGCGTGGTTGATGTGGCGATGCTAGAAAGCGCTGTTCGCAATGAGCTAAATCAAAAGGCGCCGCGTGCGATGGCTGTAATCGACCCGCTGAAAGTCGTCATCGATAATTTTGAGGGGAGTGAAACGCTGGAGTTGGCTAACCATCCCAGCGAAGCATCGATGGGAACGCGATCGGTTAATTTCTCTAAAGAAATCTGGATTGAGCGTGAGGACTTTCGAGAGGAAGCCAATAAGAAATTCAAGCGATTGGTGCTAGGCAAGCGGGTTCGCCTGCGTGGTGCCTATGTCATCGAAGCTGAGCGCTGTGAGAAAGACGATGCCGGCGAGGTGATTGCGGTGCATGCATGCCTAGTGCCACAACAGCTGGGGGAGGACCCCGACGATGGGGTCAAGCCAAAGGGCGTCATCCATTGGGTCGCCACTGATACTGCCGTCGTGGCAGAGATCCGCGAATACGACCGATTATTTGCTGATGCCGATCCCGCCAAAGCCGATGATTTCGCCAGCGTCCTGAATCCAAATTCGCTAGTAGTAAAGCAGGCCTACGCTGAGGCCTCTTTGGTGGCTGCAGACAATGAGAGCAGCTTTCAGTTTGAGCGCCTCGGTTACTTTGTTGCCGATCGAGTCGACCATACGTCTGAGCATCTGGTTTTCAACAAGATTATTGGATTGCGTGACTCCTGGGGCAGTCATGGCTGATCTCTGGCTTACGGACACCATGGGTACCGAAAAGCGCCGGTTTACCCCTATTGATCCAGACCATGTTCGTTTCTACGTGTGCGGCCCTACCGTCTACAACCTTGTGCACATTGGAAATGCACGGCCAGTGGTTGTGTTTGATATGTTGTTTCGCGTTTTGCAGGCGCTATATCCAAGAGTGACCTATGCCAGAAATATCACCGATATCGATGACAAGATCATGGTCGCTGCACGCGAGCAAAACGTTAGTATTGAAGCGATTTCGACTGAATTCACCGACAAGTTTCGGGAAGACATGCGCGCGCTCAATGCGTTAGACCCAAGTATCGAGCCGCTTGCTACTGAGCATGTCGATGCCATGCTGGATCTGACTCGGCGCTTGATCGAGTCGGGCAATGCCTACGAGTCAGATGGCCACGTGCTGTTTGATGTCTGCTCGATGCCCGACTATGGCGCGCTGAGCGGGCGTAGCCTAGACGACATGATGGCAGGCGCGCGGGTAGAGGTTGCAGACTACAAGCGTCATGCGGGGGATTTTATTCTCTGGAAGCCGTCTGCAGCCGACGAACCAGGCTGGAATAGCCTCTACGGTCGCGGAAGACCCGGTTGGCATCTCGAGTGCTCAGCTATGATTCATCAGCACTTGGGGCAGGCTATCGATATCCACGGTGGCGGTCGTGATTTGATTTTTCCTCACCACGAGAACGAACGCGCTCAAAGCTGTTGCGCTTATGGTGGTCAGTTCGTCGGCCTTTGGATGCACAATGCCTACATCGACATGGATGGTGAAAAGATGTCGAAGTCGCTGGGCAATGTGCGCACAGTGCGAGAGTTACTCGAGCGTTATCCGGGTGAGGTGCTGCGGTTTGCATTGCTATCAGCTCAATATCGCTCGCCACTTAATTTTTCAGAGGAATTACTCGAGCAGGCACAATCAGCGATCGATGGGTTTTATCTCAGTTTGAGAAATGTGGCCGATGTTCCAGCAGAGCCCGTGTTAAATATTGAATCTCCAGTGTTTCAAGCATTACTTGACGACTTGAATACGCCTGCCGCCATCGCCGAACTCCATCAGCTTGCCAAGCAACTCAACAAAGCGTTGGCTGACGAGCTCAGCGCTGCCAAAACCGCGCTGCTGAGTGCGGGGCATCTGCTGGGGATTCTGCAAGAGGATCCCGAGACATGGTTTGCCGCTAAACTTGATGACTCGTTGGACGCAGCAGCCATCGACACACTGGTAGCGGAGCGCTTCGATGCAAAGCAGGCCAGAGATTTTGCGCGCGCTGACGCGATACGAGATGAACTCAACGCAGTGGGCATCGTGATCGAGGACGGGCCTGACGGCAGTACCTGGCGCCGAGGCTAGGCCTGCGGACACGACGACCAATACTAATCTGCAAGAAAATTAGGCTGCAGCTCTTTGCGGCTCTGCTATAAGCGGTTCAAGAAGTCCAGAAGATAGTGATTGACTTGATCTGGGGCCTCTTCAGCGGTCCAGTGACCAACATTATCGAGCTCCTCGGCAATCAGTAGGTTGCGATAATTTGCTGCAACTAGATCAGTAATACGTACCTCTAGGGGTATAAACTGGCTCACAGGATCGAGGTCGCCGGTAATGAAAAACGCGGGTTGCTCGATCATGGCGCCATCGAGGTGCTCAGATTCATGCCAATCGATAGTTTGAGCCCGATACCGATTAAATGGTCCCCGCTTGCCACTGAGTTCAAATTGACTCACCAGATAGTCAAGATCCTCGGGTTGCAACCAATGCGGGTATTCCGGGAATTCGTGCATACCCTCAAGGAAACTAGCATCGGGGCCTTTAATCCCCGCCAGCCCTGACCCGTGCTGTTGCTGTTGGTGGCGCATGCCGCGGGCATCGATGGCGGTATAGGTGAGATATAGAGAGCGTCGGAGATCGGCCTCAAATTCGGCCTCGGCAATGCCTTCTTTTAAGAAATAGAGCTGGTAAAAGAAACGATCTTTGTAGACTTCCCGCCACAAATCGAGTGCCGGGATTGGCGGTCGCAGGTAATGTGGTACTGATAACGATCCCACTGCCGAGATTCGCTCACGATAGGTGAGGGCAGTATGCAGAGCGATAGGGCCACCCCAGTCGTGCCCAATGACAATCGCCTGTTCGTAGCCTAGTGCATCGATGATGCCCACAACATCGCCGGCGAGTGCATTCAGGGTGTACGCCTCGATCGCGTGCGGTTTATCGGACTCACCGTAACCGCGCACGTCGTAGGCGACCGCTCTGAATCCTGCACCGGCCAGGACCGGCAGTTGATGTCGCCAGCTATACCAGCTTTCGGGCCAACCGTGACAAAGAATGATTAGCGGACCGGAGCCCGCTGATGCCAATCTCAGTGTGACACCATTGGCGTCAACATACTGAAACTCGATGTTGTCGAATATCATCATCCGAGCAATGTTGGTGCTGACCTAACCTAGCGCTTTTTCGCCTGACTCAACCGTCTGCATGATCAGTGTATTGATGGTCATTGGGCCAACCCCGCCGGGTACGGGTGTGTAAGCAGCAACACGATCGATGAGAGGCGCCATTTCAATATCACCGACACCGCCGGGATGGTAGCCAGCGTCGACCACCACCGCGCCATCCTTGATCCAGTCGGCTCGAATAAACTCGGGCCTGCCGACAGCGCCAACAATGACGTCAGCGCGCTTGATGTGCTCTTCTAAGCCTTGAGTTCTGGAGTGACAAATAGTTACGGTGGCGTCGGCCTGGAGCATCATCATCGCCATGGGTTTACCCAGAATTGGGCTGCGACCCACGACGACGGCATGTTTGCCCGATAACTCGATTTCGTAGTGATCGAGCAAACGCATAATGCCTTGAGGCGTGGCACAGCCATAAGCTGATTCACCCATACTCATTCGACCAAAACCAAGACAGGTCACGCCGTCGACATCTTTTTCTAAAGCAATCATGTCAAAGGCTGCGCGCTCATCGATCTGCGACGGTACCGGGTGCTGTAACAATATGCCGTGGACGTCAGGGTCGTTATTCAGCGCTTCGATCTCTGCGAGCAAACCATTGGTTCGAGTGGTGGAGGGGAGTTCGATGGCCTTTGACTCCATACCGATCCGCCGACAAGCATTGCCCTTCATTTTGACGTAAGTGGCCGACGCTGGATCATCGCCGACGAGAATTGTTGCGAGCACTGGTGTTCGGTTATTGGTGCTTGCTTTCAAAGCGGCGACCCGCTCGGTGAGCGCAGCCTCGGTGAGTTGCGCGACATGTTTACCGTCTAACACTATGGCTGACATGGTGATCCCCCTGTATTTTTTGTAGCGCGATTTTTTCAGACTTTTTGTCTCGCATAAAGCAATTTCCTCAATTGACCGGCACTGGGCAAACCTTGTAGACTCGCGCCCCGCGTGTGGTTAGACACACGCGACGTCGGGGTGTAGCGCAGTCTGGTAGCGCGCCTGCTTTGGGAGCAGGATGTCGGGGGTTCGAATCCCTCCTCCCCGACCACTGTTTTGCGCCCAATATGCCACGGGCGCTTGCGTCAGCCTTCGAAAAGCTTCCTAGCGCTGAACGTTTCAGTGGTGGCTGTAGCTCACCAGGTAGAGCACCGGATTGTGGCTCCGGAGGTAGTGGGTTCGAGACCCATCAGCCACCCCATTTCACTCCTCACAAAGAACTTATGCTGCCTGCTTAGGCAATAGGGCTTCTGTGTCCATTTCACGCAGTTGCTCAGCCATATGAGACGCTACTTGATAGGGAGTGGTCGAGTGTCTCGCTGCAGTCTCTAAGACTACTGTTAAGCGGTCTAGGAACGATTTTTCGGCATCCAGAATGACATTGGCGCTCGCATTGGTTCGGCGGTGGTAAATATCGAGAATGCCGCCAGAGTTGATAAGAAAGTCGGGGCAGTACAGGATGCCGCGATCGGCAAGTCTAATCGCGTCCTGGGGCGTTGCTAGTTGATTATTTGCCGCACCCGCGACGATTTTCATGGCCAAGTTCGGAATGTTGTGCTCATTCAAAACGCCGCCAAGCGCACAGGGCGCGAGAATATCGCAGGGCATACTCAGGCAGCTGTTAACATCAACCGGATGAACTTCTAGCTCTTGTGCGGCTCGGTTTAAGTTCTCTTGATTGGCGTCGGATCCGTAAACGATGGCGCCTTCACGCATTAGTAGCTTTGCTAACTCAAACCCAACGTGTCCTAGCCCTTGAACTACCACTGATAGACCCTCGAGCTGGCGACGTCCCAATTTATGTTCAGCCGCTGTCTGGATGCTCACTAAAACGCCTCGCGCCGTCGCCGGGGAGGGATCCCCGTCGCTATGTTCTGTTGATAGCCCTGCGACATGCTGGGTGGTCTTTGCAATATGCGCCATATCCGAGGGTGAGGTGCCCGAGTCCTCTGCAGCTATGTATTTACCACCGAGTTGGTCGATGTAGGTGCCAAATACCTCAAGCATTTCGGACGTTTTCTCGGTTTGTGGATCAGCAATAATGACCGACTTGCCGCCGCCAAATGGGAGGCCAGCTAGCACGTTTTTGTAAGTCATCGCTTGGGATAAGCGCAGAGCATCGGATAGCGCATCTTGGCTCGATGGATACGCGTGGATTCGACAGCCACCGACCGCCGGTCCGAGACGCGTATCGTGAACGGCAATAATGGCATTCAATCCTGTGCTTTTGTCGGATACAAAGTGAACCTGCTCATGCTGCGAGTAGGCGCAGTGATCAAAAATACTCATGAATAAAACTCTTGATTGCTAGGTGGTAGATAATTCTCTGGCATCATCAGCTATCAATGACAGCGCCTGTCGATATTGCTCCCGCGAGACGAGCCACTCTTCGCGGTTTGCAGATCGAATGTGACCGAATCCCTTCAACGTTGATGCACTCTCGAGCAGGGCAACTGCCGGCTGATGGTTTGTGGATTCGAGGCTTGAGACGACTAAATCGATATCGGCTATGAACCGCTCGAGGTCCCGATACTCTTCTCGACGATCGTCGTTGTAAGCAAAGACATCCAAAAAGCTACCGCGTACCCGGCGACCCGCCGCCAGCACCCGTAACGGCCACTTAAGCCATGCTCCAAACCGCAGTTTGCGGAACTGCGATCCCCGGTTAAGCATTCGACTCATCACTGGGGGGGCAAGGTGATAGTTGATTCGCCACGAGTGTCCGAACTGCTCACTGATCTGCGTGGTGAAAGATTTAGAGGTCAGTAGC
>LXNH01000102.1_pt1 | contig 18727 bp, 18 predicted proteins | sample 809111 | NCBI WGS metagenome assembly LXNH01 (sample SAMN04870528, study PRJNA318959) | seawater metagenome | biome: 00002010; material: water; isolation source: marine seawater | place: Greece: Milos, Mediterranean Sea | collected 2013-05-29 | depth 5-7 m
AAAGCAGGATGCCACGATGTGGACGCGATAATGGCCGGCGCCGTTTTTACTGCCTTCGTGACCGGCATGCAAATGCGAGTCGTCCTGGATGTCCAGGGAAACCGGCTCCAGGACGGCCAGGCGCTCCCGGATCAGGGTGATGCGGTCGGTGGTCTCTGACATGGTGGTGATCGTAAAGTTCCGGCGCGCGGCGCGCGCCGGGAAAAGGGCGGGGCCGCGGGCGTCAGGGCTTGGGCGGGGCGTTGGCGCTGTCTTCGGCCTCGATGTGCTTGCCCAGCCAGATCGACTGGCCGATGACGAAGACGATCATCAGGCCCATCAGGCCAAAGGCCTTGAAGCTGACCCATTGGGACTCGGTGAAGTGCCCCGAGAAGGCCACGTACAGGTTGATGGCGCCGGCGAACAGGAAGAAGGCGGCCCAGATCAGATTGAGCTTGTCCCAGGCGGCATCCGGCAACTGGATCTGCTTTTCCATCAGGCGGCGGATCAGGTTGCGGCCGAACAGCAGGCGCGCGAACACCAGGGCGCCGCCGAACAGCCAGTACAGCACCGTGGGCTTCCATTTGATGAAGACGTCGCTGTGCAGCCAGATGGTGGCGCCGCCGAACACCAGGATCACGGTCAGGTTGATCCAGTGCATCGCCTCGGTGGCGCGGCCGGTGGCCTTGAGCCAGACGATCTGCAGCACCGCCGCCGCCATCGCCACCCCGGTTGCCACGAAGATGTCGGTGAACCGGTAGGCCAGGAAGAAAAGGAACAGCGGAAAGAGGTCGAACAGGAACTTCTTCATTCGGCTTCCGGCTCGAACGTCATCGACAGGGAGTTGATGCAATAGCGCAGGCCGGTGGGCGCCGGGCCGTCGGGGAAGACGTGGCCCAGGTGCGCGTCGCAGACGTTGCACAGCACCTCGGTGCGCACCATGCCGTGGGTGGTGTCGCGTTCCTCGCGCACCAGGTCCGGGTCGAGCGCCTGGAAATAGCTGGGCCAGCCACAGCCGGCGTCGAACTTGGTGTCCGACGCGAACAGCGCCGTGCCACAGCCCACGCAGCGGTAGATGCCCGGGGTGAAGGTATTCCAGTAGCGCCCGGTGAATGCGCGTTCAGTACCCTTTTCGCGGGTGACGACGTATTCTTCCGGGGACAGCTGGGCCCGCCATTCGGCGTCGGTTTTGCGTACTTTGTCCATATCAACTCTTGGAGTGCCGATGCCCGAAATGGTTCGGGCATAATTCCGCCCCATGTTAATCGAGTTTGACCAGGCGATTGTATCGACGCCCCAGGCGGAAGTGTTGCGCGGGGTGAGCCTGGCGCTGGGCGGGCGCCGGGTCGGCATCGTCGGCCCCAACGGCGCGGGCAAGAGCACGCTGGCGCGGCTGGTCAACGGGTTGGTGCTGCCGACCTCGGGCAGCGTGCGGGTCGGTGGCCTGGATACCCGGCATGAATTGAAGGCGGTGCGCCGCCAGGTCGGCTTCGTGTTCCAGAACCCCGAGAACCAGATCGTCTTCCCGATCGTGCGCGAGGATCTGGCATTCGGCCTGAAGCACCTGGAGCCCGACCGCGCGCAACGCGAGGCCCGCATCGAGGCTGAGTTGGCCGCGCTGGGCGTGGCCCACCTGGCCGATCGCACCAGCCACACGCTTTCCGGCGGCGAGCGCCAGTTGGTGGCGCTGGCGGCGGTGCTGGTGATGCGCCCCGGGCTGGTGGTGTTCGACGAGCCCACCACCCAGCTGGACCTGCGCAACCGCAACCGGGTGCGCGACGCCATCGCCGCCCTGCCGCAGGACGCCATCGTGGTCAGCCACGACCTGGCATTGCTGGAGGATTTCGAGCGGGTGCTGGTGGTCCAGGACGGGGCCATCGCCGCCGACGACACGCCGGCCGCCGCGCTGCGCTGGTACCGGGACCACTGCGCGTGATCGAGCCCCTATATATTCCCGGCGACTCGGCGCTGCACCGGCTGCCCGCAGGCCTGAAGCTGCTGGCGCTGGCCGGGGCCGGCGCCGGGCTGTTCCTGCTGCGCGATCCGCTTGTCCTGGCGGCCGCCTGTCTGGTCGCCGGCTTGCTGCTGTGGTGCGCCGGCGCGTCGCCCGGCGGTGTCTGGCGCCAGGTGCGCGGCCTGGTCTGGGTGCTGCTGGCGGTCGCTGCGTTCACCGCCTGGTTTCAGGGCTGGCGCGAGGCGCTGGCGGTAGTCTTGCGCATCGCCGCGATGGTCGGGCTGGCGCTGGCGGTGACGCTGTCGAGCCGCAGTTCCGACCTGATCGCCGTGTGCGAGCGGGTGCTGATGCCGTTGCAGCGCATCGGCCTGCTGGACGCGGGCAAGGTGGCGCTGGCGCTGGCGCTGGCCTTGCGCTTCGTGCCCGAGATCTGGCGCAATTTCCATGAGATCCGCGAGGCCCAGGCGGCGCGCGGACTGGGCGCCAACCCGGTGGCGCTGATCGTGCCGTTGGTGGTGCTGACCCTGAAGCGGGCGCAGGAAGTGGCCGAGGCCATCGACGCCCGCAGCCCGTAGTTTCCCGGCCGGCTCCGATCCCCGGTCTCTCTACATATAGAAAGGGCATTGCAATGAAATCCAACAATACTGTGCTGGTGGCGCTGTTCGCTGCGCTGATCGTGGTGCTGAGCCTGATTCCGCCGATTCCGCTGCCGGGTATCCCGGTGCCGGTCACGTTGCAGACGCTGGGGGCCATGCTGGCCGGCGCCATGCTGGGGCCGGGGCGCGGCGCGCTGGCCTGCCTGCTGTACCTAGTGCTGGCGGCGATCGGCCTGCCGGTGCTGCCGGGAGGCCGTGGCGGCCTGGGGGCGTTCTTCGGCCCGACTGGTGGATTCCTGGTCGGGCTGGTGGTCGGCGCGTTCGTCACCGGTTGGCTGGCACGGCGTCTGGCGGGCGCGGCGGCCGGCTTTGGCCGCCAACTGGCCGGCAGTGCCGCCGCCTGCATCGTGGGCGGCATCCTGGTGGTCTACGCCTGCGGGGTGCCGTGGCTGGCCGTAGTCACCAAGATGGGGCTGCCCAAGGCCGCGCTCGCGGTGCTGGTGTTCGTGCCGGGCGACCTGATCAAGGCGCTGCTGGCGGCCTGGGTGGCAACGCGCGTCGAGCGGGTCTGGCCCATGCGTGGCCGTTGAGCCGGGCAAGGGAATCCCCCAACTGACGCCCGCCGGGCTTTCAAGTACAAGTTCGCCATTAACGAATGCGTTTGCTGAAATAGGGTTTCCGTAGCACATCAGGGATTTACCGTAGTTGTGCCAGGTCATCTGATACTGTTTTAACCCTATAATATTTTTTTCTGTATAACTTTAACTAGGCTCGCTTCCGCCTCGTCCGGGGCATCCAAGAGCCACCACAGGAGACAAAACATGCGCAAGCACTTCGGCTTGACCGCGGCCGCCGCCGCCGTTGCCCTGACCCTGCCGCTGCTGGCCAGCGCCCAGGTCAAGGTGGGTGTGACGGTGTCCAGCACCGGCCCCGCCGCATCGCTCGGCATCCCCGAGCGCAACACCGTCGCGCTGTTGCCCAAGGAAGTGGCCGGCCAGAAGATCGAATGGATCGTCCTGGACGACGCCACCGACACGACGCAAGCCGTCAAGAATTCGCGCAAGCTGGCGACGGACGACAAGGTCGATGTGCTGATCGGCACCTCGGTCACGCCGGGCTCGCTGGCCATGGTGGACGTGGCGGCCGAAGCCAAGGTGCCGATGATCAGCGTGGCCGCGAGCGCCAAGATCGTCGAACCCGTGGACGAGAAGCGCCGCTGGGTCTTCAAGACGCCGCAGAACGACGCCCTGATGGCCGGCGCGCTGGCCGACGCCATGGCCAAGTCCAAGATCAAGACGCTGGGCTTCATCGGTTTTGCCGACGCCTACGGCGACGGCTGGCTGGACGTGATGCAGAAGGCCGCCAAGGCCAAGGGCATCGAGATCGTCTCCATCGAGAAATACAGCCGCACCGACACCAGCGTGACGGGCCAGGTGCTCAAGCTGATCGGCGCCAAGCCGGACGCCATCCTGATCGCCGGCGCCGGCACCCCGTCGGCCCTGCCGCAGAAGGAACTGAAGGCCCGCAACTACGGCGGCACCATCTACCAGACCCACGGCGCCGCCAACAACGACGTGCTGCGCGTGTGCGGCAAGGACTGCGACGGCATGTACCTGCCGGCCGGTCCGCTGCTGGTCGCGGCCCAGTTGCCCGACAGCAATCCGGTCAAGAAGTCGGCCCTGGCCTACGTTGCGACCTACGAAAAGGCCAATGGCGCCGGATCGACCAACACCTTCGGCGGCCACATGTGGGATGCCGGCCAGCTGGTGGTGGCCGCCTTGCCGGTAGCCTTGAAGACCGGCGCCAAGCCCGGCACGCCGGAGTTCCGCGCCGCCATGCGCGACGCCCTGGAAAACATCAAGGACCTGGCCGCCTCGCAGGGCGTGTTCAACATGTCGCCGACCGACCACGCCGGCTTTGACGAACGCTCGCGCGTCATCGTCAAGGTCGAGGGCGGCAAGTGGGTCTACCAGCCCAACCTGTAATTCCCCTGGATTGCCCGATCCACGGGCGCCCATGAGGGCGCCCCATGCTTCGCACCGGCCTTTCCGGCCGGTGTGTCGTATCAGTGTTCCGGGCGGGGTCGGAACACCAAGAATCAATAAGGTTGTTAGATGGATTCCTCAATTGCGCTGATTCTGCTGCAAGACGGTATCGTCAACGGCGCCATCTATGCCCTGTTGGGCATGGCGCTGGTGCTGGTATTCGCCGTTACGCGCGTCATTTTCATTCCCCAGGGCGAGTTCGTGGCGTTCGGCGCCCTGACGCTCGCGATGCTGGTGGACGGCAAGGTGCCCGGCACCGCCTATCTCCTGCCGCTGCTGGGCGTGGTCTGCCTGGCGCTCGAATTGCTGCGCGCGCTGCGGACCCGCAGCGCGGCAGGCCTGCTCAAAGCCGTGTTGACCTGTCTCGTGGTGCCGCTGGCGCTGCTGTGGCTGACGGTCACCTACACCGCCGCCGGCAATTCGCTGTGGCTCAACATGCTGCTGACGCTGCTGCTGGTGATTCCGATGGGCCCGATGGTCTACCGCATCGTCTACCAGCCGCTGGCCGAGGCCACGGTGCTGGTGCTGCTGATCGTGTCGGTGGCGGTGCACTTCGCGCTGACCGGCCTGGCCCTGGTGTTCTTCGGCGCCGAAGGCTGGCGCACGCCCGCGTTCGTGAGCGGTCAGGTCGACCTGGGTTTCACCACCTGGTCGGCGCAGAGCCTGTTCGTGGTGGCGACCTGCGCGCTGCTGATCATCGCGTTGTGGCTGTTCTTCGGCAAGACGCTTTATGGCCGCGCGCTGCGCGCCACGGCGGTCAACCGCCGCGGGGCCCGCCTGGTCGGCATCAGCACCACCATGTCGGGCAGCCTGACCTTCACGTTGGCTACCGCCATCGGCGCCATGTCCGGCATGCTGATCGCGCCCATCACCACGGTCTACTACGACACCGGCTTCCTGATCGGCCTGAAGGGCTTCGTCGGCGCCATCATCGGCGGCCTGGCCAGCTACCCCGTGGCGGCGGCCGGCTCGCTGCTGGTGGGCGTGCTGGAATCGTTCTCGTCCTTCTGGGCCAGCGCCTACAAGGAAGTGATCGTCTTCACCCTGATTATCCCGGTTCTGGTCTGGCGTTCGTTCAGCACCCATCACGTGGACGAAGAGGAGTAACCGCCATGAACCGTATTCTGCTTGCCGTCTTCATCGTCGTCCTGGCGGGGCTGCCGCTGCTGTCGGTCACGCCCGAGTTCTGGGTGACGCAATTGAATTACATCGGGCTGGCCAGCCTGGTGGTGCTGGGGCTGGTGCTGCTGACCGGTGTCGGCGGCCTGACCTCGTTCGGCCAGGCCGCGTTTGTCGGCCTGGGCGCGTACACCACGGCCTACCTGACCACGCAGCACGATGTCTCGCCCTGGCTGGCGCTGCCTGCCGGCCTGGTCCTGACCGCGGTGGTGGCCTATCTGTTGGGCGCGATCACGCTGCGGCTGTCGGGCCATTACCTGCCGCTGGGCACCATTGCCTGGGGCCTGTCGCTGTATTTCCTGTTCGGCAATCTCGACTGGCTGGGCAAGCATGACGGCATTGCCGGCATCGAGCCCATCAGCATCTTCGGCGTGTCATTGGCCAGCGGCCGCCACATCTATTACCTGATATGGGTGTTCGTGCTGCTGGCGCTGTGGGCGACGCGCAACCTGCTGAATTCGCGTCCCGGCCGCGCCATCCGCGCCCTCAAGAGCGGCGCCGGCATGGCCGAGTCGATGGGCGTGAACACGGCCGCCTACAAGGTCGTGATCTTCGTCTGGGCGGCCTTGCTCGCCTGCGTGTCGGGCTGGCTCTATGCCCACATGCAGCGCGCGGTCAGCCCCAGCCCTTTCGGCCTGAACTATGGCATCGAATACCTGTTCATGGCCGTGGTCGGCGGCGCGGGCTACGTCTGGGGCGCGTTGCTCGGTTCCAGCGTCATCCTGGTGCTGAAGGACCAATTGCAGAACCTGCTGCCCAAGCTGCTGGACACCAACGCCAACTTCGAGATGATCGTCTTCGGCGTGCTGTTGATCCTGATGCTGCAGTATGCCCGCAACGGCCTCTGGCCGATCCTGGCGGGCTGGTGGGGCAACCTTACCGGCGCTGAGGGCTCGCGCCGCAACCTGGCGCCGCCCAAGCCGGCGCCGGCCCTGCCGCTGCGCGCGCGTCCGCAGGCCGGGCAGGTGGTGCTGGAAGTGGACGCCATCCGCAAGGAATTCGGCGGCCTGGTGGCGGTCAACGACATCAGCTTCAAGGTCCGCTCGGGCGAGATCATGGGCTTGATCGGTCCCAACGGCGCCGGCAAGAGCACCACGTTCAACCTGATCAGCGGCGTGCTGCCGGTGACGCGCGGCCAGGTCACGTTCATGGGCCAGCGGATCGACAGCCGGTCGGCGCGCGAGATCGCGCGGCTGGGCGTGGGGCGCACCTTCCAGCACGTGCAGTTGCTGCCCGGCATGACCGTGCTGGAGAACGTGGCGCTGGGCGCGCACCTGCGCTCCGATGTCGGGGTCTGGGCCGGCGCCCTGCACACGGACCGCGGCCGTGAAGCGCAACTGCTGCATGAGGCCGCCGAGCAGATCAAGCGGGTCGGCCTGGGGGAATACCTCTACGAGCAGGCGGGCAACCTGGCGCTGGGCCAGCAACGCATTCTGGAAATCGCGCGGGCCCTGGCCAGCGACCCGGTGCTGCTGCTGCTGGACGAGCCGGCCGCCGGCCTGCGCTACAAGGAAAAGCAAGACCTGGCCCGCGTGCTGGAACAACTGCGCGCCGAGGGCATGAGCATTCTGCTGGTTGAACACGACATGGATTTTGTGATGCGCCTGACCAACCACCTGGTGGTGATGGATTTCGGCACCAAGCTGGCCGAAGGCGTGCCGGCCGAGGTGCAACAGAACCCGGCGGTGCTGGAAGCCTACCTGGGCGGCATCGACGACGACCTGCCGGAAGCAGACCAGGCCAAGCCCGTCGCCACGGGAGGCGTGCAATGAACGCGTCCAAACCTGTTCTCGAAGTCAGCAACCTGTCGGCCCGCTACGGCAAGGTCGGCGCGCTGGCCGGCGCCACGCTGACCGTGCCCGCTGGCAGCATTGTGACTGTGATCGGCGCCAACGGCGCCGGCAAGTCCACCATGCTGAACGCCATGATGGGCTCCCTGCCGCAGACCGGTCACGCGACCGGCAGTGTGCAGTACGCCGGCACCGATGTGTCGGGCTGGCCGGTCGAGCGCCGGGTCGCCGCCGGTATGTCGCTGGTGCCCGAACGGCGCGAGCTGTTCGGCAGCATGTCGGTGGAAGACAACCTGCTGCTGGGCGGTTTCCGCCGTTACCGCGCCCGTGAAAGCGGCTGGCGCGACACGCTTGATGAGGTCTTCGACCTGTTCCCGCGTCTGCGCGAACGCCGCGCCCAGCAGGCCGGCACGCTGTCGGGCGGCGAGCGCCAGATGCTGGCGGTCGGCCGCGCGCTGATGGCCAAGCCGGCGCTGCTGATGCTGGATGAGCCCAGCCTGGGACTGGCGCCGCGCATCGTGCGGGAGATTTTCCACATCATCGCGCGCCTGCGTGAAACCGGTGTGGCGATCCTGCTGGTGGAACAGAACGCCCGCGCGGCGTTGCAGGTGGCCGACTATGGCTACGTGCTGGAAACCGGCGAGGTCATCCTGCATGGCCCGGCGCGCGAGCTGGCCGGCGATCCCAAGGTGATCGAGAGCTATCTCGGCCTGGGCAAGGCTGCCCAGCAGGCCGAGGCCTGATGCCGATGGCGAGGCGGACGCGTCAGTCCGCCTCGCGTTCGAACACCTCGACCACGCGGAAGCGTTCGCACACCAGCAACATGCCAGGCGCGTAGCCGCCGTTGCGGTCGAAATAGGCGATGTGCTCCGATCGCCACACCTCGTAGGGCCCTTCGCCCTCGGCCGTGGCAAAGGCCTCGTCCACGTCGTCGAAACGCTGGATCACGACGCTGAGCGTCTCGATGGCGCAGGCCGGACGGCCACGGCCGTCCAACACCACGTCGCGTCGACCCGGTTCGGGCACGGGTTCCTTCTCGTCGAAGTCGCGCAGCGCGCCGCAAGTGGCGGTCTTGGCGCCCGACAATACCAACGCCAGCAGTTCATCGGCCAGTTCGGGCGAATCGCCGAACCGGAAGGTCACGGCGTTTTCGTAGGGGGCGGGTGGTTTCATGCGGGCGGCGTCCATCGCAGGATCAATTCCTGGCCCATCGCGGGGTCGGAGGAGGACGGCGCGCCGGTCTCGATGCGCCCGGCGAAGCGGCGGATGAAGCCGGGCGCGTCGTCGGCGCGCACGCTGAAATCGTACCAGCCGCCGCTGGCGGCCAGGTTCCAGGCCAGGGTGGCGCCGACGCCAGGCGCCAGCACCGGTTCGTGGTGGCCGGCGTGGTGGTAGGCGTTGGCCTCGATCTGGAAGCCGCGTGACAACGCGCCAGGGTTGTGCAGCTTCAGGCGCAATGTCGGTCCGGCAGGATCGCAGATGGCTTCGACCGACAGCGGCTCGGCATCCGCATGCAGCCGTCCCGCCACATGGCGATGAAAACCGTTGGGGCCGAGCAGCCACAGATCGTAGCGGCCATCGTTGCCCATCACCGGCCAGCTGGCTTGCAGTTGTTTGCCGGCCTCGATGGTGTAGCGGCGCGGGCCTTGCTCCAGGCGCAGGCGGTCGTATACGTGCAGCACGGCGCCGGCGGCGCCGGTGTTGGACATGTGCAATACGATGCCTTCGTTGCCGACGTCGGCCCGCGCCGACAGCGCGTAGGGTAGCGCGCGCGAAGGCCGGGTGCCGGCCGCCTGCCGCGCCAGCGCAGGCCGTTCGGGCGCGGGCGGGGTGATGGCGCCGGGCAACGCGGCGGCCTGTGCCGCGCGCGCGGCGGTGGCCGGCAGGGCGCGTGTCAAATTGGCGTCATCGGGCGTGGCGAAATCGAAGATCGAGGTCAGGTCGCCGCAGACCGCGCGGCGCCACGGCGAGATGTTGGGTTCGGCAACGCCGAAGCGGCGTTCGACGAAGCGCAGCACCGAGGTGTGGTCGAACACTTCCGAATTGACCCAGCCGCCCTTGGTCCAGGGCGACAGCACGTACATGGGCACACGTGGTCCCAACCCGTAGACGCCGTGCAGGTGCGCGGCCGTATCGTCCTTCTCGGCGCCGGTGACAATCTCGTGGTATTCGCCGGCGGTATCCACGGTGGACGCGCCTGCCAACTGGCCATCGTGGCCGCGCGAGGGCGGGGCGGGCGGCGGCATGTGATCGAAGAAGCCGTCGTTTTCGTCGAACATCAGCAGCAGGACGGTCCTGCTCCAGACCTCGGGATTGGCAGTCAGCGCATCCAGCACCTGCGCAGTGTAGTCCGCGCCCTGCGCCGGGCTGGAGGGGCTGGGATGTTCGGAGCCGGCCTTGGTGGCGCAGATCCAGGACACCTGCGGCAGCGTGCCGTCAAGCACGTCCTGGCGCAGCCCGTCCAGGCCGCGGGTGGTCAGCGCCTTGTCCTTGAGCGCGGCCAGCGCGCCCGGCACGCCGTGATAGGCGTCACGATAGGCCTTGAAGCCGGCGGTCGGATTGAGCGAATAGTTATCCGCCATGTCCTGGTAGATGCGCCAGCGGATGCCGGCGCGTTCCAGGCGTTCGGGATAGGTGGTCCAGGTGTAGGCGCCGGCCGGATCGCCGCCGCCCAGTTTGTTGTAGGTATTGCCGAGCGCGGGGCCGTGGCCGCGCGCCAGGCCATCGTTGGTGCCGCTCCAGAGGAACAGGCGGTTGGTGTTGGTGCCGCCGGTGAACGAGCAATGGTAGGCGTCGCACACCGTGAAGGCACGCGCCATGGCGTACTGGAACGGCATGTCCGCTTCGGTGTAGTAGGCCATCGAGTGGTTTTTCTTGGCGGCCGGCCATTGGCCCATGCGGCCCGCGTCCCAGGCGTCCTGGGCGTTGGACCAGGTGTGCGGGGTGCTGGCCACGCGCATCGCCTGGTAGGCCGCGCGGGTGTCCAGCCGGAACGGCAGCACGCTGCGCGGTGCGCCTTCGTCGGGGCGGCCGTTGTATTGCGCCCAGACCGTGCGGCGTTCGAAATCGGGGCTGGCCGGCGCCGGGATGGGGAAACGGTCGCCGAAGCCGCGTACCCCGGCCAGGCCGCCGAAGTAGTGGTCGAAGGAACGGTTTTCCTGCATGAAGATGACGATGTGCTCGACATCCTCGATGGTGCCGGTGCGGCGGCTGGCGGGAATCGCCAAGGCACGGCGGATCGACGCGGGCAGCAGCGCCAGGGCGCTGCCGGCGCCGGCGATCGCGGCGCCGCCGCGCAGGAACTCGCGTCGGGAATGCATGCTGGGCGTGTCCTTGTCGTGCGGCGCGGCCCCCGGGGCCGCGCGTTCCATGCGCCGCGCGGGGCGCCTACTTGCGGGTGCTTTCGGCGTAGTCCATGTACAGCTTGTGGGCGCGGCGCGCCAGCGGGCCGTATTCCAGGTTGCGGTCTTCGACGCGGTTCACGTGCACCACCTTGCCGTAGTTGCCGGACGAGAACACTTCGTCGGCGGCCTCGATGTCGGCGCGCGTCAGGCTGCGTTCCTGCACCTGCACGCCGTCGGCCTTGAGCAGCGCCAGCACGCGGCGGCGGGTGATGCCGTTCAGGAAGGTGCCATTGTCCACCGGGGTCGAGACCACGCCGTCCTTGGCGATCCAAAGGTTGCTGGAGGCGAACTCGGCAACGTTGCCAGCGCCGTCCAGCATGATGGCGTTGTCAAAGCCCTTGTCCATCGCCTCGCGGATGGCGCGCTGGCCGTTGGGGTACAGGCACGAAGCCTTGGCGTCGGTCGGCGCCATGTTGGGCCAGGAGCGCGCGAAGCTGGAGAAGCAGGCGGCAAAGCCCTGGTCGCCCGGCATCGGCACCTTGAAGACGTGCAGCACGAACTGGGTCTTGTCGGCATCCGGCAGCAGGAAGCCGTCGGCGCAGAAGAACATCGGCTTGATGTAGAGTTCGCTGCCCTCAGGGAACTTGGCCACCGCCTCCAGGCACAGCGCCTGGATTTCCTGCCAGCCCAGCTGCGGCTTCATCAGCATCTTCTCGGCCGAGCGCACCACGCGCTGGCAGTGCAGGTCCAGGTCGGGCGTCAGGCCGCGGAACGCGCGCGCGCCGTCGAAGACCATGCTGGCCATCCAGAAGGCGTGGTCGGCGGGGCCGAGCAGTTTGGGGTTTTCGGTGGTCCAGTGACCGTTGTGCCAGAACAAGGCATCCATGATGGCTTTCCTTCGGGAGTATCGGGTGGGCGCGAGAGCGGCGCCGAAACGTCAGGATACATGAGGCGCGGGCCGGGTCACTCCCGATCCAGCGCCGCCTGCACCCGTGTGGCGACGTCGTCCGGCATCCATTGACGCCAGACCGGGCCATATTGCTTGAGGAAGTAGCGGGCTGCATCCTCGGGTTCCTTGCCTTCGTTCTCGAGCCAGCCGAGCGTGGCGTCGATGGCATCGCCAGGGATGGTGAGCCGGGCCAGGAAGGCGGCCAGTTGCGGCGCGTCCTTGGCGAAGGCGGTGTTCACGCCGGTGACCACTGGATTGGGCTTGAATGCGGTGGCGACCGGATGGGCGCATTTGGGGTCGGTCAGGCAGGTATAGGCAGCCTGGTCGAACGCCGGCAGTTCCAGCTTGACCAGGTCGAGCGCGCCAACCAGCGCGGTCGGGGTCCAGTAGTAGAAGACGATGTCGCGCTGGCGTCTGTAGGCGGACAGGATGGCGGCCTTCTGCGCCGCGCCGGAGCCGGGCGCGAACAGGCTGTAGTCGCGTTCCAGCCCCAGGGCGCGCAGCAGATTGTCGTTGAGCGTGCCGCAGGCCCAGCCCGCCGGGCAACCGTAGATGCGGCCACGGCCCGGGTCCTCGGGGTCGGCGAAAACGTGCTTGAAACGCGCCAGGTCCGCGGCGGTCTTCAGGTCCGGATGGCGTTGCACGGTGTAGCGCGGCACGTACCAGCCTTCGCCGGCATCGTAGACGTGGCCCAGGCCCTGCACGCGGCCACTGGCCAGGGCCTTGTTCCAGGCAACTTCGATCTGGCCGGGCCAGACTTCGGGCGTGACGTCGACGTCGCCGCGCTGCAGCGCGGCCAGCATGGGCAGGGTCTCGCCGATCTCGACGCTGGTCTTGCAGCCGTAGCCGTGTTCCATCACGTAGCGTTCGATGCCAGCCAGCACCAGGTTCGATTCCCAGTTCAGGCCGCTGAAGCGCACCGGGCGGTCGATTTCACAGACCGGCTTGGCGGCCTGGGCGGCCGTGGGCGCGAACAGGAGGGCGGACAGCGCCAGGACGCCATGGATGGCGGCAGACAAGGGCTTGATGCGCATGGTGGAGCACCTTTCGGATTGCGTGCCGTTCATTGTAAAGGCGCGGCGCGGGCGCGCCATGAGAACAGGGCCGCATCGCGCGGCCCTGTCGGATCGGGAGGAGGGCGGCGCCGGGCCGCGCCTCAGACGCGCGCGGTGGCGCGCCGTTTCTCGACCAGCGCGCTGATCTCGCCGACGATGCCGCGACGGAACGCTAGCACGCAGATGACGAAGATCAGGCCGATCACGATCGTGACCGATTCGCCCAGGCGCAGGAACCAGTCCACGCCGGTCAGGTTGGCCAACATCTGGCCGAAGTCGCCGACCTTGTTTTCCAGCAGCACCACGATGAAGGCGCCCAGGATCGGCCCGGTCAGCGTGCCGAGGCCGCCGATCAGCGTCATCAGGATCACCAGGCCCGACATCTGCCAGGTGGCGTCCGACAGCGTGGCCGACACGAACACCAGCGTCTTGGTGGCGCCGGCCAGGCCGGCGATGGCGGCCGAGAGCACGAATGCCAGCAGCTTGAAGCGGTCCACGTCGTAACCGAGCGAGATCGCGCGCGGTTCGTTTTCGCGCAGCGCCTGCAGCACTTGGCCGAACGGCGAATTCACCGTGCGCCAGATGATGAAGTAGCCGATCACGAACACACCCATCACCAGGTAATACAGGTTCAGGTCGTCGGACAGGTCGACGATGCCCAGCAGGGTGCCGCGCGGCACGCTCTGCAGGCCGTCCTCGCCGCCGGTGAAATGGGCCTGCAGGAAGAAGAAGAACACCATCTGCGCCAGCGCCAGCGTGATCATGGCGAAGTAGATGCCGCTGCGGCGGATCGCCAGCGCGCCCATCGCCAGGCCCAGCAGCGCGGCCACCGCGACGCCGAACAACAGGCCGATCTCGGTCGGCACGCCCCAGACCTTGAGCGCGTGGCCCGCCGCATAGGCGGCGCTGCCCAGGAAGGCCGCGTGGCCGAACGACAGCAGGCCGGTGAAGCCCAGCAGCAGGTTGAAGGCGCAGGCGAACAGGGCATAGCACATGATCTTCATGACGAAGATCGGATACACCCCGAGGAAGGGAAGGATGGCCACCACGACGGCCAGGACCGCATAGCCCAGGAATTGACGATTCATTTCTCTTTTCCGAACAGCCCGGCCGGGCGGAGCAACAGGACAATGGCCATGATGATGAAGACGACCGTGCTGGACGCCTCGGGCCAGAACACCTTGGTCAGGCCCTCGATCACGCCCAGGCCCAGCCCGGTGACAATGGCGCCCATGATCGAGCCCATGCCGCCGATCACGACCACGGCGAACACCACGATGATGAGGTTGGATCCCATCAGCGGCGAGATCTGCAGCACCGGCGCCGCCAGCACGCCGGCAAAACCCGCCAGCGCCACGCCGAAGCCGTAGGTCAGCGTGATCATCCGCGGCACGTTGACACCGAAGGCCTCGACCAGCTTGGGGTTCTCGGTGCCGGCGCGCAGCAAGGCGCCGAGCCGGGTGCGCTCGATCACGAACCAGGTCGACATGCAGACGATCACCGATGCCACCACGACCCAGCCGCGGTAATTGGGCAGCACCATGAAGCCCAGGTTGGTGGCGCCGCGCAAGGCATCCGGCGTGGGGTACGGTTGGCCGGACACGCCATAGAAACTGCGGAACAATCCTTCGATCAGCAGTGTCAGGCCGAAAGTCAGCAGCAGTCCGTAAAGATGATCGAGCTTGTACAGATGCTTGAGCAGCAGCTTCTCGATGACGATGCCGAACAGGCCGACCACGATCGGCGCCAGGATCAGCATGATCCAGTAGTTCAACCCCAGGTACGACAGCCCCATCCAGGCGACGAACGCGCCCAGCATGTAGAGTGCGCCGTGCGCGAAGTTGATGACGTTCAGCAGTCCGAAGATAACGGCCAGGCCGAGCGACAGCATGGCATAGAAGGAACCATTGACCAGTCCCAGCAGCAACTGGCCGAACAAGGCCTGTATGGGGATGCCGAAAATATCAGTCATCTTGTAAAAATCCTGCGCGTACGAAGGGAAGCGGGCAAATTCGAGAGGCGACCCGGCCGCGCGGGCCAGGTCGCATCAAGGGTCGCATCGACGGGAATTACTTCTTGACCAGTTTGCAGGTCGACTCGGACAGCTTGGTGTAGACCTCGTCGCCCGGCAGCGTGGCGACGACCTTGTAGTAGTCCCACGGTGCCTTGGATTCGGCCGGCGTCTTCACCTGCATCAGGTACATGTCATGGATCATGCGGCCGTCTTCGCGCACATAGCCGCCCTGGGTGAAGAAGTCGTTGATCTTGTTCGACTTCATCCACTTCATGAGGGTGTCGGCATCGTCGGTGCCGGTGGCCTTCACGCCATTCAGGTAGAACGTGACCGAGGAATAATCGCCCGCCTGCAGCATGGACGGCTTGCGGCCGGCCTTGGCTTCGAACTTCTTGGACCAGGCGCGCGAGGCGTCGGATTGATCCCAGTACCAGCCGTCGGTCAGGTACATGCCCTTGGTGGCTTCCAGGCCAAGCGAGTGGATGTCGTTGATGAACACCAGCAGACCCGCCATCTTCATCGTCTTGGTGACGCCGAACTCGTTGGCCGCCTTGATCGAATTGATGGTGTCGCCGCCGGCATTGGCCAGGCCCAGGATCTGCGCCTTGGAGGCTTGCGCCTGCAGCAGGAACGAGGAGAAGTCGGAGGCGCCCAGCGGCGCGCGCACCTGGCCCTTGATCTCGCCGCCGGCGGCCTTGACCACCGCCATCGTGTCGCGCTCGAGCGCGTGGCCGAAGGCGTAGTCCGCGGTCAGGAAGAACCAGCTCTTGCCGCCGTCCTTGACCACCGCCGAGCCGGTGCCGCGCGCCAGCGCCACGGTATCGTAGGCATAGTGCACGGTGTAGGGCGTGCATTGGGCGTTGGTCAGGTCGGAAGCGCCGGCGCCGATGGCGATGAAGGGCTTCTTCTTTTCCGCCGCCACGGCGGCCATGGCCAGGCTGGTGGCCGAGTTGGTGCCGCCGATGATCACGTCGACCTTCTGTTGGTCGAACCATTCGCGGGCGCGGGCCGACGCCACGTCGGCCTTGTTCTGGTGGTCCGCCGACAGCACTTCGATTTTCTTGCCGTTGACCGAGCCGCCGAAATCCTCGACCGCCATGCGAATGGCTTCCAGGCCGGCCTTGCCGTCGATGTCGGAATAGACGCCGGACATGTCGGTGATGAATCCGATGCGGATGACATCGTCGGAGATTCCTTGTGCCTGGGCGGTTGCCCCGGCGAATCCCAGGCCTGCCATGGCCAGTGCAGCAGTGATAGTGTGCAGCTTCATGGGATGACTCCTCTTCCCTTCGGTGTATGGGATGCCGGGAACCCGGCGGGTGACAGGTTGCTTTAGACGCCCAGCAGTTCGTTGAGCGTGTCCTGTTTCTCTGAAAGTTCTGCGGCTTCGAAGTGTTCGACGATCTGGCCGTGCTCCATGACGTAGAAGCGATCGGCCAGCGGCGCCGCGAAGCGGAAATTCTGCTCCACCATGACGATGGTGTAGCCGCGCTGCTTGAGCGCGGTGATCATGCGGGCCAGCGCCTGCACGATGACCGGCGCCAGGCCTTCGGAGATCTCGTCCAGCAGCAGCAGGTTGGCGCCGGTGCGCAGGATGCGCGCCACCGCCAGCATCTGTTGTTCGCCGCCCGACAGGCGCGTGCCGGGCGAGTGCCGGCGTTCCTGCAGATTGGGGAACATGTCGTAGATCTCGGCCAGCGACATGCCGCCGCCGAGCGAGCCGACCACCGGAGGCAGCAACAGGTTTTCCTCGCACGACAGGCTGGCGAAGATACCGCGTTCCTCGGGGCAATAGCCCACGCCCAGGTGGGCGATCTTGTAGGTGGGCAAGTCGATGGCTTCGGTGCCGTGGATGCGCACCGAGCCCTTGCGCGAGCCGGTCAGGCCAAGGATGGCCCGCAGCGTGGTGGTGCGGCCGGCGCCGTTGCGGCCCAGCAGCGTGACGACCTCGCCCTGGCCCACACGCATATCCACGCCATGCAGGATATGCGATTCCCCGTACCAGGCCTGCAGGCCCGAGATTTCCAGTGCCGGGGTGCTCATGCGTGCGCTCCTTGGAGTTCGCCGTCGGTGGTGCCCATGTAGGCTTGCATCACCGCGGGGTGGCGTGACACTTCGGCATAAGTGCCCTCCGCCAGCACGGCGCCGCGCGCCAGCACGGTGATGGTGTTGGCAATCGAGGACACGACGTTCATGTTGTGTTCCACCATCAGAATGGTGCGGCCGGCGCTCACGCGCTTGATCAGCTGCGTGACGCGGTCCACGTCTTCGTGGCCCATGCCCTGCGTGGGCTCGTCCAGCAGCATCAGCTCGGGTTCCATCGCCAGCGTGGTGGCGATTTCGAGCGCGCGCTTGCGGCCATAGGGCAGGTTGACCGTGGTTTCGTCGGCGAACGCGCCCAGGTCGACTTGCTCGAGCAGTTCGCGCGCCGGCTCGTTCAGCGCGGCCAGACGCTTGTCGCTCTGCCAGAAGTGGAACGACAGGCCGGTCTTGCGCTGCAGGCCAATGCGCACGTTCTCGAGCACGGTCAGGTGCGGGAACACCGCCGAAATCTGGAACGAGCGGATCACCCCGCGCCGCGCGATCTGCGCCGGACGCTCACCGGTGATGTCGATGCCATTGAACTTGATGGTTCCCGAGGTGGGAGAAAGAAACTTGGTCAGCAGGTTGAAGCATGTGGTCTTGCCCGCGCCGTTCGGCCCGATCAAGGCATGAATCTCGCCTCGCTTGATACGCAAATCGACCCCATTGACCGCGACAAAACCGCGGAATTCCTTGGTGAGGCCTTTTGTCTCCAGGATCGTGTCGTCCATGTCCGCTGCACCGGCGTTGTATTTATATGGACCCTGCCCGGCGTTATGCGCAGGGCCCCCGCGGGGTAAGGAAAACCGTCGAAACCGCACGGTTTTCTATAAGAGTTGCCGGCGAGTATGCGCACCTCTGAATCAAAATTCCATGAGGGTTTGTCATAGGTTTTGCGGTGCGCAATGGCGAATTGTCGGATAGCGGACAATTCGCATTCCTGCTGGGAGAAAACCCTATGTCGACATGCAATGCGTTGCAGCAAAGCCGGCTTGGCGGTCATCGCTCCGTCATCATCGCGCGCCTCGGGGAAAACCCGGTTTTGGCATCGCGTGGATGACTATTCAACACGGGCCTGGCGGGATGCCGCGACCCGCTCACGCGGGGGTTTTATGTTTGTATTCGCAGAGATCGGAAATGCCGCATTGCGGGCATTTTGGTTTGCGCGCCACGCACACATACCGGCCTTGCAGAATCAGCCAATGGTGCGCGTCCTGCATATATTCGCGCGGCACGAACTTTTCCAGTTTCAATTCGACTTCCAGCACGTTCTTGCCCGGGGCGATACCGGTGCGGTTGGCGACGCGGAAAATATGCGTGTCGACCGCCATGGTGGGCTGGCCGAAGGCCGTGTTCAAGACCACGTTGGCCGTCTTGCGGCCGACACCGGGCAGGGCTTCCAGCGCTTCGCGGGTTTGCGGCACGTCGCCGCCATGGCGTTCGAGCAGCAGCCGGCAGGTGGCGATCGCGTTCTTGGCCTTGGTACGGTACAGGCCGATGGTCTTGATGTAGTCCGCCAGTCCGGCCTCGCCCAGCGCCAGCAAGCCCTGCGGCGTGCCGTGCTCGGGGAAGAACTTGCGCGTGGCGATGTTCACCGATTTGTCGGTCGCCTGCGCCGACAGCAGCACCGCGATCAACAGCTGGAACGGCGTCTCGTATTCGAGTTCGGTAGTGGGATGAGGATTGGCCGCCTGCAGGCGGGCGAAGATCTCTCGGCGTTTGGCGGCGTTCATGGGCGTT
>LXNH01000103.1_pt1 | contig 18682 bp, 16 predicted proteins | sample 809111 | NCBI WGS metagenome assembly LXNH01 (sample SAMN04870528, study PRJNA318959) | seawater metagenome | biome: 00002010; material: water; isolation source: marine seawater | place: Greece: Milos, Mediterranean Sea | collected 2013-05-29 | depth 5-7 m
GCCGCCGCCGTTGAACGAGGACCCGCCGATGATCGACAGGCCATCGACCTTGTAGTTGGTGATGTTGAATCCGCGGGCCCGCCAGGTGGTGCGCCCGCCGTTGTCCAACTCGGTGAAGGTGATGCCCGTCGTGCTGCCGAGGACGTCGCCGATGGACTGCATGCCCTGGTCGTCCATCTGCTGGCGCGTCACCACCGACACGGACTGGGGTGTTTCCTTAGGACTCAGCGTCAGGCCCGTCGAGGCACGGGTCGAGGGCACGGTATAGGAACGCGTGGCCTCGGTGGGCTCGTCGGCTTGCCCGCTCACTTCAATGGCCGGCAGCGTGGCCGGTCCGGGCGATGCGTTGCCGGCGGCATCCGGCTGTCGCGCCTGGGCCGGGGCGGCCGCGGACGCCAGCGCAAGCGTGATCAGGCCAAGCAGTACGGACGCGCCCGACGAGTGGTGGTGCATGACAATCCATCCCTGTTTAAATTAGAAAACGAAGCGCCATTGATTGGCATTTGTATTTATGGAAATGACTGCCCAGGGAATATGCCGGATATCGGCCGGGATGGATCGCGCAACGCGCGATGGCGCGGCAAAAGCAGACTTGTTGAAGTGGGGCGCCGCCGCGCGAATGGGATCAGGCGGTGCGATGGCGAGGCGCGCGAGGCCTCATTGCCATGCCGACCTATCGGCATCGTGTGCGCTCACCACGGTTCCAGGAGCCAGCCCTGTTCTGTGGCGCGCAGCCTATCGGTCAGCGCCAGGTTGTCCAGGAACGCGTTGTCGTGCGACACCACGACCAGCGCGCCGGGGTAGCCGCGCAGCATGCTTTCCAACGCGAGCAGGGAAGGCAGGTCGAGGTGATTGCCCGGCTCGTCCAACAGCAGCAGGCGTGGCGGCGGATCGGCGTAGAGCGCGCAAGCCAGCGCCGCCTTCAGGCGTTCGCCGCCGCTCAGCGCGCCGCTCGGCGCCATGATCTTGCGCGCGTCCAGGCCGAGGTGCGTCAGGCGTGTGCGCAGATCGCCTTCGCTCAGGGCTGCGTTGACGGCTTGCAGTTGTTCGAGCACGGGTCGGTCCGAGGCCAGGCCGGCCAGGCGCTGGTCGAGATGGACGCATTCGGGCACGCGCTTGCGTTCGCCCGCCAGCGGCGCCAGTTGGCCGGCCAGCACCTTGAGCAAGGTCGATTTGCCGCAACCATTGGGGCCGGTGATCGCGACGCGTTGCTGGCCGCCCAGCAGCAGGTCGACGTGGCGGGTGGGGCCCGCGACAAAAGGCAGTGTGACGGACTCCAGCGCCGCCACGCGCCGCTGCGCGGCCGGCGAGACGGGCAGGGCATGCAGCGAGATGTCGACGTCCCTTTCCACCTGCTGCGCGGCGTCGCGCACGGCCTGCGCCAGGCGGTCGTGGGCGGCGGCATGCTGCTGGCGCAGCCTGCCTGCCGAGTCCTCGCTGCGGCCCTTTTGCCGGTCGAGCAGGATCTTCGCCTGATTGGCCTCCTTGCCATGTCGCTGGCCGCGCGCCTGCCGCCGTTCCTGCCGTTCGCGCTGCGCCTGCATGGCCTGTTCTTCGCGCCGGCGTTCGAGCTTGCGGTGTTCGAGCCGCTCGAGCGCATTCGATCGTTCCTGTGCCTTGCTGGCGGCGTAGGCGTCGTAGTTGCCGCCGTAGCTGCGCAGGCCCAGCGACGACAGTTCGACGATGCGCGTCATGGTGTCTAGCAGTTGGCGGTCGTGGCTGACGACCAGCAGTCCGCGCGGCCAATGCCGCAGCTGTTCGATCAGGGCCTGGCGGTTGCGCCGGTCCAGGTGGTTGCTGGGTTCGTCGAGAATGAGGAAGTCGGCGTCGGACAGCATGGCGCTGGCCAGCGCCACGCGCATGGCCTGGCCGCCGCTGAGGGCGCTGGCGGGCGTCGAGACGTCGAGATGGCCGAGGCCGTCGCGTGCCAGCGCGTGTTGCAGGCGTTGGCGGATATCCCAGCGATCACCGACGTGCTCGAAGTCTTCCGGCGCGCTGCTGCCGGCTTCGATGCGCCCGAGGGCGTCCAGCGTGGCTTGCACGCCGGCCAGGCTGGCGACGGTGGCGCCGGCAGGCGGGGACACTTGTTGGGCCAGGTAGAAGACGTTGCCCGATCGCAGGCAACGCCCGCTCGAGGGCGATAACTGACCGGCCAGGATCCGCGCCAGCACGGTTTTGCCGGCGCCATTGCGCCCGACCAGGCCGGTGGGGCGTTGGTCGAAGGTTTCGTCGAGTGCGGAAAAAAGCGGGCTGCCGTCGGGCAGCAGGTACGACACGCGTTCCAGCGTGAGATAGGGAGTCGTCATGCGTGATGCTTCCAGGGATGCCAGGAACTCCCCCTGCGAACGGGGGCGGGTGGAGACTGGCCGTCAGGGCGACGGCGGCATCAATGGCGCATGGGACGAATACCTCGATGAATGGCGTTCAGGCCGTTACTTTAAAAGCCCTGCGGGGAATTGGCAAAGCGCGTGCGCGGCAAGGCTGTCCGGGCAGGCGGGAAGGGCTCGCGGCAAAGGCAATCGGGCCGGTGCGCGGAGGCGCGGCGTTTCAGGCCTCAAGGGCCTGCGCCACCACCCATCCCGCCAAGTACAGCCCCACGCCGAACGACGCATGCGCCATCAGGCTGCGCAGGCGCGCCACGCCGGGCTTTGGGGTCTTGGACGCGGCGATGCCGGCGCCCATGCCGGGTTGCAGGATCAGGAACGGCGCTGCCACCGTGGCGAGGCCGACGATCAGCGCCGGCGGCAGGGTCGGCCGCGCGGCCCAGGCCGGGCCCCAGATCGCCAGCAGCAGCAGGGCGAAGAGGACGCCGATGGCGTAGTGGGCGATCCAGCCAATGGCGCGTTCGCCCGCCACGGGCGCCGAGCGCGCGATGCCGGGATGGGTCAGGCGTCCTTGCGGCAGGTGGCCGAGCCAGCGGCCGACCAGGGCGTAGTCCAGCGACGGCACGCCGAACAGGCGCTTGAGCAGCAGCGCCCACAGATCCATGACGAGCGTGGCGCCGGCGCCGATCAGCACGGCGCGAAGAATGAGGTCGGGGGGCATGCGAGGGCTCCGGCGATATGGAATAACAATCAATAGATTAATTGAATGTTATTCAATAACCTTTCCGAGTGTCAATGGCACGGACAGGCGATGGGGCATTGCCCGCGCGAAGCGGCACGGGTAGGAAGGTTTTGGGCCGTGGCGTTGGAGCAACGCCACGGGCGGCCCCAGGGCGTGGCGCTACCCGCCCTTGCCGCCGCCCGCGGCGCGCAGGAAGTTCTCTTCCAGCACGTTCAGCACCCGGTTCAGGGTGTCGATGTCGGACGCGGACAGTCCCTTGAGCGATTCGTCGAAGAAGGCCGCGCGCTTGGGCAGGGCTTCATCGACCACGGCCTGGCCGGCCGGCGTGAGGCGGGCGTTGGTCAGGCGGTTGTCGTGCGGGTCGACGGCGCGCGCGATCCAGCCAAGTTTCTGCATTGCCTGCAATTGGCGGGTGAGCGAGGCGGGATCGAGGCGGCAGCGTTCGGCCAAGTGCTTCTGTGAGCAGGGACCGTTTTCATGCAGCGCCAGCAGGATGCGCCAGCGCGGCAGCGCGTGGCCGACCCGGCCGCTGAAGGCGCTCTGCATGACCCGGTAGGTCTGGCCCATGTGCTGGATGACCTGCAGGCCCTGTTGTTGTTTGGGCAAAAGCTACTCTCCGACGGCGGCGGGCTCCGGCTTGGCGGGGCGCGCCAATTGCACCAGGGGGACGCGCCGCACGCACCACAGCGCCAGCACCGCGACCGCCAGGGCGATGAGCTGCCCCTCGTGGATGGCGCCGACCAGCGCCACGCGCGCGATCTCGATCAGCGACGTTCCATCCTGGCCTTGATGCGCCAATTGTGCCAGGAACTGGCTCTGGGCCTCGGGATTGACCAGCATCTGCGGGTCGTTCAGTTGCGGCAGCCAACGCGCCGAGGCGCCGCGCAGGGTCGATTCGACGCCGCTGAAATAGCTGTGGCTGACCATGGTGCCGACCACGGCCGTGCCCAGCATGCCGCCGACCATGCGCAGCGATTGCAGCATTGCGGTGGCGATGCCCAGGTGGCTGCGGCCGGCGGTCTGCTGCGCGAACACGGTCAGGTTGGGCATGATGAAGCCCATGCCCAGGCCGGCCATCAGCATGTAGGCGGCGATCAGGCCCTGCGGCGTGTCGTTGTGGGTGGTGACGATGCCCAGGCAGGACAGCGCCATCAGGATGAAGCCGGCATACAGCATGCGGTTGGGGTTGCGGATGCGGGTGATGATGCGGCCGTTGACGATGCTGCCCACGGTGATGAAGACCACCATCGGCGTGATCAGCAGGCCGGCGTCCTGTGGCGACAGGCCGAAGCCGCCCTGCAGCAGCAGCGGCGCGTAGAACAGCAGCGAATACATGGTGACGCCCACCAGCAGGGCCAGGATGAACAGCATGGCCAGGCCGCGGTTGCGGAACATGTCGAAGGGCAGCAGCGGATGCGGGCAGCGCCGTTCCCACCAGATCAACAGGCCGAAGGCGGCAACGCTGGCGGCGCCCAGCAGCGCGATGGTGGCGCTCAGGCCTTCCTTGGGCAGCAGTTCCACCAGCAGTTGCAGGCTGCCGAGCGCGGCGGCGATCAACAGCGCGCCCTGCCAGTCCAGGCGCACCTTGCCGGTGGCGTGGTTGCGCAGGTGCGGCAGGTAGCGCGTCACGAACCAGAGGCCGAGGATGCCGATGGGCAGGTTGACGTAGAACACCGAGCGCCAGCCGTAGTGCTCGGTCAGCGCGCCGCCCAGCGTGGGGCCGATTGCGTTGGCGATGCCGAAGGCCGAACTGAGCATGACCTGCCAGCGCAGCCGCACGTGCGGGTCAGGGAACAGGTCGGGAATGGAGGCGAAGGCGGTGCCCACCAGCATGCCGCCGCCGATGCCTTGCAAGGCCCGCGCCAGCACCAGCGTGAACATGCTGTCGGCGGCGCCGCACAGCACCGAGGCCAGCGTGAACAGCACGATCGCCGCCACCACGAAGGGCTTGCGGCCGTAGTAGTCGCCCAGCCGCCCGAAGATCGGCACGGTGATCACCGAGGTCAGCAGATAGGACGTGGCCACCCATGCGTACAGCTCGAAGCCCTTGAGTTCGGCCACGATGGTGGGCAGCGCGGTGCCCACCACGGTCTGGTCGATGGCGACCATCATCATGACGAAGCACATGCCCAGCATGGCGAGCAGGGTCTGGCGGAAGGGGAGCACCTGGCCGGGCGAATAAGGGGTGCTGGGGGCGGGGGCGGGCATTATTGGACCGATCAATTATTGATGGATCAATCATTCTAGCCCTACAATCCCCGAGACAGAAAACCGTCAGCCTCGGGCCGGGCGCGCGGCCGGGCCCGATTTGTTACGATAGCGGTATGTGCACGCTGGTCAGACTGGCGTCTTCAGCAGGTCTTTCCATGGCAGTCCTCTCCGCTTGGCATCCCGGCCCCCCGGCCTGGCGCACGCGGCGGCACGCGATCGAAGACGGACAAATCAGGAGGCCGCGCGCAGGGCGCGGCGGCAAAGCGCCATTTCCGCGCCAGGCGCGGCGGATGGCATTCAAGGATTACCAGTCGAGGTACCGACGGGGCGGCAATGAAAACGTGGTTCAAGCGCATTCTGATAGGCCTGGTGGTGTTGATTGTCGTGGCCGTCGTTGGCCTGGCCATCTTTTTGCTGACGTTCGACCCCAACGCGTACAAGTACAAGCTCGAAGAGCTGGTGCAGGAACGCTATCACCGCACCCTCACGATCGACGGCGAGATCCAGCTGTCGCTGTTCCCGCGCATCGGCCTGTCGGTGCAGGGTGTGTCGCTGTCCGAGGTCAATAGTCCCGATACCTTCGCCTCCATCGACAGCACCCGCCTGGCGGTGGCGGTGTGGCCGCTGCTGTCCAACAGCTTCGTGGTCGACCACGTGGCCATCAGCGGCTTCAAGGCGCGCGTGGTGCGCAACAAGGACGGCCAGTTCAATTTCAGCAACCTGGTGGGCGGCACCGCGCCGGTGGTGGCCACGCCCGCCAATCCGGCCGAGGCGCTGGCAGGCGCCGCCCAGACCGCCGCGCAGGCGCTCAGCAGCGGCGCGCTGCCGCCGTCGCGCAACAACATGCAGATCGACATCGCCGGCCTCGACCTGAAGGATGGCGAGGTGCTGTTGCAGGACCAGATGTCCGGCATGGCGGTGGCGGTCACCAAGATCAATGCCAACACGGGCCGCGTCACGTTCAACCAGCCTTTCGACGTGCGCCTGACCGCGCGCATCGAGGGCGGCAATCCGCGTATCGACGCCAATCTGACCGGCCAGGCGTTGCTGACGCTGGACCCGTCGGCCAAGCGCTATGCGGCGCAGAAGCTGGACCTGCGCATGGACGGCAAGCTGCCGGGCGCCGAGGCCAAGAGCCTGGCGATGCGCGGCAACCTGGCGTTCAATGGCCAGAAATCGGCTTTGAACGTGGCCGGCCTGGAGGTCGTGTTCCAGGGTGACGTGACCGATCCGGCCGCGCGCGCCACCAATGTCGAGGCAAGCGTGGCCATGCCCAAGCTGTCGATCGACCCGCACAAGAGCCAGCTGCAGATCGAGAAGCTGGCGGTGCGCGCCAAAGGGGGCGTGGCCGACGGCCCGTTCGAATTCGCCGTCGATGCGCCCGCGCTGAATATTTCCCCGACGCAGGCCACCGGCGAGGCGCTGACCGGCCGCGTGCGCCTCAGCGGCCTGGATGCCAGTTTCGGCTTGAACGGCATCAGCGGCAACGCCGCCGAACTCGACATCAAGGAAGCCAAGCTCGACAGCACTTCCAAGAGTGGCGAGCGGGTCGTCAAGCTGAGCTTCGCCTCGCCGTTGACGCTGAACCTGCTGCAGCGCCAGGGCGGCCTGTCGGGCTTGCGCGGCGACGTCAGCATCACCGATCCCGGCCTGCCCAAGGGCAGCCTGCAGATCCCCGTGATCGGCAGCCTCAACGTCGATCTGCTCAAGGACACGGCCAGCAGCAAGATCAACGCCGTGCTGGAAGGCGGCAAGTTCGACCTGACCGCCGACATCGCCAAACTGAGCGATGCGCCGCAAGTGAAGTTCGCGCTGGCGGTGGATACGCTGGACCTGGATAAGCTGGCGCCGCCCGTCGCCGCCGCACCGGCCAAGCCGCCCGCCGACGGCAAGAAGGACGAGAACAAGCCGGCGCAACCGGCGCCGGCCGCGCCGGCGGATGATTCGATCAACCTGTCGGCGCTGGTCGGTCCCAGCGTGAACGGCACGCTCAAGGTCGGCAAGCTGGTGGTGCGCGGCCTGAAGGCCGATGATGTCGCCGCCGCCATCAAGCTCGACCGCGGCAAGCTCGACATCTCCAGCCTGACCGCCGGGCTGTATGGCGGCAAGCTGGCCGGCGCGTTGTCGCTGGACGCGGCGCAGGGCAACCAGTTGGCCACCAAGATGTCGCTGGCGGGCATCGCCATCGAGCCGCTGCTGGTGGATCTGGCGCAGCGCAACATCCTGAGCGGCACCGGCAGCCTGGCGCTGGACCTGAAGACCGCGGGCGCCAATGCTTATGCCATGAAGGGCGGGCTGGGCGGCACCGTGCAGGTGCGGCTGCGCGATGGCGCCGTCAAGGGCATCAACCTGACGCAGACGTTGCGCGAACTGAAGGCCGCGCTCAAGCCCGACTCGCAGGACGAGACCGTGGCCGCCGATACCAGCAAGCAGACCGCCTTCTCGGAAATGGAAGCCGACCTGGCCTTCAACAAGGGCGTGGCCAGCGTCAAGCGCCTGAACGTGGTGTCGCCGCTGTTGCGCGTGACGCAGGGCGAGCCGGCCACCATCGATTTCGTCAAGAGCGAGCTCAACCTGGTGGCGCGCGCCCGCGTGATCAACCCGGCCGCCGACCCCGAGGGCAAAGAACTGATCGACCTGAAGGACGTGACCATTCCGGTGCACATCAAGGGCCCGTTCGACAAACCCACGTATACGCTGCTGTGGAAGGATGCCATCGGCGGCATCCTCAAGCGCAGCCTGGAAAACAAGCTGCGTGAAGCCGTGACCGGCAAGGGCAAGGGCGGCGCGGCGGTGGACAAGGCGCTCAAGGGCCTGCTGGGCAGATGAGCGCCGCCACCTTCCAGCCCATCGCCCAGTGCGGCGTGACGGCGCAGGCCGAGGCCGCGCCCTATCACCGCCAATGGCTGGTGGCCAACGATTCGGGCCAGTGGCTCAACCGCGAACTGTGCCCGCGGCTGGCCGACGTGGCGGTGGAGTTGCGCCTGGGTTACCTGGTGCTGCGCGCGCCGGGCATGCTGCGCATGGATATTCCGCTGGACGTGATCGAGGACGACGACAGCGTGCGCTACAGCATGAGGGTCGGCGAGCAGGTCATCGATGTGGTCGACGAGGGCGAACTGGCCGCTGCCTGGATCTCGAATTTCGTGCAGGTGCCGTGCCGCATCATGAAGGTGCATCCGGATACGCCCGTGTCCGCCTGGCCGGACTGAGCCTGGCGCGGTAAAGCCATTGCGCGAACCGTCGCCGGGTTGGCCGGCAACGCGCGAGGCGGCCGGTTCAGGCCGCGGGCTTGCGCGTGTATTCGAATAGGGTGTGGGCCAGCAGGCCCGCCACCAGGCCCCAGAAGGCCGAACCGATACCCCAGAAACTGAAGCCCGATGCCGTGGCCAGCAGCGTGATGAGCGCGGCTTCGCGCCGTTGCGGGTTGGCCATGGCCGCGGCCATGCCGCCCATGATGGTGCCCAGCAGCGCCAGCCCGGCCAGGGCCGCCAGCAGCGCGGCCGGCAATGCCTGGAAGAACACCGCGACCGCGCCGGCGACGATGCTCAGCAGGAAATAGCTGACCCCGTAGGTGGCCGCGGCGATGTAGCGCTTGGCGGGCTCGGCATGGGCCTCGGGGCCGGTGCAGATGGCCGCGCTGATCGCGCCCAGCGTGACGCTGTGGGCGCCGAAGGGGGCGGCCAGCAGGCCCAGCAACCCGGTGGCGGCCACCAGCCGCGAGGCCGGCGGGCGGTAGCCGGCGGCCTGCAGGATGGCCAGGCCGGGCAGGTTCTGCGAGGCCATCGCCACCACGAACAGTGGCACGCCCAGGCTGATCGCGGCCTGCATGCTGAAGGCCGGCGTGGTCCAGACGAATTCGGTCAGGCGCCAGTCCAATTGCTCGGCGCGGATCAGGCCCAGGCCGGCCGCCATGGCCACCGCCACCGCCATCACCACCAGCACCGCGTAGCGCGGCGCCCAGCGCCGGCACGCCAGGTAGGCGGCGCACATGGCCAGCACCAGCGCCGGTTGCTTGCCGATGTTGGTGAACACGCCCATGCCGAAATTGAGCAGTACGCCTGCCAGCATGGCCGCGGCGACTTCGCCGGGAATGCGGCGCAGGATCGGATCGATCCAGCCGAACAGGCCGCAGGCCAGCGTCAGCGCGGCGGCCAGGACGAAGGCGCCGATGGCTTCGGGAAAGGGCACGCCGGCCAGCGCGGTGACCAGCAGCGCGGCGCCCGGCGTGGACCAGGCCATGACGATGGGCAGGCCGGTGCGCAGGCTGTAGGCCGCGCCGCCCAGGCCCAGCGCCAGGCTGAGCGAACCGATCCAGGAACCGATGCGGGCAGCGTCCAGGCCGGCGGCATGGCCGGCCTGCACCATCAGCACGGCGGTGCCGCCGAAGCTGACCAGGACGGCGACCAGGCCGGCGGCGATGGCCGAGGCGGACAGGTCGCGGCGGGCGTTGGGGCGGGTGGCGGGGGGATCGAAGACGGGCTGGGCGGCGTCGCTCATGCGGCACCGGTCAGGCGGCGGTACTTGGCCATCAACTGTTCCTGGCCTTCCTGCCATTGCGGGTGCAGTTCGATGCACTCGACCGGGCAGACCACCTTGCATTGCGGCTCGTCGTGGTGGCCGACGCATTCCGTGCAGCGGTCAGGATCGATGACGTAGTAGTCCTCGCCCATGGAAATCGCGTCGTTCGGGCACTGGGGCTCGCAGACGTCGCAATTGATGCATTCTTCGGTGATGGTCAGGGCCATGATGGGGGGCAGGGCAATCCGGCAGGGTTCTTGCAATTGTACTGCCAGGCCCGCGAGGGGCCGCGCAAGCCCCTGGCGCCGACCGGCCCATCGGCGGCCCAACCCGATGCGCCGCGCGGGCCGCCAAAAGCGCAGGGAGGGCGCGCAAGGCGCCCTCCGGGAGGGTTCGGTGAGGCGGAGAGCGGGGACGCTCAGCCCGGCCAGGATTGCTCGCGGCGTTCCTTGGCTTTTTCCTGCAGCCAGCGTTCCACCGAGGGGAACACGAACTTGCTGACGTCGCCGCCCAACTGGGCGATTTCGCGCACGATGGTGCCGGAGATGAACTGGTATTGATCCGACGGCGTCATGAACAGGGTCTCGACATCGGGCAGCAGATGGCGGTTCATGCCGGCCATCTGGAATTCGTATTCGAAGTCGGACACCGCGCGCAGGCCGCGCACGATGACGCGTCCGCCCTGGTCGCGCACGAAGTCCTTGAGCAGGCCGCCGAAGCTCTGCACTTCCACGTTGGGATAGTGGCCCAGCACTTCGCGCGCGATGTCCACGCGTTCGTCGATGCTGAAGAAGGGCTTCTTGTTGCGGCTGTGGGCGATACCAACCACGACTTTGTCGAAAAGCGTGGCGGCACGGCGGACCAGGTCTTCGTGGCCTCTGGTCAGCGGGTCGAAAGTGCCGGGGTAAACAGCGATGATCATGCGAGCTCCGTACCGTTATTAGTGGTGTACACCATCCTCCGAAGCTCGGATTATTGACTTATTTGCGCAATGCAGCAAATTTCAGGAGGTGGTAGTGGACCGCCCCGGCCTTGTCCTGGCGCAGGATCTCGAAGCCCTCGGGGGGCTCGATCGGGCTCTCGGCCTCGACGTAGACCAGTCCGCCCTCGGCCAGGATGCCCGGCAGGATCGGCCACAGGCGCGCCAGCCAGCCCTGTCCGAATGGCGGATCCAGCAGGATGAGGTCAAAACGGGACGCATCCATTCTTTCGGCGACCTGCATCGCATCGCCCACATGGATGCGTATCATGTCGGCTTTGAGTTTGTCGCGCAGTGTCCGCAGCGCGGACGCGGCGGTCTTGTCCCGCTCGACCATCTGCACATGCGCCACGCCGCGCGAGGCCGCCTCGAAGCCCAGGGCGCCGCTGCCGGCGAACAGATCCAGCACCTGCTTGTCGGCGAATTCGCCGCCCCACAGGTGATTGAGCCAGTTGAACAGCGTTTCCCGCACCCGGTCGGGCGTCGGGCGGAGCGTCTCCACGTCGGGCACGACGATAGGGGTGCGCCGGTATTGGCCCCCGACGATACGAATATACTTGTTACCCATGTTTAGCCGCTTCTTCAAGAAAAAATCCCCTCCGCCCGCCGCGCCGGCCCAGCCCGCGCCGCCGCCGGAGCAGGTGGACGCGGGGATCGCGCCGCCAGCCGGGGCCGAGGCGCCCGCCCAGCCCGTCGAACCCGCCGTTCCGGTCCGCGAATTCGCGCCGGTCGCAACGCCCGAGGTGACCCTGCCGGCGCCGTCCGCCGAGGTGCCGATGCCGGCTTCGGCCAGTGTGCCGCAACCGGCGCCGGCCGTGGTGCCGCAGCCGCAGGCCTCGGCGCCGGTGGTTGCGCCCGCCGCCACGCCGGTTTCCAACCCCGCGCCCGCCGCTCCCGCTCCCGCTTCCGCGCCCGTCGCCACCGCGCCGGCCGTGACGCCCAGCGCTGTCGCGCCGGCCGTTGCCCCGCCGCCGGTTGCGCCCGCGCCAGTGGCCTCGCCGCCCGCCGCCGCGTCCGCCGCGCCCGAACCGGAGTCCGCGCCCAAGAAGGCGTCGTGGCTGTCGCGGCTCAAGCAGGGCCTGTCGCGCACCGGCCAGAGCATTGGCGGCATTTTCGTCGGCGTCAAGGTCGACGAGAACCTGTTCGAGGAACTCGAATCGGCGCTCATTATGGCCGATGCCGGGCTGGAGGCCACCGAGAAGCTGCTGACCGCGCTGCGCGCGCGGGTCAAGAAAGAGCGCATCGAGGATCCGGCCCAGGTCAAGACCGCGCTGCGCCAGTTGCTGGCCGATCACCTGCGCCCGCTGGAGCGCGCCTTCGACCTGAAGCGCGCGCAGCCGCTGGTGGTGATGATCGCGGGCGTCAACGGCGCCGGCAAGACGACGTCCATCGGCAAGCTGGCGCACACGTTCCAGCGCCAGGGCGCCAGCGTGTTGCTGGCCGCGGGCGACACGTTCCGCGCCGCGGCGCGCGAGCAGTTGATCGAATGGGGCAGCCGCAACAACGTCACCGTGATCTCGCAGGATGGCGGCGATCCGGCGGCGGTGGCGTTCGACTCGGTCAACGCCGGCCGCGCGCGCGGCATGGGCGTGGTGATGGTGGATACGGCCGGCCGCCTGCCGACCCAGCTGCACCTGATGGAAGAACTGAAGAAGATCCGCCGCGTCATCGGCAAGGCCGACCCGGCCGCGCCGCACGAAGTGCTGCTGGTGGTGGACGGCAACACCGGCCAGAACGCGCTGGCGCAGATCCGCGCGTTCGACGCGGCCATCAACCTCACCGGCCTGGTCGTGACCAAGCTGGATGGCACCGCCAAGGGCGGCACGCTGGCGGCGGTGGCGGCGGGCAGCCAGGGCGTGCGGCCGATCCCGGTGTACTGGATCGGCGTGGGCGAAAGCCTCGAAGACCTGCAGCCGTTCGTGGCCGACGAATTCGCGGGGGCATTGCTGGCCGACTGATCAGGTCCACGGATCGCCGTCGGGGCCTCGCGCCCGGCGCTGAAAACACCGCGCCCCACGCCTGATACATCGCAGGCGTGGGGCGCGGTGTTTTCAGCGGGCGCAAACGCGGTCCGCGAGGACCGCGTGGCCTCACTTCCAGAACGGTTTGCTGCTGGCCAGGTCGTCGAAGGCGCGCTGCGCATCCACCGCCAGTTCCTCCAGCCGGGCGCTAATCCAGCCCAGCGCGAACCAGGCCTGCGGATGCGTGGCCGTACACGACTCGTAGTAGTCCTTGGCCACGGCCAAGTCGTTGATCTCGCCCAGGATGTCCTGCACCCGCGACAGCAGCTTGCGGTAGCCGCGCAGCTTGGCCGGCGGCAGCAGCGATTCGGCGAAGGCCAGGCTGTAGCGCAGGCGCTTGCCGCGCTTGCGCAGTTCGTGGCGCGTCGGGATGTCGAGCGTGGCGAACTGGGTGCCCTGGTCGGCTACCTTGCTGTGCCAGCGGTGCAGGCGCCGCGCCAACTGCTTATGCAGTCGCTGCGGGTCGGGCTCGGGCGCCAGCATGGGGATGATGGTCGGTTTGACGCTGGGGCCGGCGATGCCGCCTTCCAGGCGGATGGCGGGCTCGGGCGCGGCGTCGCTGGGCATGCCATTGGCAACGTGCTGGCCGTCGGAGGCCGGCAGGGCCGGCGGCACGTCCAGGCTCCATTCCAGCAGTTCCAGCAGCCACGCCTGGAAGGCCTTGCCGCCGGCAATGGCGCGCGCGTCCTGTTCGGGCGGCGCCGCTTCCATCGGGATGACTGGCATGCCGGCGCGCATCAGCGCGGGCGCCACGGTTTCGTTCAGCACGTCCTGGTCGCGGTTGGCGCCGAAAGCGGCGAAGTGCGCGCGCACGCCCTGCATGATGCTGTCGGAGACCGGCGCGATCCAGCCATCGAACAGCTTCCAGGCCGAACGCAGGCGGCGGATGCCGACGCGCAGTTGGTGCACGTGTTCGGAATTGCCGGCGCGGTACACGCCTTCGGTGTCGACCTCGGCCAGCACTGCGGCGTTGCGGGCGATCTGGTCCAGGCATTCGGCGGCGATGCGGCCCATGGCCTGGGCCGCGGTCATGTCCTCGCGCAGCTTGACGGCGGCAGCCGTGCGCGGCGCCCAGAACAGGGCGATGGCCTGAGCGCGGCGGCTGTCGAGGTCATCGCCCGGGATGGCGTCGACATCGGCCAGGCGTTGCGCCAACTGCGCCAGGGCGTCGCCGCGTTCCGATTTGCTGCGCGGGTCCAGCACCAGGTTGTGGCGTTGCTGCCAGCCGCGCGCGACCGCGAAGATGGCGGCGGGGCGGCCCGAGACCAGTTCGAATTCGAGTTCTGAGATCGGCAGTTCCAGCGCGCCGGCGCGCAGGATGCCGGTGTCGTAGGCCAGTTCGACCGTGCCGTAGCGGGTGCGCACCTTGCGCAGCATGCGCTGCACGTCGGTCTCATAGCGCAGGCCCAGTTCGCCCTTGATGGCGGCCAGGGCGGCCTCGACTTCGGTGCCGGCGTAGACCGACAGGTCGAGCACCGGACCAGGGCGGGGATGATTCAGTTCGATGCGGGTGATGGCGTTGATGCCGGGCATCTTCAGGGTCTGCACCCAGTCGCGGCCTTCCTGGCGCAGGCGGATGGCGATGCGCGCCCGGGCCAGTTCGCGCTCGGGGGTGTCGAAGTACATCGCGTGCAGGCGAATGCGCGTCGCTTCGCGTTGCTTGATCTCTCGCAGCACGGCCTGGCGCGAAGCCGTGGGCACGTGCAGTTTCAGTTCCTGTTCCGACATGGCGGCGGGTGTCCAGCGGCAAAAGCCGAGATGTTAATCAAATGGGGGGAGATGTTTGATGACCGGTCATATTTAGTTCATAAATGCTCGTCCGAGCATAGACCGGGTTGCGGTGCATCAACAATCGTCGGCGGACCGGTCCCGTCGATATTTTCGGCTTTGATTGCGTCCGCGCAATTACCCGGCTCCAACGACAGGCGACGACGCCCCGGGCTATTCAAATTGTAATTAGCGTGCGTGCGCGCTATGGGTGACAGCGCTCCCCATGGGCGCGACGCGGCGGGGGCGGTCCGGCGACGCGGGCAAAAAAAACCGCCCGTTGCCGGGCGGCGCAAAGGAACGTCGGTGGCGGGCGCGTCAGAGGATGCGTTTGCGCGCCTGGGTGATGAGAATCTCGGCCAGCACCACCACCACGAAGATGGCGGCCAGCACCAGCGCGACGCGGTCCCACTGGAACAGGTTGAGGGCGGTGTCCAGCGCCATGCCGATGCCGCCGGCGCCGACCAGGCCGAGCACGGCGGATTCGCGCACGTTGATGTCCCAGCGCAGCAGCACGATGGACCAGAACGCCGGGCGGATCTGCGGCCAGTAGGCGTACCAGATCACCGCGGCCTTGCTGGCGCCGGTGGCGGTGACGGCTTCGATCGGGCCGCGCTGCGCTTCCTCGATGGCTTCGCCCACCAGCTTGCCGACGAAGCCGATGGAGCGGAACGCGATGGCCAGCGTGCCGGCCAGCGCGCCGGGGCCGAAGATGGCGATGAACAGCAGCGCCCAGACCAGCGAGTTGACCGAGCGGCTCGACACCAGGACCAGCCGCGCGAGCATGTTGATGGTCTTGCTGGGCGTGAGGTTGTTGGCCGCCAGCAGGCCCACCGGCACCGCCATGATCACCGACAGGATGGTGCCGAGCGTGGCAATGTGCAGGGTCTCGATCAGCGCGTCGTGCACGCCGCCGCGGTAGTGGGCCCAGTCCACCGGCCACATGCGCTGGAACAGGTCGGCCATCTGCTCGGGCGCGTCGTACAGGAACTCCGGAATGACCTCGACGCCACGGATGGCCTGCACGATGGCGGCCACCAGCAGCAGGTAGAGGGCGAAGCGCAGCAGCCGCTGGCCCAGGCTGTAGCGCTGCCAGACGCGCGGCGCGCCGCTGGCGGGCAAGGTGGGGGCGTGCGTGCTCATTGGTCCGCCTCCGCTTTGCGGGCGGCCTGGTAGGCCGCCTTCGAGCTGCTGGAGCCGATGCCGCGCGCGCCGGCGAAACGGCCCTGCAGGATGCGGTCGAAGCCCAGGTTGTCCAGGAATACGGCGCGCACGAAGCCCGCCAGGATCTCGCCCAGCATGATGATGGCGATCAGCGTCAGCAGGATGGCGCTGACAAAGTCGTAGTCAAAGCGCTGGAAGGCCGAGAACAGCGTGCCGCCGACGCCGCCGGCGCCGACGATGCCGACCATGGTGGAGTTGCGCAGGTTCGAGTCGAACTGGTAGGTGGCAAAGCCGATGAAACGCGCGAACACCTGCGGCAGCACGCCAAAGGCGAGCACGTTGGCGAACGAGGCGCCTGTGGCGCGCACCGCTTCGACCTGCTTGAGCGAGATTTCCTCGATGGCCTCGGTGAACAGTTTGCCGATGAAGCCGATCGAGGCGACCGTCAACGCCAGGATGCCGGCCAGCGCGCCAAAGCCCACGGCCTTGACGAACAGGATGGCGACGATCACCGGATGCAGCGCGCGGCATAGCGCGACGAGGGCCCGCGCCGGCCACGACACCCAGCCCGGCATCAGGTTGCGCGCGCCCAGCAGGCCCACCGGCAGCGCGAACAGGATGCCCAGCACCGAGGCCAGCACGGCGATCTCCAGGCTTTCGGCGATGCCTTTCCAGAGGGTGGCGGGCTTCTCGAAATTGGGCGGGAACATGCGCGCCAGAAAGGTCGAGGCATGGCCCATGCCGCTTTCGAAGCGGGCCCAGCTGAAGTCCAGCTGCGCGCCGGCGTAGATCGTGTACAGCACCAGCAACAGCATGCCCGCCTTGGCGCGGCCGGACAGGGCGAAGGGGCGCGGATGCGCGGAACGGTGAGAGGTCACGCCAGCCAAGACTCGCCTCCGTAGATGGTCTTGAGCATGCCGGCATCCAGGCCCTGGCCGTCGCCGTCGTAGACCACGTGGCCGCCGGACATGCCGACGATGCGGCTGGCATAGCGCCGCGCCAGCTCGACGTCATGGATGTTGACGATGACCGGGATGCCGCTGGCATCGCCCTGCGCCGCCAGCAGTTCCATGATCTCGACCGAGGTCTTGGGGTCGAGCGACGAGGTCGGTTCGTCGGCCAGCAGCAGTTGCGGCCGCTGCATCAGGGCGCGGGCGATGCCCACGCGCTGGCGCTGGCCGCCGGACAAGGCGTCGGCGCGCTGGTCGGCAAAGCCCGCCAGGCCGACGGTATCGAGCAACTGGTAGGCATGCTCGATGTCGTCGGGCTCGAAACGGCGGGTCCAGGCCTTGAAGGCGCCGGTGTAGCCCAGCCGCCCGGTGAGCAGGTTTTCCATCACGGTCAGGCGTTCGACCAGGTTGTATTCCTGGAACACCATGCCGATGCGCCGGCGCGCGCGCCGCAGCGACGCGCCACGCACCCGGGCCAGGTCGACCGCGCCGTCGCCGGCTTCCAGCACGATCTCGCCGCGGGTCGGCTCGATCAGCCGGTTGATGCAGCGCAGCAGCGTGCTCTTGCCGGTGCCCGAGGGGCCGATGATGGCCGTCAGGCCGCGTCCCGCGATCTGCAGGTCGATGCCGTTCAGTACCGGCCGGCCGGCCCGGTATTCCTTGACCAGGCCGGATATGCGTAGCGACGTCGTCATGCTGATTACTTCTTGCTCTTGGCGGATTCGCGGTCGTAGGCGGCGCGGTTGAAGCTCTCGCCGCCGGATTCGGCGACTTGGCGCACGATGGCCCAGTCCTTCTGGTAGGTCACCGGGTAGAAGCGGTCGGCGCCGTCGAAGGCCTTGGACATCTCGGCCGGGAAGCGGTAGTCGTAGAAGCACTTGAGCATCTGGTCGCGGAACTTCGGCTCCAGGTCGTGCGCGTAGGCGAACGATGAGGTGGGGAATTTCTCGCTCTTGTAGATGATGCGGAAGTCGGCTTCCTTGACCTGGCCGCGCTCGACCATGCGCTTGAACACGTCCGAGGCGACCGCGGCGGCATCGTAGTCGCCGGAGTTCACGCCCATGACCGACTGATCATGCTTGCCCGAGAAGATGATCTTGTAGTCCTTGTCGGGCGTCAGGCCTTCCTTGGGGAACAACGCCACCGGCGCCATGTGGCCGGAGTTCGACGACGGCGCGGTGTGCGCCAGCTTCTTGCCCTTCAGGTCGGTCAGCTTCTGGTACGGGCTGTCCTTCTTGACGATCACGATCAAGTTGTAGCCCTGGAAGCCATCGGCATAGCCCTTGACGGCGAACGGCACCGCGCCGGCGATGTTGACGGCGAAGGCGGTGGGGCCGGTGGAGAAGCCGCCCACGTGCAGGCGGCCCGAGCGCATGGCTTCGATTTCGGCGGCGTTGCTCTGCACCTGGTAGAACACCACGCGCTTGCCGGTGCATTCGGACAGGTGCTTGGTGAAGGGCTTGAAGATGTCTTCATACACCGCCGGGTCTTCCACCGGGGTGTAGGTGAACACCAGCGTCGACGGCGTCTTGAGCTTGGACGCATCGGTGGGCGTGTCGGCCACCAGGTTCTTGTCGGCGTCGCAGTACATCTGGTCCAGGTCGCCCCGGTTCGGGCAGGTGTCGGCGGCGTGGGCGGCGGACGCCCCGAACGCGAGCGCGGCCAGCGAGGCCGCTTGCAGTAGACGCAAGGCGCGCATCGTATGTCTCCTCTTATCGGTCTGAATATGACTAGTAACTGAATTCAAACATACAAGCGCAGGGGAGACACTCGGGAAAGTCCCTGTGTTTCTTTTCGGGTTTTGTTCGGTTTGTTCGTTTTGGGTTCGTTTTTGCGCGAACCGGGGCGAGGCCCGGCGACGGATCGGTCGATCCGCCGCCGGACTCGCGGGTCAGGCGGGAAGGAGGGTCAGGCGCGGTAGCCGAGCTTGCGCGAGATTTCCTGCGCGCAGGCCAGCAGCGGACGGGCGATGGCGCCGTCCCAGGACACGTCGAACAGGCCGG
>LXNH01000104.1_pt1 | contig 18652 bp, 14 predicted proteins | sample 809111 | NCBI WGS metagenome assembly LXNH01 (sample SAMN04870528, study PRJNA318959) | seawater metagenome | biome: 00002010; material: water; isolation source: marine seawater | place: Greece: Milos, Mediterranean Sea | collected 2013-05-29 | depth 5-7 m
CCCCAGGTGGCGCGCCACCCGCAACATCTTGCGTTCATTGGGCAGATCCAGACCATAGCCGGACTTGATCTCCAGCGTGGTCACGCCGTCTCGCAGCAGGTGCAGGGCGCGCAGCCGGGCGCTGGCATACAGTTCCTGCTCAGTGGCGGCGCGGGTGGCGCGCACCGTGCTGGCGATGCCGCCGCCCTGGGCCGCGATCACCGCGTAATCCACCCCCTGCAGGCGCTGCTCGAACTCCTGGCTGCGGTTGCCGCCGAACACCAGGTGGGTATGGCAGTCGATCAGGCCCGGCGTCACCCAGGCGCCGCCCAGGTCGTGCGAGGGCGCATCGATACCGCCTGGCAGCGCCCGCTCCGGGCCGATCCATTCGATCCGCTCGTCCCGGGTCACCAGCGCGGCCCGCTCGATCACCGCGTACCGCCCGCCAGCCATCGTCGCCGCTTGGCAATTGCGCCATACCTGCTTCATCGAAAGACTCCTGTCATCCGCCATGCCGGCGGCTCAATCCGCGGCCGCGGCGCGCGGGGCGCCGACGCCGCAGCCAGGGCCCTGGGGCCGTACCCACAGGCGATAGACCCGGCGCCACAGCCCGACCCATGCCGCGCCGGCAGGCCTCGCCTGAGATTCTTCTCCTGAGTCTGCATCCTTGTCTCCATATTTTTTGGCCGAGCGACGGCCAGCGTCCAGGGGACGGCGCCTCGCCCGGCGCGCGCCGGCCGCCGGCAGACATCACAGGCTGGGCAACAGGCCGGCCGGCATCAGCGCGTTCAGTTGGCGGCCGGCGATCAGTTGGCTGGCGGCCTCGATGTCGGGCGCGAAGAAACGGTCTCTCTCGTAATGCGCCACCTTTTCGCGCAGCAGGGCGCGGGCGCGCTCCAGCTTGGGCGATGTCTTCAGGCCGGCGCGGAAGTCCAGACCCTGGCAGGCGCCCAGCCACTCGATCGCCAGGATGTCGCGCACGTTGTCGGCCATCGGCCAGAGCCGCTTGCCGGCGTTGGGCGCCATCGACACGTGGTCTTCCTGGTTGGCCGAGGTTGGCAGGCTGTCGACGCTGGCCGGGTGGGCCAGCGCCTTGTTATCGCTGGCCAGCGCGGCCGCGGTCACCTGCGCGATCATGAAGCCCGAGTTGACGCCGCCGTTGCTCACCAGGAATGGCGGCAGCTGCGACATGTGCTTGTCCATCATGAGCGAAATGCGGCGCTCGGACAGCGCGCCGATCTCGGCCAGCGCCAGGGCCAGGTTGTCGGCTACCAGCGCCACCGGCTCGGCGTGGAAGTTGCCGCCCGACAGCACGTCGCCCTGTTCGGCGAACACCAGCGGGTTGTCGGAGACGGCATTGGCCTCGATCCGCAGCACCTGCGCCACATGACGGATCTGCGTCAGGCAGGCGCCCATCACCTGCGGCTGGCAGCGCAGCGAATAGGGGTCCTGCACCTTGTCGCAGTCGGCGTGCGAATGGCCGACTTCGCTGTCATCGGTCAGCAGGTCACGGTAGACGGCGGCCACGTCGATCTGGCCCGGCTGTCCCCGGGCGTCGTGGATACGGGCGTCGAACGGCACGCGCGACCCGAGCATGGCCTCGACGCTGAGGCTGCCGCAGACCAGGCCGGCGGCCAGCAGGTCCTCGGCCTCGAACAACCCGCGCAAGGCGTAGGCGGTGGACACCTGGGTGCCGTTCAGCAACGCCAGGCCTTCCTTGGCCGCCAGCGTCAGCGGCTCCAGCCCGGCGCGGGCCAGCGCCGCCTTGGCGGGCAGCCACTGGCCGTCGCAGCGGGCGCGGCTTTCGCCCAGCAACAGCAGCGACATGTGCGCCAGCGGCGCCAGGTCGCCGGAAGCGCCCACCGACCCCTTCAGCGGGATATGCGGATAGACGCCGGCGTTGACCAGCGCGATCAGGCTGTCGATGACCCGGCGGCGGATGCCCGAACGGCCGCGCGCCAGGCTGTTGATCTTGAGCACCATGATCAGGCGCACCAGGGCGTCGTCCAGCGCCTCGCCCACGCCGGCCGCGTGCGACAGCACCAGCGAGCGTTGCAGCGCCTGCAGGTCCTCGCGCGCGATCCTGGTGGACGCCAGCAGGCCGAAGCCGGTGTTGATGCCGTAGGCCGTGCGGCCTTCGGCGATGATGCGCTCGACGCAGGCGACGCTGGCGTCGATCGGGCCGTAGGCGGTCGGGTCCAGCGTCAGGCGGACCGGATGCTGGTACGCCTGGCGCAGTTGCGCCAGCGTCAGGCGGCCGGGTTCGAGGTGCAGGTCCATTTCTTGTTCTCCAGGATGAGGCTGCGGTGTCATGCAATATCGTGGCCGCGCCGCGCCGGCACGCGCGCGGGTTGCCCGGCGCGGCGGGCGAAGATGAAGTAGAGGATGCCGGGCACCACCAGCCCGATGATCCAGGAAATATCCACACCGCCCAGGTGCGCGACCATCGGACCGGTGTAGAGCTTGGTCGAGATGAAGGGCATCTGCACCAGCACGCCCGTCACGTAGACCAGGATGCCGGGCCAGTTCCAGCGGCCGTAGCGGCCATCGGGGTCCGACAGCGCGGCCACGTCGTAGCGTTCGCGGTTGATCAAGTAGTAGTCGACCAGGTTGACGGCGCTCCAGGGCGTGAAGAAGGCCAGCAGGAACAGGATGAACGACTTGAAGGCGTTCAGGAACGAGTGCTGCCCCGCCAGCGCCACACAGGTGGCCGCGCCCACGATCAGCAGCACGAACACCAGCCGCTGGCGCCGCGAGATGTCCACATGGCCGCGAAAGCCGCTGATGATGGTGGCGATGCACATGAAGCTGCCATACGAATTCAGCGTCGAGATGGTGACCTTGCCGAACGCGATGCTGAAGTACAGCAGCGCCGCCGTGGCGCCCGCGCCGCCCAGGCCGACGATGTAGGCCACCTCGCGGCCGGCGAACTGTCCGGCCGCCATGGCCGCCGCCAGCACGCCCAGCGTCATGGCGATCTGCGCGCCCAGCACCGAGCCCGCGCCGACCGCCAGAAAGGTCCTGAGCGGCGACGTGCGGCTGGGCAGGTAGCGCGAATAGTCGGCCACGTAGGGGCCGTAAGCGATCTGCCAGGAGGCCGCCAGCGATACCGCCAGCAGGAACGCGGTCCAGCTGAAATGGCGGATCCGCAGCAACTGGCTGAGGTCGCCCAGCGCGACCACGCGGCTGAACAGGTAAACGAAGGCGACCAGCCCCAGCACGCTGGCCACGCGGCCGATGAGGTGGATCATGCGGTAGCCGAACACAGTCACCAGCACGATGACGGCGGCGAACAGCAGGATGCCCGCGCTGTCGCTGACCCCGAGCAGCTGGCCGATGGCCTGGCCCGACAGCACCGTGCCCGTGGCGGTGAAGCCCAGGTACATCAGGCACACCAGTACGATGGGGATCGCCGCGCCGTAGACGCCGAACTGCACCCGGCTGGAGATCATCTGCGGCAGGCCCAGCCTGGGCCCCTGCGCCGCGTGCAGGGCCATCACGGCGCCGCCGAACACTTGGCCGATGAACAGGCCGATCAGCGACCAGAACACATCGCCACCCAGCACCACCGCCAGCGCGCCCGTGACAATGGCGGTGATCTGCAGGTTGGCGCCGAGCCAGAGCGTGAACTGGCTGTAGAGCCGGCCGTGGCGCTCGCTCTCCGGGATGTGGTCGATGGAGCGTCGTTCGATCAACGCCCCTTTTTGCGCCGCGCGGTCCTGCTGCATGAGAGGTCTCCTCGTGGACACCGTCCGGCGGCGCCCTGGTTGTTCCACAGCGTGCCGCCGTCTCAACGGGTGGCGTTGATCATGGGCAGGTCCAGGCCCTGTTCGCGGGCGCAGTCGATGGCGATGTCGTAGCCGGCATCGGCATGGCGCATCACGCCGGTTCCCGGATCGTTGGTCAGCACGCGGGCGATGCGCTCGGCCGCCGCGTCGGTGCCATCGCACACGATCACCATGCCGGCGTGCTGCGAGAAGCCCATGCCCACGCCGCCGCCGTGATGCAGCGAGACCCAGGTGGCGCCGCCCGCGGTGTTCAGCAGGGCGTTGAGCAGCGGCCAATCGGACACCGCGTCGGTGCCATCGCGCATGGCCTCGGTCTCGCGGTTGGGGCTGGCCACCGAGCCGGAGTCCAGGTGGTCGCGGCCAATCACCACGGGCGCCGACAGCTCGCCGCTGCGCACCATCTCGTTGAACGCCAGGCCCAGCCTGGCGCGCTGGCCCAGGCCGACCCAGCAGATGCGCGCCGGCAGGCCCTGAAAGCGGATGCGTTCGCGCGCCATGTCGAGCCAGCGATGCAGGTGGGCATCGTCGGGAATCAGTTCCTTGACCTTGGCGTCGGTCTTGTAGATGTCCTGCGGGTCGCCCGACAGCGCGGCCCAGCGGAACGGACCGACGCCGCGGCAGAACAGCGGCCGGATGTAGGCGGGTACGAAGCCCGGGAAATCGAAGGCGTTGGCCACGCCCTCGTCCTTGGCCATCTGCCGGATGTTGTTGCCATAGTCGAAGGTCGGGACGCCCTGCTTCTGGAAGTCGAGCATGGCCTTGACGTGCACGGCCATCGACTGCTTGGCCGCCTTGACCACCGCCGCGGGCTCGCGCTGGGCGCGCTCGCGGTACTCGGACCAGGTCCAGCCGGCGGGCAGATAGCCGTTGAGCGGATCGTGGGCGCTGGTCTGGTCGGTCACCATGTCCGGACGCACGCCACGGCGCACCAGCTCGGGCAACACCTCGGCGGCGTTGCCGCACAGCGCGATCGATACCGCGCGGCCTTCCGCGGTGTAGCGAGCGATGCGCGCCAGCGCGTCGTCCAGGTCGCGGGCCTGCTCGTCGACGTAGCGGGTGCGCAGGCGAAAGTCGATGCTGGCCTGCTGGCACTCGATGTTCAGCGAGCAGGCGCCGGCCAGCGTCGCGGCCAGCGGCTGCGCGCCGCCCATGCCGCCCAGGCCGGCGGTCAGCACCCAGCGGCCGCTCAGATTGCCGCCGTAGTGCTGCCGGCCGGCCTCGACGAAGGTCTCGTAGGTGCCTTGCACGATGCCCTGGCTGCCGATGTAGATCCAGCTGCCGGCGGTCATCTGGCCATACATCGCCAGGCCCTTGGCGTCCAGCTCGTTGAAGTGTTCCCAGGTGGCCCAGTGCGGCACCAGGTTGGAATTGGCGATCAGCACGCGCGGCGCGTTGGCGTGGGTCTTGAACACGCCCACCGGCTTGCCCGACTGTACCAGCAGGGTTTCGTCGTCCTCCAGGCGCTTGAGCGTCTCGACGATCCGGTCGTAGCAGTCCCAGTCGCGCGCGGCGCGGCCAATGCCGCCGTACACCACCAGCTCCCTGGGATTCTCGGCCACGTCCGGGTCGAGGTTGTTCATCAGCATCCGCAGCGGCGCTTCGGTCAGCCAGCTCTTGGCCGTCAGCTGGTTGCCGCGCGGGGCGCGGATCTCGACGTCGCGGTATCGGTTCGATTTTTCCAAGGCAGTCTCCGTGTTCGAGGGCGGCGCGCGGTGAAACGCGGCGGATGCCGAATCATAGGATGCCTATGCTTGTATATACAAGTCCGATGGAGTTGTTTTGCGGTCAGGGATTTCCCGTACAAAAACGACCGATCAGTGGCTGAGGCCGTTCAACCGTGGCGCCGCTGCAGTTCGATCAGGCAGGCGTCCAGCATCGACGCCGACGCCAGCCGGTACTCGGCCAGATCATCGCGGCCGTCCTCGCGCGCCGCGGCCTGCTGTTCGATGTGCAGGCAGTCGTAGCGCGCTGGTTCGGGCAAGGCGCGGCCGTCACGCTGGACGGTCAGCGCCTGCCCCGCGTTCAGCAGCAATACCGTGCTGGCGGCGCTATGGAACGCCCACTCGCGCACGCCGCCGATCCACTGCAGCCGGGCGCGGTAGTGACGCGGCGAGTAGATCAGATTGAAGTCGCGGATGGCGCCGTCCAGCAGGCGGCAGTCGACCCGCGCATCGCCGGAAAACGCGTAGGCCTGGCGCGGCCGCAACGGCGCCTGCGCCTGGCCGTCGACAGTCAGCGCGATGCCGGCGCCTTCGAGCACCGTGATGATGCGTTGCTGGCCGCGAAAGAGCGAGAACCCGCCGTCCTGCGCCACGTCGGCGATGGACAGGCGCCATTCGAACGCGGCGCTGCTGCCGCCTTCATTGCAGGCCACTTCCTGGGTGGTGCCGCCGCCATTGCGCCAGGGCATGCGCGGGTAATCCTGTGCCCGGTACAGGCGCACATCGAACGGAGTCATGTGGTGAACTTTCCTTCAAGGCGATGGCGCGAACCGGGGTGGATCAAGCGCGCCAGGGTGACGGCGCGTTCGCCCGACCAGGTGCGGCGGCGGATCAGCAGACAGGGCTCGCTGCGCTCGATCTGCAGCAACTGGCACTCGCGCGGCTTGGCGACGATGGCCTCGACCACGTGCTCGCCCTCGGTCAGCGGCGCCACGCGCGTCAGGTATTCATAAGGCGTATGGCGGGTGAAGTCCTGCTTCAGATAGTCAGGCGCCAGACGCACGTTAACGTAGCGGTCCTCGAGCTGGATCGGCACGTCGTCCTCGTAATGCACGATAAGCGAATGGAATAGCGGCTGGCCCTCGCGAATGTCGAGCGCGGCGGCCTGCTCGCCGCCGGCCGGTTCCTCGGCCAGCCGCACCACGCGCGCGTGGTGGCGATGGCCGCGCGCGGTGATCTCATCGGCGATGTTGTTGACCGCGAACAGCGCCGAGCGGGTCTTGGGCTGGGCCACGAACGTGCCCACACCCTGCATGCGCACCAGCAGCCCCTCGGCCGTCAGTTCGCGCAGCGCGCGGTTGACCGTCATGCGGGAATAGCCCAGCTCCCGCACCAGCTCGCTTTCCGAGGGCACGCGGTAATGCGCCGGCCATGCGCCGCTGCGGATCTGCTGGGCGATCATCTGCTTGAGCTGGGCGTACAGCGGCGCCGGCAGGGCCGAGGGCTGGGCCGGCAGACGGGGCGGGGGAGAGGCCAAGAGGTATCCTGTGTCGTGCCATGGGACGAATCCCGATTATAGGGGTCAGCTCGACATGTACAGACAGGCGGCCCGCGCTGGACGCGGCGGCCTCGCTTGCTTATACTCCCCCCCTGTATCTACCGGAGCCTGCCGTGCCCCATTCCCCCGCAGAGAAGAAACGTGTCACCACGCGCCTGCGCCGCATCCAGGGCCAGGCGCTGGCGCTCGAGCGCGCGGTCAACGAGGGCACGGAATGCGGCGCGCTGCTGCAACAACTGGCCGCCCTGCGCGGCGCGGCCACCGGCCTGATGGCCGAAGTGCTCGAAAGCCATCTGCGGGAGACCTTCCTGCAATCCTCGCAGGGTGAACGGCCCGGCGCCGCGATCGAACCCGAAGCGGAGATCGACCAGATCATGCGGATCGTCCGTTCCTACCTGAAATAACCCCATCCGACCTCGTGGAGCCCCTTATGAAATCACGCGCAGCCGTCGCATTCGGCCCTGGCAAGCCGCTGGAAATCGTTGAAATCGACGTCGCGCCGCCCCAACGCGGCGAGGTGCTGGTGCGGATCACGCACACCGGCGTCTGTCACACCGACGCCTTCACCCTGAGCGGTGACGATCCCGAAGGCCTGTTTCCCGCCGTGCTCGGCCATGAAGGCGCCGGCGTGGTGGTCGAGGTCGGCGAGGGCGTGACCTCGCTCAAGCCGGGCGATCATGTCATCCCGCTCTATACCGCCGAATGCCGCGAGTGCAAGTTCTGCCTGTCGGGCAAGACCAACCTGTGCCAGAAAGTGCGCGCCACGCAAGGCAAGGGCGTGATGCCCGACGGTACCTCGCGCTTCAGCTACGAGGGCAAGCCGCTCTACCACTACATGGGCTGCTCGACCTTCAGCGAATACACCGTGGTCAACGAGATCTCGCTGGCCAAGATCAACCCGGCCGCTCCGCACGAGAAGGTGTGCCTGCTGGGCTGCGGCGTCACCACCGGCCTGGGCGCGGTGCATAACACCGCCAAGGTGAAGGAAGGCGACACCGTGGCCGTGTTCGGCCTGGGCGGCATCGGCCTGGCGGTGATCCAGGGCGCGGTGCAGGCCAAGGCCGGCCGCATCATCGCGGTCGACACCAATCCCAACAAGTTCGTGCTGGCCAGCGCCATGGGCGCCACCGACTGCATCAACCCCAAGGACTACGACAAGCCGATCCAGGACGTGATCGTCGAACTCACCGACGGCGGCGTGGACTTCTCGTTCGAATGCATCGGCAACGTGCACGTGATGCGCGCCGCGCTCGAATGCTGCCACAAGGGCTGGGGCGAAAGCATCATCATCGGCGTGGCCGGCGCCGGCCAGGAAATCAGCACGCGCCCGTTCCAGCTGGTCACCGGCCGCGTCTGGCGCGGCTCGGCTTTCGGCGGCGTCAAGGGCCGCACGCAGTTGCCCGGCATGGTCGAGGATGCCATGAGCGGAAAAATCGACCTGGATCCGTTCGTGACCCACACCCTGCCGCTGAGCCGCATCAACGAGGCCTTCGACCTGATGCACGATGGCAAGTCGATCCGCACCGTGATCCACTACTGACGCCACGGCAGTGTCCCCGCGCGGGCCCGGTGCGCAAGCACCGGGCCCGCGCCGTTTCATGACGGCCGCGCGATAACGGCCGGGTCCGGATGTGACAGGCCTGTCATTCATCTTCACGTCATCTCGGCCCGCGACCATGCGCCCTCCGACGACAGAGGATGCGCGCGAATGATCACGTGGAAAGGGAACGCCAGCGCGGCCGCCTTGAGCCTGGCGGCGCTGCTGGCCGGTTGCGGCGGCAACGATGCCGACAAAACGCCCGCCAGTCCCGCCCCGGCCGCCGGCCGGCCGATGGCACTGACGATCCTGCATATCAACGATCATCATTCCAACCTGGACAGCAAGAAGAAAGACCTGAAGTTGCTGGACGCGGCCGGCACGCGTGTCGCCGTCAACACCCAGGTGGGCGGCTTCGCGCGCGTAACGGCCGCCTTCGAAGCACTCGCCGCGCAAGCGCCCAATGTGCTCAAGCTGCATGCCGGCGATGCCACCACCGGCACGCTCTATTTCAACCGCGCGGGCGAGCCCGGCGAGGCCGACGCCGCCCTCATGAACACGGTCTGCTTCGACGCCATGACGCTCGGCAACCATGAGTTCGACAAGGGCGACAGCGGCCTGAAGCGCTTCATCGAACTGCTGCATGCCGGAACCTGCCAGACGCCCCTGCTCAGCGCCAACGTCACCTTCGGCGCCAACTCGGCGTTGAACCCGGCGCGCGCGCCCGGCCTGGTCAGGCCATCTATCGTGCTGCAGCGCGATGGCCAGCCCATCGGCCTGGTCGGGCTGACCATCGCCAACAAGACGCAACAGTCGTCCAGTCCCGATCCCGGCACGCGCTTCTCCGACGAGACCGCCGCCGCGCAGCAACAGATCGACGCGCTGCGCGCGCAAGGCGTCAACAAGATCGTGGTGATGAGCCACATCGGCTACGACTACGACAAGCGGATCATCCCCAATCTGAGCGGCGTCGACGTGGTGGTGGGCGGCGATTCGCACACCCTGCTGGGCCCGGATGCGTTATCGGCCTACGGCGTCGGCACGCCCGCTGGCGCTTACCCCACCGAACTGCGCGACAAGGACGGCAAGCGCGTCTGCCTGGTCCAGGCCTGGGAGTACTCGCAGGTAGTCGGCGAACTCAAGGTCAGCTTCGACGCCAATGGCGATGTGACGGCCTGCGCCGGCACCCCGCACGTGCTGATCGGCGATACCTTCACCATCGCTGGCGCCGCGCCGTCCGCGCCCGATCTGGCCGCCATCCAGGCCGATGTGGCCGCCAGCGGCTTCCTGCGGGAACAGGCGCCCGACGCGCGGGCCATGGCGGTGCTGCAGCCGTTCAAGGCCAAGGTAGATGCCTTCAGCGCCAGCCTGGTGGCGACAGTGCCCCAGGAACTGTGCTCGCGGCGCGTACCCGGCGGCCCGGGCTCGCGCGACTATGGCCGTTCCAGCGTCGCCTGCAACACACTGGGCAACGTCAGCCTGCATGGCGGTGACATCCAGCAACTGGTGGCGCAGGCCTATCTCGACGTGGCCAATACCCGCTACGGCGGCGCCGACATCTCGCTGCAGAGCGGCGGCGGCGTGCGCGTGCCTCTGCTGGGCAATGTGACCGCCGCCAACGTGATCGAGGTGGTGCCCTTCGGCAATATGCTGTGGCGCCTGGAGATCACCGGCGCCGAAGTCAAGAGCATGCTGGAGGACGGCATGCAGGCGGTCTATGGGCCGGGGGGTTCCACCGGCCCCTACCCCTATGCCGGCGGGCTGCGTTGGGACGTGAATGCGGCCCTGGCCGAGGGCAACCGCGTCTCCAACATCGAGGTGTTCGACAACGCCGGCGGCGGTTGGCTGCCGCTCGACCCGGACCGCACGTACAAGCTGTTCGTCCTGAGCTTCAACGCCACCGGCGGCGACGGCTACAAGACGCTGGCCAGCGTGCCGGCGGCGCGGCGCCAGGACATCGGCGTGCTCGACGCCGATGTCCTGCAGGCCTACATCGACAAACAGACCAAGGACCCCGTGTCCGGCCTGCCGGTGCTGAACCGGCTGCCGATCAGCCTGTACAGCACCAAGACGTACAGCGAGTGAGGACGGGGCGGCGCGACGGCGGTTCAGCGCGCGCCGCGCAGGCGCATCAGGCTCAGGATCTCGAACAGGATCTGCGCGCCGGCGTGCGCCGTGTTGGCGGTGGCGTCGTACGACGGCGCCACCTCCACCAGGTCGCCGCCGACGATGTCCAGGCCCGCCAGCCCACGCAGCATGGCCTGGGCCTCGCGCACCGTCACGCCGCCGACCTCGGGCGTGCCGGTGCCGGGCGCGAAGGCCGGGTCCAGGCAATCGATGTCGAATGACACATAGACGGGCGTATCGCCGACCACGGCGCGCGCCCGGGCGACGATGGCCTCTACGCCCAGGCGCGGAATGTCCTCGGCGTGGATCACCGTCATGCCCGATTCGTACGAGAACTCCCAAAGATATTCGGCCGAACCGCGGATGCCGATCTGGATGGTGCGGGTGGGATCGAGCACGCCTTCCAACACCGCCTGGCGAAACGGCCCGCCATGGTGGAAGCGGCTGCCGTCGAATGGGCCGCCGGTGTCACAGTGCGCATCGAAGTGCACCAGCGCCACCGGTTGCCTGGCCCCCAGCGCGCGCAGAATCGGCAGCGTCACCGAATGATCGCCGCCGACCGATAGCGGCGTGACGCCGGCCGCCACGATCTTCTCGTAGGCCGCATGGATATCGGCGTGCGACTGCTCCAGGCTGAAGCGGCTGCGCATCGGCACATCGCCAATGTCGGCCACGCGCAATTCGCGCACCGGCACGCACTTGAGCGCGTGGTTGTAGGGACCGACCCGCTCGATGGCGCGCAAGGCGCGCGGCCCGAAACGACAGCCGCTGCGATTGCTCGCGCCCAGGTCCATCGGCACCCCCAGCAGCGCCACCTGCAGATCCCCGAAATCCGGCCGCTGCCAATCGATCTGCCGCGCCGGCGCGTCCAACAGTGTCGGCATGCCGGCATAGGGCGCGCTGCGCGTGCCGCTGTCGTCGATGACATTGGCCGCCACCGCGCGAAAATGCGGGTCGTGGATGACGGCCTCGTTGGATCCACCGAACCGGGCGCGCAAGGCGGCCAGTTTTTCGGGCGTGAAACTCATGGAGCACTCCTGGAAGAGGTTGCGCCAGGGGCGGGCGTGGGCGCCTGCCCCATCAGGCTGATAACAATGAAACTGATGGCGCTGACGGCCAGGCTGGCGTAGATCGGCGTATTGGCCGCCAGCCCGTCGCGGATCATGCAACCGACCGCCGTGGCGCAGCCCAGCAACATGCTGGCGATCGCCGCCGCCGTGGTCGCGCGGCGCCACCAGATCGCGCCCAGAATCGGCACCAGCATGCCGCCCACCAGCAGGTTGTAGGCGCAGGTCAGCGCATCGAGCACGTCATCCACCGCCAGCGCGATGCCCAGCGTGACCAGACCGACCAGCAGCGTCATCAGCCGATGGCTGCGCACGTGCGCAAAGCCGCGCCCGCCGCGCAGGGCCGGCAGCAGGTCTTCGGCCAGCACAGTAGCCGAGGCCAGCATCGCCGCACTGGCGGTGGACATCATCGCCGCCAGCGCCGCCGCGATCACCAGGCCGCGGATGCCGGCCGGCAGTTCGGCCTGCACGATGGCGGCAAAGGCATTGTTGACGTTGTCGAGATCCGGCAGCAGCACCCTGGCGGTCATGCCGATCAATGCCCCCACCAGGCCGTAGACAATGCAGTACATGCCCGCGGCCGCGCCCGCCAGGCGCGCCACCCGCTCGCTGCGGGCGGTGAAGACCCGTTGCCAGATATCCTGGCCGATCAGGATGCCGAAGAAGTAGATCAGGAAGTAGGTAAGAATGGTGGGCCAGCCGATCGCGGTGGCCTCGAAACTGGTCGGCGGCAATTTCGCCACCAACTGGTCCCAGCCGCCGACCCGGTACAGACAGATCGGCAGCAGCACCGCCATCAGGCCGACGGTCTTGATCAGGAACTGCACGATATCGGTCAGGGTGAGCGACCACATGCCGCCCACGGCCGAATACACCACCACCACGCCGCCACCCACCAGGATCGCCAGCCAGAAGGGCATGTCGAACAACACCTGCATCACCGTGCCGGTCGCGATCACCGAGGTCGCCGCCAGCATCAGCGCGTAGGCCATCATCACGAGCGCGCTGACATGCCGCGTGCGCGCGCTGTAGCGGAACTCCAGGATCTGCGTCACGGTGTAAATGCGCAGCTTCAGCAGCGGCCTGGCCAGGCACACATTGAGCACGATGATGCCCAGGCCCAGCATGGCGCACAGCCAGAAACCCGAGATGCCATGCACATACCCCAGCCGCACCGTGCCGACGGTGCTGGCGCCGCCCAGCACCGTGGCGGCCATCGTGCCCATGTAGAAGGCCGGCCCCAGATTGCGGCCCGCCACCAGGAAATCCTCCTGCGTCCTGGCGCGGCGCATGCCGTACCAGCCCAGCAGCAGCATCGCGGCCAGATAGACCGCGACCACGGCTATGTCGACAAACATGTCCTTCCCCTTGTCCGTTCGCGTGCGGCACGCACGCGGATTGGCCACCGCCGCCAAAACAACTATTGCAATAGAAGTGAATCTGGAAAATCAGGCTTTCCAGACCTCGATCCGCCCGCCCTCCGGCGACGGCACCGCAGCCGGGTCGAATCGATAACACCGGTGGAATAATAGGAATCCGGACTTTTTCCATCCATGCTTAGTTCGGAAAATTCACATCGATATTCATCAATGTTCTGTCGGTATTAACCCTATGCTCTCGAACGTTTCCGACCTCGACCTGCGCCTGATCCGCGTCTTCCTCACCATCGTCGACGCCGGCGGCGTATCGGCCGCGCAGGCCCTGCTGGGCGTGGGCCAGTCCACCATCAGCAGCCAGCTCGCCACGCTCGAAACACGGCTCGGATTCACGCTGTGCGAGCGCGGTCGCGGCGGCTTTCGCCTGAGCGCCAGAGGGCAACGCTTCGACAAGCTGGCGCGGCGCGCGCTGGCCTCGCTGGACGACTTCAGCGCGCAGGCCCGCAACATGCACCGGCAATTGGTCGGCAATCTCACGCTGGGCCTGATCGGCAACGCCACCATGGCGCAGAACGCGCGCATCGGCCACGCCATCGAGAAATTCCGCCGGCGCGACGAGGCGGTGCGGCTGTCGGTGCTGATCCGCAGCCCGCGCGAACTCGAAGAACTGATCCTGAAGGACGAAATGCAGGTGGCCATCGGCTACTTCCTGCACCGCGTGCCGATGCTCGACTACACGCCGTTGTTCCAGGAGCGGCAGATCGCCTATTGCGGCGCCACCCATCCGCTGGCCGGCAGCGCCGGCCGCGTCACCGAGGCGGATCTCGCCGATGCCGACTGGACCTGGCGCTCCTATCCGCTGCCCGAGTCCTCGTTCGCCGGTCGCCCGCGCCGCATTACTTCGGAAGCCGACAACATGGAGGCCGCGCTGATCCTGATCCTGTCCGGCGCGCACCTGGGCTACCTGCCCGAACACTATGCGGCGCCGTATGTCGCGGCCGGCCTGCTGCACGCGCTCGACGCCGACACTTACCAGTACGATGTCGAGATCAGTATGGTGGCCAAGCGGCGCAGCCAGCTGGACGACATTGCCGCCGCCTTTCTCGAGGACATGCGCGCGGCCCTGGCGGCTGCGCCCGGCGCCGCGCCGTGATATACCTTTGCGGCGCGCCGCCCCCCCCGTACCCGGGCCGCGCGCGCCGCATACAGGAGCCTCGCATGTCTACCACCGCCACGTTGACTTCCGCGCCCGCCGCGCCGCGCCGCATGACCGTCCCGGCGTTTCGCGCCCGCAAGCGCGCCGAGCCGCTGGTCATGCTCACCGCCTACACCGCGCGCATGGCCGAACTGCTGGACCCGCACTGCGACGCGCTGCTGGTGGGCGATAGCCTGGCGCAGACTCTCTACGGCCTGCCGTCCACCGTGCCGGTCACGCTCGACATGATGATCGCGCACGGCGCCGCCGTGGTGCGCGGCGCGCGCCAGGCATTGGTCGTCGTGGACATGCCTTTCGGCAGCTATGAGGCCAGCCCCGAGCAGGCGTTTCACTCGGCCGCGCGCATCCTGAAGGAAACCGGCGCCAGCGCGGTCAAGCTGGAGGGCGGTCAGGCCATGGCGCCGGCCATTGCCTGCCTGACGGCGCGCGGCATTCCGGTGATGGCGCACATCGGCCTGACCCCGCAGGCGGTCAACCTCCTCGGCGGCTACGGCGCGCGCGGCCGTGGCCAGGCCGAATACGCCCGCATCGCCGCCGACGCCAGGGCGGTGGCCGACGCGGGCGCGTTCGCGGTGGTGATCGAAGGCGTGGTCGAGCCGCTGGCGCTGGCCGTTACCGAGGCCATTGCCTGCCCCACCATCGGCATCGGCGCCTCGGCCGGCTGTGACGGCCAGGTGCTGGTGGTGGACGACATGCTGGGCATGTTCGACCGCACCGCCCGCTTCGTCAAACGCTATGACAGCCTGGCCGAGCGCATCCAGGCCGCCGCCCGCGATTATGCGGCCGACGTGCGGTCCCGCCGCTTCCCGCAAGCGGAACACCTGTACGGCTGACACGCCCGGCGCGGTCCGGCCCGCGCGCGCATTTGTCGCTAGAATCAGGCCATGCCCGACTTTCGCGCCGTCCGCCAGCCATGAATCCGCCTCGCCATGACACCCCGCAGTTGCAGGACGCGATCGCCGACGCGATCAGCACCGCCACCCGCGGCGCCGGCCGCGTCAACATCCTGGTCGCCGGCAAGACCGGCGTGGGCAAGAGCACCCTCATCAACGCGGTGTTCCGCGGCGACCTGGCCAGGACCGGCGCCGGCAAGCCGGTCACGCAAACCACCCAGGAGTTCTCGCGTCCCGGCCACCCGCTGACCATCATCGATACCCGCGGGCTGGAGGTCGGCGACTACGCGCGCTCGCGCCAGCAACTGGCCGACCTGATCGGCGAGCGCGCCGCCGCGCAAGACCCGGACCGGCATTTGCACGTCGCCTGGCTCTGCCTCCAGGAAAGCAGCCACCGTGTCGAAGACGCCGAAATCGAATTGAGCGCGCTGCTGGCCGATGCCGGCATTCCGGTGATCGGCGTGCTCACCAAGGCGCGCAAGAACAGCCCGTTCCTGGAACAGGTCCGCGCGCTGCTGCCGCGCGCGCGGCAGGTGGTGGCGGTGCGCGCCCTGCCCGAGCACATCGAGGAGCTGGGCGCCGACCTGCCGCCCATGGGGCTGGACGCGCTGATCGAAGCCACCGCGCAGTACATCCCCGAATCGCAACAGCGCGCCTACGCCAACGCCCTATCGACCCGCAATCTCAAGGCCCTCGAAGTAAAAAAAAAGCGGGCTGAAATAGAGGTCAACGTCGCCGCCGGCCTGGCCGCATCGGCCGCCGCCGCGCCGATCCCGTTCTCGGACGCGGTAGCCCTGGTGCCGATCCAGGTCGGCATGATTGCCAAGATCGGCATCACCTTCGGCATGGAACTGAACACCACCGCCATCAGCACGCTGGTGACCTCGTCGCTGGGCGCGTCCGCGGCCACGCTGGTCGGCCGCTCGGTGGTGTCGGGCCTGCTCAAGTTCATTCCCGGTGCCGGCAGCGCGGTGGGCGGCACCATCGCCGCCACCACCGCCGGCGCCATCACCAAGCTGCTCGGCAACGCCTATATCGCCGTGCTGTACGACTTCTGCCAGAAACATCCGGGCCAGGATCTCGACATCCCGATGATCACGCAGGCGCTGAAACAGCGCATGGGACGCTAGGCGCGGCACACGCCTGCTGCTTGCGCCAGGTCCGTTGCCCGGCGCAAGGATCCGACTTAATGCGTCAAGATCGGCAAGAATGCGCCTTTTCGCGCCATGCCGGTAAATAATCCCGGCGGCACGACGTAAAGGGAGTGCCGCGAATCCCGCAACGCCCGCCCAATCCAATGATCCTCGAAAATTCCGACGTCATGTACCGGCACCTCGTGCAAGGTGTCGTCGACTACGCAATCTACATGCTGAACCCCGACGGCACGGTCGCCAATTGGAACGCCGGCGCGCAGCGCGCCAAGGGCTATACGCGCGACGAAATCGTGGGACGGCACTTCTCCTGCTTCTACAGCCCGTCCGACCAGGCCGCCGGCCTGCCCGCGCGCGGCCTGGCCACTGCCCGCGAGCAAGGCCGCTTCGAGGCCGAAGGCTGGCGCATCCGCAAGGACGGCACGCCGTTCTGGGCCCATGTCGTGATCGATGCCATTCACGACGACGCCGGCGCCCTCATCGGCTACGCCAAGATCACCCGCGACTGCACCGAGCGGCGTGAACGTGAATTGCAGCTGCTGCAAGCCAAGGATCTGGCCGAACGCTACAACAGCGAGCTGACCTCGCTATCGAGTTTCCTGGAAGCGGTGGTCTCGCACATCCCCTCTTGCGTGCTGGTGCTGGACGCCGTGTCGCGCCGCATCCTGCTGGCCAACCGCCAGACCGAGGCCGCCTTCGGCGCGCGCCGCGAACAGATGCTAGGGCTGACCATGCAGCAGTGCCTGCCGCCCGCCGTGCATGAGTTCTTCGAGCGCCTGACCAACGACGCCCTGCGCTCGGATGGCGCGCTGCGCGAGGCGGGCCAGGAGGAAGTGATGACGGGGCGCGGACCGCGCACCTTGCGCAGCCGGACGCTGGTATTCCACAGCAACGATCCGCGCTCGCGTTACGTGCTGCTGATCGCCGATGACATCACCGACGAGAACGCCGCGCAGGCTCAGGTGCGCTACATGGCGCACCACGACACCCTGACCGGCATTCCCAACCGCCGGCTGTTCCGCGAGCGGCTGCTCAAGGCGCTGGCGCCCGATGGCCGCGAACGCAGCGCCGCGGTGCTGTGCCTGGACCTGGACAACTTCAAGAGCGTCAACGACACGCTGGGTCACTTGCACGGCGACGAACTGCTGCGCCAGCTGGCGCGGCGCCTGGCCAAGAATCTGCGCGAACAGGACACGCTGGCGCGCCTGGGCGGCGACGAATTCGCGGTCGTGCTGCCCGGCATCGAGAAAACCGACGACCTGCGCCAGATGGCGCAACGCCTGATCGACGCAGTGCGCGAGCCGTTCCAGGTCGACGGCCATACCGTGCCGGTCAGCGTCAGCATCGGCATCGCGCGCGCCACCGCGCAGGAGTCAGGCGCCGACCACCTGCTGCGCTACGCCGACATGGCGCTCTACGAAGCCAAGCGCAATGGCCGCAACTGCCTGGCGTTCTTCAAGCCCGAAATGGAAGCCGCCGCGCTCAAGCGCCACGAAATGGAGATGGACCTGCGCCAGGCGATCCTGTCGCACCAGTTGCAGCTGTACTACCAGCCCATCAAAGACACCAGCCACGTGCGCACGGTGGGCCGCGAAGCCCTGATGCGCTGGCAACATCCGGCCAAGGGCCTGATCATGCCCAACGACTTCATCCCGATCGCCGAGGAAACCGGGCTGATCCACGAGTTGGGCGCCTTCACCTTGCATGAGGCCTGTCGCGAGGCCATGACCTGGGACGCGCACGAAACCGTGGCGGTGAACCTGTCGGCCACGCAGTTCAACAACAGCGCGCTGGTGTCGCTGGTGGAGTCCGCCCTGGCCACCTCGGGCCTGGCGGCCAGCCGGCTGGAGCTGGAGATCACCGAATCGGTGCTGCTGGCCAACTCCGAGGCCAACCTGAACACACTGAACCGGCTCAAGCAACTCGGCGTGAAAGTGGCGCTGGACGACTTCGGCACCGGCTATTCGTCGCTGGGATACCTGCGCACCTTCGAGTTCGACAAGATCAAGATCGACAAGTCCTTCACCCAGGACGTCGAATCGAGCAAGGAAGCGCTGGCCATCATCCGCGCCATCAACGGCATCGGCCGCAGCCTGGACATCCCCACCACCGCCGAGGGCGTCGAAACACCGGCGCAGCTGGAACGGCTGACCCAGGAAGGCTGCTCGCACTTCCAGGGATACCTGCTGGGGCGGCCGGTATCGCACGAACCGCCACCGCAGCCATAGCGCCGCGGCGGTGGCGCGTCAGCCCCGCAGCAACGCCTGGCTGGCGCGGGCCGCGGCCTGGCGGGCGCGCA
>LXNH01000105.1_pt1 | contig 18511 bp, 16 predicted proteins | sample 809111 | NCBI WGS metagenome assembly LXNH01 (sample SAMN04870528, study PRJNA318959) | seawater metagenome | biome: 00002010; material: water; isolation source: marine seawater | place: Greece: Milos, Mediterranean Sea | collected 2013-05-29 | depth 5-7 m
CCGTCGATCCTGAACCTGTCGCCCGAAGCCGCAGTGGGTGGCGGCCTGGCACTGCTGCGCACCGGCGACCGCATCCGCGTCGACTTGAACCAGCGCAGCGTCATCGCGCTGGTGGACCCGGACGAAATGGAACGGCGCCGCCAAGATCCGCCTTACCAGGCGCCGCCGGCGCAGACGCCGTGGCAGGAACTCTACCGGCAACTGGTGGGGCAGCTGTCCACCGGCGGCTGCCTGGAGCCCGCGACGCTGTATCTGAAAGTGGTCGAGACCCGCGGCGATCCGCGGCACTCGCACTGACGGCGAGCGTGCAAGCGGGCGTCAGGCGCCGGCCCCCGGCCCGTCTCGCCCGCCTGGCACTTTCTGCCGGGGATCCAGGGGTCGCGGCGTGGGCCGGGTCAGCACATAAGCGGCGCTAGCGAGAAAGAACACTCCCACCCCGCTGGCGAGCCACGGCGACGGATGCGCCCCCCACCAGAACAGACCGTATCCCACCGCCATGCCCAGCGAGGCAAACAGCTTGCCCTTGCGCGATACCGCGCCCTGCTCGCGCCAGGCGCGCAGTGACGGGCCGTAAGTCGGGCTGTCCAGCAACCAACGCTCCAGGCGCGGCGACGAACGTGAAAAGCAGGCTACCGCCAGGATCAGGAATATCGTGGTCGGCATCACCGGCAGGAAGGCGCCGATCACGCCCAGCGCCAGCATCACGCAACCCAGGATCAGCCACAGTGCTCTCATCATGATGGGATGCAGGATAACGCAGTCGGCAGATGGCGCCCGCCCAATGGCAGGCAGACTGACCGGCAGACGTCCGAACGCCTTAAGGCCGCAAGGCCGGGCACCCCGCCTGCCTGCGGATCGTTCCCTGTCCCCGGCGCCGGCCAGCACAGTGCTGTAGTCCTAAATTTGGCGCCACGCTCTAGGCGGACTTGCCGAAAGAACCAATCATTTCACGCGGCGATATCGGCACGATTCGCCTATCCATGAACGGGCTACCCCGGCCGATTCCTTGGTTCTTCCCGGAGACAGCATGAACAATCCCGCCATGCGGGCGATGATGTACGACGCCAATCGCAAAAGCGTCGGTGTGGCCTATCTCTTGTGGTTCTTCCTTGGCGGACTGGGCGGACATCGCTTTTACACCGGCAAGACCGGTACCGCCGTCGCCATGCTCGCCCTCACCATCCTCGGCATCCTTCTCGCCGCCTTGGGCGTGGGCCTTGTGCTGCTGCTCGTCGCGGCGGTCTGGGAGATCATCGACGCATTCCTGATTCCCGGCTGGATCCGCAATGCCAATATGCTGTTGGCGACAACGCTCTGCGCCGCCAATACGCCGCCACTCCAGCCGCGGTGATTCCCCGGCGCCGCGCCCCCCGGACCGCGCGCCCGCCGACGCGCTGCCGTGCCGCAGCCGTCACCTGCGCTGCCCGCGCCCTGCCTTGTCATACTTGCGCCAATAGCCGAACTCTTCCTCATGGACCTCCAGATCCACTTCGGCGATCCTTGACTGCAACCGTTCCTGCACATCGGCAACCGCGCGGTTATAAATCGACGGCCCCACTTCCTCCAGGAAAAAGCCCAGCAGCGCACCCGCTGCGATACCGCCGATCGGCTCTTCCATGTGTTGATCAAAATACCGGCGGATGGAGGCAATTGCGGCCTCGCGCGCCTCTTTTTCCAGTTCGATCGCCATATTGTCTGCCTCGGCTGTTGCGATTATCACGGGAAGGGGCGGACAACGCCGCTCCGCCTGGAAGGCAGTCATGCTGCCACAAGCCCAAGACGATTCGAGGCGTGCCGGACCGCTGAGCCCGGGCAGAACCCGACCAGAAGAACTTGGTCCGAATCAGGCGCGACAGATCATGCGCCAAGAAAACTCAAAAAGCAAAAAGCCGCGAAGTCATGGACTGTCGCGGCTTTTCATGGTGGCGCCCGATTAGCTCGATCGGGCACTCACTTTGCAGGAATTTGGTAGGCGGTATTGGAATCGAACCAACGACCTCCACGATGTCAACGTGGCGCTCTAACCAGCTGAGCTAACCGCCTGCAAAGAAGAAGAATTATATAGTGCTTTTTTAAACTATGCAAATCGTCTTTTCAGATTTTTTGCTGTGTTCATTGCGTGGGGTTTTATCGCCGCATCGGCCAGTTTTTTATCAAGCTATTTTTTTCAGCCTGATCGCCACAGCGGTTTTACCAGTTTGGTTTCACCTGCCATTTGGCGCACTTGCCTTGCAATGCACTCACCACACGCTGCCCACTTGCACCGGCAACTTCTTCCTATTTCTTCGCGTCCGCAGCATGCACCGCAGCAACGAAGACCGAGATTCTATCAGAACTTTTTATTCCTTGCTCGACCTCGACGCCGCTACTCACATCGACCGCCCACGGCCGCACGGCCTGCACCGCGGCCGCGACGTTGTCCGGGTTCAACCCGCCCGACAGGACCAGCGGGCGCGACACCGCATCGGCCTTCACGTCGTCCAGCAAACGGTAGTCAAAGCCATGGCCGCTACCGCCGTAGCCAGCGCTGTAGCTGTCGAATAGCCAGGCGGCGGCCTCACCGTAGGCACGGCAATAAGTGGCCAGGCTTGCGGCCGTTTCCAGGCCGGGCGCGCCGGCGCGGAACGCGCGCAGGTAGCGGCGGCCATGGCGCGCGCACTCCTGCGGCGTTTCGTCACCGTGGAATTGCAGCAACTCGGGGCCGACTTCGTCCAGCACGGCCCGCACCTCGTGCGGCTGCGGATTCACGAACAGTGCGACCACATCAACGAACGCCGGCACCACGCGACGCAGTTGCGCGGCTCGGGTTGGCGTGACATAGCGCTTGCTCTTCGGGTAGAAGACAAAGCCGATCGCATCGACGCCCGCCGAGACGGCGGCATCGATGTCTTCTTCGCGGGTCAGCCCGCAGATCTTGATGCGTGTGCGCATGGCATTCATTGCTTGTGTCGCCCAACGCGACGAATGCGGCCAGTATAAGGGGTGAGCCCGCAACGCAGGCAGACCCAGCCCGCGCCACGCCAGCCCCAGCACCTGCGCTCAAGCGGCCGGCTGGCCGAGCGTGGCCATGAGGGAATCGAAGCTGCCCTCGGCCACGCGGAACCAAGGAATCTCCTTATCGCGAAAGGCCGCCATGCTCTCGTATAGCTTCTTGAACATCGGATCCTTGGCGCTCAATTCCTGGTAAAGCTGGAGCGCAGCCGCATGCGCGGCCTGCAGCACCGGCCTGGGAAATGCCTTGAGCTGGGCGCCGTGCTGCACCAGCCGGCGCAGGGCATCGGGATTGCCGGCATCGTACTTCGCGATCATGTTGGTGGTGGCCATCCGGCAAGCCAGCCCGAGCGCCGCCTGGTAGGACTTGGGCAGTTCGTCATACGCCTGCTGGTTCACGTAAAGCGACAATTGCAGCGTACCCGCCCACCACCCAGGGAAGTAGTAATTCCGGGCGACCTTGTAAAGCGCCAGGTTTTCGTCGTCATACGGACCGATCCAGGCGACCGCGTCGACCCCGCCCTGCTCCAGCGCCGCATAGGTGTCGGCAATGGGCAGGTCGACGGGCACCGCGCCCATGCGCGCGAGCACCTGGCGTGCAAAACCGCCAGCCTTGATCTTCAAGCCGCGCAGGTCATCCACCGTTTTGACCTCGCCCCGGAACCAGCCCCCCATCTGCGCGCCGGTGAATCCGCAGGGAAAATTCAGGATGCCATACTTGTCGAACAGCACACGCGTCAGCGCCAGGCCTTCTCCCTGCAGCATCCAGGCGTTCATCTGCCGGGTATTCAGGCCAAACGGCACCCCGGCGTCGAAGCACAACGCCGGATCGGTGTCGAAAAATCGGGTCGAAGCGGTGTGGCCGCAATCGACAACGCGTTGCTGCACGGCATCCAACACCTGGCCAGCGTCCACCAGCTCGCCAGCCGAAAAGACCTCGATGCGAAACTTGTCGTCGGTGACGTCGGCGACATAGCGCGCCACGTCTTGCGCGCCGGCGAACAGGGTCGGCGACTCATTGGGGAAACTCGACGCCAACCGCCACGACACCGGCGCAGCCTCCTGCGCATGAACCGGGGCAGCGATCACTGCGCCGCTGGCGGCACCCAGGGCGGTTCGCTTCAAAAACGCGCGGCGTTGCATGAGACAGGCCTCCATTGGGCGCCGGCACCCGGCCGGCTAGATCCGGCTAGCTGCCGGCTGGGTAAATGGCGAGAGCAACACCGCCCCGCCATCCAGCTCGTCCAGGCCGAACTCGTCCGGATAGTCGATGGCCGACAGGTACAGGCCATCGGGAGAAAACGTGGGCGCGCCACGCCTGCGGTCGCGCCAGGACAGCAACTGCGCCATCCAGTCGACCGACTCGCGGCCCTGCCCGATCTGCAGCAGCGCCCCCATGATATTGCGCACCATGTGATGCAGGAAAGCATTGGCCCGCAGCGTGAACACCAGGAAGGCGCCGCGTTCGTCGATGTCCAGTTGGTGCATGACACGCACCGGATGCCTGGCCTGGCATTGCGAGGAACGGAAACTGGAAAAGTCGTGCTCGCCCAGCAGGGCGCGTGCCGCCAGGCGCATGGCATCGACATCCAGCGGCTGGTGGCACCAGCCGGCGCGACCGGCCCACAAGGCGGGGCGCACGCGGCCGCGCCACAATAGATAGACGTAGGTACGGGCCCGGGCCGAAAAGCGGGCATGAAAATCGTCAGGCACCGCTTTGGCCCACTGCACGGAAATGCTGGGGGGCAGGAACGCGTTCACGCCCCGGACCCAGGACTCCATGCGCCGCGCCAATGGCGTATCCAGATGAATCACCTGCATCGCGCCATGCACACCGGTATCCGTGCGGCCGGCGCAGATGGTGGGTACAGCCTCCGTCACGCCGCAGAATTGCGCCAGGGCGGTTTCCAACGTGTCCTGCACCGTCTGCCGGTGCGGCTGGGTCTGCCAGCCCTGCCAGGCGGAGCCGTCATACGCCAGCCCCATTGCAACTCTGGACATTGCTCAGATCCGGGAACTGCCCGCCGGGCGCGGTTCGTCCGTGGGCGGTTGATCGAGATCGAGATTGATGGCGTCGAGCTTGCGATTCAGCGCCGCCGTATCGAGCGCCGGCTCGTTGTAGTCATAGGTTTCCTCATCGTCATCGCCGCGGCGGGCGCCTGCGCGCCGCAACAGCCACGCAATGGCGAAGGCGATCAGCGCCAGCACGGCGGTGACGATGATGAGCAGATTGTCGGCCAACCAGGCCGGCATGGAAGAAGTCAAATCCTTATCCTTGTTCTGGGCCGCCGCGGCTCCCGCGGCGGCCTTGTCTTGTTGCGTGGCGGCGATCGACGCTCCCGGGGCGCCCGGCGTACCGGAAGCCCCCGCGGTACCTGCGGCGCCCGTGGCACCCGAAGCACCTGCGGCCCCCGAAGCACCCGCGGCACCCGAAGCACCTGCGGCACCCGAAGCACTTGCGGCACCCGGAGCACTTGCGGCCCCCGAAGCACCCGCGGCACCCGGCGCACCTGCGGCACCCGGAGCACCTGCGGCACCCGGAGCACCTGCGGCACCCGGAGCACCCGCGGCACCCGGAGCACCCGCGGCACCCGGAGCACCTGCGGCACTCGGAGCACCTGCGGCACCCGGCGCACCCGCGGCACCCGCCGCACCCGGAGCACCTGAGACACTCGGCGCACCCGCGGCACCCGGAGTACCCGCGGCACCCGGAGTACCCGCGGCACCCGGAGCACCCGCGGCACCCGGAGCGCCCGCGGCACCCGGGGCGCCCGAAGCACCCGCTGCGCCTGCGGCCCCTGGCGTACCCGGGCTGCCCGCCGCACCCTGCTCGGCCACGGCCTTGTTCAATTCACTGACGTTGCTCTCCAGCTGATTCACGCGGCCCTGCGCATCCGCCATCGCGCGCTCGTTGGAGACGCGCTGGTCGCCCTGCGCTTCGGCCTGCGCCGCGGCAGCGCCCTGGGCCTGCCCGGAGGACAGGCGCACCCGATCCTGCGGCTGCGTGGCCGTGGCCACACCCGTATCACCGGGCCGGGTCACGGTGCCCGAGCTGGCGTCCTGGCCCTTGACCACGGCGGGATTGGCGCCAGCCGCCGCCCCCAGACGGGCGCGATAGCGGGCGAAGGCCTCGGCATGTTCGTTGAAAATCCGCCGCGCTTCGGCCGGATCGATCGCGCGCACCGTGGCGGCATCGGGGATCGCCAGCTTGCGACCGGCCCGCACCAGATTCATATTGTTCTGGATGAAGGCGTCGGGATTGGCGCGCCACAGCGCCACCAGCATCTGGTAGACCGAGGCGTTGGGCACCGCGTTGCGTCGCGCAATGGCGAACAGCGTGTCGCCCGATTTCACGTTGACCGAGCCGGAGCTGCCCCCCGTCCGCCCCGGCTCGCCCACCGCCGCCGGCGTGACGTCGGCGCCGGCGCCGCGCAGCGGCACCAGGATGCTGACCTGGACCTGCCGCTGGCCGGAACTGGAACTGATATCCAGCAACAGATCGACCGCGCCGCCGGCCGGCGCCTGAGTCGACCGCACCCGCAGGTTCTTGCGGGTTGGGTCCATGCCGTCCTCGACCCGCACCACCAGGCTGGCCAGCGGCGCGGGCGGTTTCAGGCCCGCGCGCTGCCAGGCCGCCTCGTCGGCCACCGACACGCGCAGCGACGCCAATTCGTCGGGAGACAGTTCCTGCAGCCCGACCAGCGCCTGCAACGGCGCGCCCGGCGCCGACACGACCCGCGAGTGTCCGATCCGCATCGCCAACGCCGGGCTGCAAGCGCCCGCGCCGATGGCCAGCGCGACCGCCCACTGCAGGGCCTTCAAACGGCGGGCATGCTTCACTTGGCGCGAACGCTGGGTCATAAGCTGGAATTCCGTTCTTGTCGTCGAATAATCGGGCGCGGGCTGTTCGTGGCGATCGCGTGAGAACAAGCCTCAATTCACCGGAAAAGTGTAATGGATCGAGCGCGTTTCACAAACCTGAAAGGCGCATCGGCGTTGGCTGGCGGGCACATTGCCAGCCGCATCCGAGGCGCTGGCCGTCCCGGCGCAAACGACAAAGGCACCCGCGGGTGCCTTTGTGGATGCGATCCTGTCGCCACCGGGCGGCCCGTGCCGCCCGCCAGGCCTCAGGCTTCGGCCAGCGCGATGCGCAGCATGCGGCGCAGCGGCTCGGCGGCGCCCCACAGCAACTGGTCGCCGACGGTGAAAGCGCTGAGGTACTGCGGGCCCATCGACATCTTGCGCAGGCGGCCCACCGGAATATCCAGGGTGCCCGTGACCGCGACCGGGGTCAGGTCGCGGATGGTATCTTCCTTGGTGTTGGGAATCACCTTGGCCCACTGCGTGCCCTGGGCGATCAGCCCTTCGATCTCGTCCAGCGGCAGGTCGCGCTTGAGCTTGATGGTCAGCGCCTGGCTGTGGCAGCGCATCGCGCCGATGCGCACGCACAGGCCGTCGATCGGCGTCGCGGGCGTGCCGAAGGCGGCGCCGCGACCGAGGATCTTGTTGGTCTCGACCTCGCCCTTCCACTCTTCCTTGGACATGCCGTTGCCCAGGTCCTTGTCGATCCAGGGGATCAGGCTGCCGCCCAGCGGCACGCCGAAGTGCTCGTGGGGCAGCGCCTCGTCCTTCTGCTTGGCCAGGATGCCGCGATCGATTTCCAGGATGGCCGAGGCCGGGTCGTCCAGCAGCGGCTTGACGGCGTGGTTCAGTTCGCCGAACTGGGTCAGCAGCTCGCGCATGTGCTGCGCGCCGCCGCCGGAAGCGGCCTGGTAGGTCATGGTGGTCATCCACTCGACCAGGTCATTGTTGAACAGGCCGGCCAGGCCCATCAGCATGCAGCTGACCGTGCAGTTGCCGCCGACGAAGTTGCGCACGCCGCGCTTGAGCGCGGCGTCGATCACGGGACGGTTGACCGGGTCCAGCACGATGATGGCGTCATCGGCCATGCGCAGCGTGCTGGCGGCGTCGATCCAGATGCCGTTCCAGCCCGCGCCACGCAGCTTCGGGTAGACCTCGGAGGTGTAATCGCCACCTTGCGCCGTCACGATGATCGGCAGTTTTTTCAGAGCGTCGATGTCGTAGGCGTCTTGCAGCGGGCCCGCGCCAGTCGCCCAAGTGGGGGCGGCGCCGCCAGCGTTGCTGGTGGAGAAAAACACCGGTTCGATCAGTGCGAAGTCGTTCTCGTCGCGCATGCGTTGCATGAGCACCGAGCCGACCATACCGCGCCAGCCGACAAGGCCTACTGCTTGATTCATTTCAATCGCTCTTTAAAGGGGGTGACAAGGTGTGGTGAAAAAACGTGCAAGAACCCAACAATTTATCAGAATGCACGCGTAGATGTTGCGGCGCACCTGGAAAAAACGGGGCCACCATCAGTGCCACCCCGCTTTCGCGGCGCGCCGGCAACGACGGCATGCAAAGGGGCCGCCCGGCGGGCGGCCCCTGGAAATCGGGACCGCGCCGCAAGGGCGCGCCCCTTGCATGCGTCAGGCCAGGGCTTTGAGGACGGCGTCGCCCATGCCCGAAGTGCTGACCTTGGTGGTGCCCGGCTCGAAGATATCGGCGGTGCGCAGGCCATCGGCCAGCACCCGACGCACGGCAGCCTCGATGCGGTCGGCCTGCGGCGCCAGGTTCAGCGAGTAGCGCAGCAGCATGGCGGCCGACAGGATAGTCGCCAGCGGATTGGCGATGCCCTGGCCGGCGATGTCGGGAGCCGAGCCGTGGCTGGGCTCGTACAGGCCCTGGCCGCCGGCGTTCAGCGAGGCCGACGGCAGCATGCCGATGGAGCCCGTCAACATGGCGGCCTCGTCCGACAGGATGTCGCCGAACAGGTTGCCGGTGACGATCACGTCGAACTGGCGCGGGTTGCGCACCAGCTGCATGGCGGCGTTGTCGACGTACATGTGCGACAGCTCGACGTCCGGATAGTCGCGCGCCACTTCGATGACGATGTCGCGCCAGAACTGCGAGGTCTCGAGCACGTTGGCCTTGTCGACGCTGCACAGCTTCTTGTTGCGCTTCTTGGCGGATTCGAAGCCGATGCGGGCGATGCGGCGTACTTCCGATTCGGCGTAACGCATCGTGTCGTAGCCTTCGCGTTCGCCGCTGAAGGCGCCGTCCGGCGATGCGCGCACGCCGCGCGGCGTGCCGAAATAGATGTCGCCGGTCAGTTCGCGGATGATCAGGATGTCCAGGCCGGACACGATCTCGGGCTTGAGCGACGAGGCGCTGGCCAACTCGGGATAGAGGATCGCCGGACGCAGGTTGGCGAACAGGCCGAGCGCCTTGCGCAGGCCCAGGATGGCCTGCTCGGGACGGAATTCACGCGGCAGGCTGTCGTACTTCCAGTCGCCGACGGCGCCGAACAGCACGGCGTGCGATTCCTTGGCCAGCTTCAGCGTGGCCGGGGGCAGCGGGTGCTCGAACTCGTCGAAGGCGGCGCCGCCAACGGCGGCCTGCTTGATGTCGAACGGCACGTCCAGCGCCTGCAGGACGCGCACGGCCTGTTCGACGATTTCGGGGCCGATGCCGTCACCCGGCAAGACTGCGATGTTGTGAGTCATGGAAAAAACGGTCCTGTGGTCGGTATGAAGGGTCGGGTCAGGCGATCGGCCGGCTTTCCAGCCAGGGATGGCGGGCCAGGCGTTCGGCCTCGAAGGCGCGGATCTTGTCGGCGTGGCGCAGGGTCAGGCCGATGTCGTCGAAGCCGTTGAGCAGGCAGTACTTACGGAACGGCTCGATGTCGAACTTCATCGCGCGGCCATCAGGCGTCACCACCACCTGACGGTCCAGGTCGATATTGAGCTTGTAGGCCGGGAATGCCTTCACTTCGTCGAACAGCCGGGCCACTTCGAGCTCGGACAGCACGATCGGCAGCAGGCCGTTCTTGAAGCTGTTGTTGAAGAAGATGTCGGCGTAGGACGGCGCGATGATGGCGCGGAAACCGAACTGCGTCAGCGCCCAGGGCGCGTGCTCGCGGCTCGAACCGCAGCCGAAGTTCTTGCGCGCCAGCAGCACCGAGGCGCCCTGGTAGCGCGGCTGGTTCAGCACGAAATCGGGGTTGAGCGGACGCTTGCTGTTGTCCATGCCCGGTTCGCCGTGGTCCAGGTAGCGCAGCTCGTCGAACAGGTTCGGGCCGAAGCCGGTGCGCTTGATGGACTTGAGGAACTGCTTCGGGATGATGAGGTCCGTGTCGACGTTTTCGCGGTCGAGCGGAGCCACCAGGCCTTCGTGAGTGGTAAATGCTTGCATGATGTCGGTACTCGGTGGGCGCTTAACGGAACGTGCGGACGTCGACGAAATGGCCGGCCACGGCGGCGGCCGCGGCCATCGCCGGGCTGACCAGGTGGGTGCGGCCGCCCTGGCCCTGGCGGCCTTCGAAGTTGCGGTTCGAGGTCGAGGCGCAGCGCTCGCCGGGCTCGAGCCGGTCGGCATTCATGGCCAGGCACATCGAGCAGCCCGGCTCGCGCCATTCGAAGCCCGCCTCGATGAAAATCTTGTCCAGGCCTTCACGCTCGGCCTGCTGCTTGACCAGCCCGGAGCCCGGCACCACCATGGCCTGGCGCACGTTGGAGGCCACGCGCTTGCCGCGCGCCACGACGGCAGCGGCGCGCAGGTCCTCGATGCGCGAGTTGGTGCAGGAACCGATGAAGACACGGTCGACGCGGATGTCGGTCAGCGGCGTATTGGGCTTGAGCCCCATGTATTCCAGCGCGCGTTCCATGCCGCTGCGACGCACGTCGTCTTTTTCGCGATCGGGGTCCGGCACGCGCGCGTCGACCGGCAGCACCATTTCGGGCGAGGTGCCCCAGGTGACCTGCGGCTTGATGTCGCGGGCGTTGACCTCCACCACCGTGTCGAACCTGGCGCCTTCGTCGGTGTGCAGCGTGCGCCAGTAGCCCACGGCCTGCTCCCACAACACGCCGGACGGCGCGAACGGGCGGCCGCGGAAGTATTCGATGGTCTTGTCGTCGACGGCGACCATGCCGGAGCGGGCGCCGGCCTCGATGGCCATGTTGCAGACCGTCATGCGGCCTTCGACCGACAGCGCGCGGATGGTGCTGCCGGCGAACTCGATGGCGTGGCCGGTACCGCCGGCGGTGCCGATGATGCCGATGATGTGCAGGACCACGTCCTTGGCCGTACAGCCGAACGGCAGTTCGCCCTCGACCTTGATCAGCATGCTCTTGGCCTTCTTCATGAGCAGCGTCTGCGTGGCCAGCACGTGTTCCACCTCGGACGTGCCGATGCCGAACGCCAGTGCGCCCAGCGCGCCGTGCGTGCTGGTATGCGAGTCGCCACAGACCACGGTCATGCCCGGCAGGGTCGCGCCCTGCTCCGGCCCGATCACGTGGACGATGCCCTGGCGCAGGTCGTTCATGCGGAATTCGGTGATGCCGTATTTGTCGCAATTGGCGTCGAGCGTGTCGACCTGCAGGCGCGAGATCGGATCGTCGATACCCTGGGCGCGGTTCAGCGTCGGCACGTTGTGGTCGGCGACCGCCAGGTTGGCGCCATTGCGCCACGGCTTGCGGCCGGCCATGGCCAAGCCTTCGAAGGCCTGCGGGCTGGTCACTTCGTGCAGCAGGTGGCGATCGATATAGAGCAGACAGGTACCGTCTGATTCCTGGTGGACGATGTGGGCGTCCCAGAGTTTGTCGTAAAGGGTTTGGGCCATGGATGCGCTCTGCAAATAGACAAATCCGGCTGGTGCCTGACGCGGGGCCCGCAATGGGCCTCGCCGCCGGCCGCTGCGGCATGAAGGCGATTATGCCCACGCTCTCAACCTAGTACAACTACACCAAACATACTAGTACCAACACTACCATGGTGCCACGCTCCTCGCCTGACGGCACAGCCGTGTGACGCTGGCAATAGCGCCAAAATCCGGATAATCAAAAAACCACATCGAAAAAAACAATTTCTATACAAAAGACGTAACCGGATATAATCGCGTTTCAATGTGGCAAAGCAGAAACCGAAATAGTGTGCAATAAAACGCATCAATGGTTTTTGATTAATCCGTCCATATTGAATTTCGTATAAATCACGTCATTTTTCGTGATCTATTGCGGAATAAATTCCGACGGGCCGGCAAATTCCGTCAAGACTTTACAAACCTTGACTCGCCAATTCTGACATTTGCAAACAATATGCCGGCTATGAATCCCACACTTGACTCGCGAATAATCCCTATGGCTTCGTTTCTGCTTAAAACCACGGTTTCCGCCCTGGCCTTTGCGTTCGTTCCCGCCACGTTTGCCCAACAGCCGGCAGCGGTGGATTCCAGCTCCCCCGCTCCCGGTACCACCACCCTGAACCAGATCGTCGAGCAGACCCTGCTCAGCAATCCGGAAATCCAGGCCAAGTACCATGACTTCCAGGCTTCGCTGGAAGGCCAGGCGGTGGCGCGCGGTGCATTCTTCCCGCAAGTCAACGCGATCGGCTACGTCGGCCGTGAATACCGCAACAACGTGCCCGGTGTGGGGTCGCAGAACTGGAACCGCCCCGGTTACAACTTCGAATTGCGCCAGCTTATTTTCGACGGCTTCCGCACCAGCAACGACGTCAAGCAGGCCGGTTTCGACAAACTGGCGCGCTTCTATGATGTGCTGGCCACCAGCGACAGCACCGCCCTGGCCGCGGTGCAGGCCTATATCGACCTGCAGCGCTATCGCGACATGGAGCTGCTGGCCCGCCAGAATTATTCGCTGCACGAGGAAACCCTCAAGCAGATCGGCCAGCGCGCCGAGTCCGGCGTCGGCCGACGCGTCGACCTGGAACAGGCCGGCGGCCGTCTGGCGCTGGCCCAGACCAACCTGATGACCGAAACCACCAACCTGCTGGACGTGCAGCAGCGCTTCCAGCGCGTCACCGGTGCCCTGCCGCCCGAGTCGATGCAGCCGGTGCCCGATATATCCGACAAGCTGCCGACCAAACCCGGCAACTTCAATGAGTCGCTGCGCCGCAATCCCAGCTTCCTGTCCAAACAGGCCGCATTGCAGGCGGCGGAAGCCGGCGTAGCCTCATCCAAGGGCGCGTTCTCGCCCAAGTTCGAGTTCGTCGCCGCCACCGGCCGCGACCAGAACGACCCCACGCCGGAGAACCGCAATATCCGCAGTTCCAGCGTCCAGCTGGTCATGAACTACAACCTGTACCGCGGCGGCGCCGATTCGGCGCGGGTGCGCCAGACGGCCGCCCAGTCTTATGCCGCCCGCGACGTGCGCGACTACACCTGCCGTAACGTGCAGCAGGACCTGGCCGTGGCCTGGAACAACGTCACCAGCCTGCAGGAAAAGCTGCCGTTCCTGCGCGACCACGAAATGGCCACGGCCAAAGTGCGCGACGCCTACCGCCAGCAATTCCAGATCGGCCAGCGCACCCTGCTCGACCTGCTCAACACCGAGAACGAGTTGTTCGAATCGCGCCGCGCCTTGACCAATGCCATCTATGACCTCAGGCTGGCGCAGTATCGCTGGCTGGCGCTTTCGCATAAGCTGCTGCCAGCGCTCTCACTGCAGCCGGCGCGCAACGAAATGCCCGAGGAAAACGGCAAGCTGGTGGTGTCCGACGACGTCATCCGCCTGTGCAATTCCACGGTGCCCGATTCGGCGCGGCTGACGCCGGTGCGTGTGCAGTACAACGAAGGCACCCTGCCGCCCACGCTGGTGCCGCTGAACGCGCCCGCCACCCAGGCCCGCCCCTGACGCGGCGCGCGCAAGGAGGCCATATGGCTACTGAGGACAACGACTTTTCACGGTTGGATGCGGACTTTGTCCGCGTGTTGGAAGACTTGATCGATGCCTTGATCGCCAATGGCACCTTGCGCATGACGGACCTGCCGGTACAGGCCCAGCAAAAACTCACCCAGCGCAAGCAACAGCGCGCGCGCCTCTCGGAGCATCTGGACCTGCTGGATGACGATGATGGACAAGTTATCTGACGCCGCCGCCCGCGAGTGGCGCGCCGACGCTCGCGCCGCGCACGACGACCCGTTGCTGGATTGCCTGGTCGAGATCACGCGGCTGCATGGCGTGGCGGCCACCGCGCAGGCGCTGACTGCCGGCCTGCCCCTGGAAGAGCACCGGCTGACGCCGGCGTTGCTGCCGCGGGCCGCGGCGCGCGCGCAATTGTCGGCGCGGGTGGTCAAGCGCCCGCTGGAAGGCCTGCCGTCAGACCTGCTGCCGGCCATCCTGCTGCTCAACGGCGAACGCGCCTGCCTGCTGCTCAAGAAAGACGGCGACACCTGTGTGATCAGCCATCCCGAATTGGGCGGCAGCGCCGTCGAGATGAGCGCGGCCGAGCTGGACGCGCAATACACGGGCCTGGTGTGCTTCGTGCGCCCGCAATTCCGCTTCGACGCGCGCGCGCCGGAAGTGACCAAGGTGCGCGAGCGCCATTGGTTCTGGGCCGCCATCATGGAAAACCGGCGCCTGTACCGCGACGCGCTCATCGCCGCCCTGCTGATCAACATCTTCGCCATGGCGATGCCGCTGTTCACCATGAACGTGTACGACCGCGTGGTGCCCAACAACGCCGTCGAGACGCTATGGGTGCTGGCGCTGGGTATCACGCTGGTGGTGATCTTCAACATGATCCTGAGCACGGCGCGCTCGCACGTGGTCGACAGCGCCAGCAAGCGCGTCGACGTGCGGCTGTCGGCGCAGATCATGGAACGGGTGCTGGACCTGCGCCTGGAAGGCCGGCCGGTCTCGGTCGGCTCGTTCGCCGCCAACCTGCGCTCGTTCGAGTCGATCCGCGATTTCATCGCCTCGGCCACCATCACCACCCTGGTGGACCTGCCCTTCATCCTGCTGTTCCTGGCGGCACTGGCGTGGGTATCGCCGTGGCTGGTGCTGCCGCCGGTGGTGGCGATCGTGCTGATCCTGGTGGTGTCGCTGGCGGCCCAGGCGCGCATGGAGGCGCTGACGATGGCGTCGTTCCAGGCCTCGTCGCAACGCAACGCCACCCTGGTCGAGGCGCTGACCGGGCTGGAAGCGGTCAAGACCCTCAATGCCCAGGGCGCGATCCAGCGCAATTGGGAACGCTCCACCGAGTTCATCGCCCAGACCGGCGGCAAGCTCAAACTGATCTCCTCGTCCACCGTCGGCTTCGTGCAGGCGGTGCAGCAATTGGTGTCGATCTCGGTGGTGATCATCGGCGTGTACCTGGCGCAGGAATCGGCCCTGTCGATGGGCGGCATCATCGCCGCCTCGATGATCGCCGGGCGCTGCCTGGCGCCGCTGGGCCAGGTGGCCGGCCTGCTGATGCAGTACCAGAACGCCCGCACCTCGCTTGGATCGATCGACAGCTATATGAATCTGCCGATCGAGCGCCCGGCCGAGGCCGAGTTCCTGCACCGCCCGGTGTTCCATGGGGCGCTGGAGTTCCGCGACGTCAGCTTCACCTACCCGGGCAGCACCCAGCCGGTCCTCAAGAAAGTCTCCTTCAAGCTCAAACCGGGCGAAAAGGTCGGCATCATCGGCCGCATCGGCTCGGGCAAGACCACCCTGGAAAAGCTGGCGCTGGCGCTGTACCAGCCGACCGAAGGCGCGGTCTTGCTGGACGGCGTGGACGTGCGCCAGATCGACCCGGCCGACGTGCGCCGCGCCATCGGCCACGTGCCGCAGGACCCGCTGCTGTTCTACGGCAGCCTCAAGCACAACCTGGCCATGGGCGCACCCTACGCCGATGATGCCAGCATCCTGGCCGCCGCCAACTTGGCTGGCGTGACCGAATTCGCCAACCTGCATCCCAACGGCTTCGACATGCTCATCGGCGAGCGTGGCGAGTCGCTGTCCGGAGGCCAACGCCAGTCGGTGGCGGTGGCGCGCGCGCTGATCAACGATCCGCCCATCCTGCTGCTGGACGAACCCAGCAGCAACATGGACCACCAGAGCGAGGCGCAACTGCGCCGCCGCCTGGGCGAAGCCAGCGCCAACAAGACCATCCTGCTGGTCACCCACCGCACCGCCCTGCTGGATCTGGTCGACCGCCTGATCGTCATCGATAACGGCCACATCGTGGCCGATGGCCCCAAGGAACAGGTCGTCGAAGCCCTGCGCCAGGGTCGCGTCGGACGCGGGAGCTGAGAGCCGCATGGACAATACCACCGCCATCCAGAAACCCGCTGCTTCCCGGCCCGGCCTGCTCAAGCGGCTGTGGCTCAAGCTGCGCGGCGTCTTCATCTATTTCTTCGACCGGCTGCTCGACGGCGCCGAAAAGGGCAAACCCAAGGCGCGCACCGATTACGTCGGCAACGCCGAATGGGTCATCCACGAATCCCAGGCGCGCGGCGCCCGCGTGCTGCTGTGGGCCAGCCTGCTGGCCGTGCTGCTGTTGCTGCTGTGGGCGGGTTTCGGCTACATCGACGAGGTCGTGCGCGGCGAAGGCAAAGTGGTGCCGTCGCGCCAGGTGCAGATCATCCAGAGCCTGGACGGCGGCATCGTCGAGGAAATCCTGGTCAAGCCGGGCCAGGAGGTCGAGGCCGGGCAGATCCTGCTCAAGCTCGACCCCACCCGCTTCGCCTCGTCGCTGGGGGAAAACAACGCCGAATACCTGTCGCTGCTGGCCAAGTCCGCGCGGCTGAAGGCACTGGCGACCGGCGAGCCGTTCGTCGCGCCCGAAGAGGTGTTGAAGCAGGCGCCTGGCCTGGTCGAAATGGAACGCAACGCCTGGCAGGCCCGCACCACCGAACTGAACGCCACCGTCAATGTGGCCCGCGAACAGCTCAAGCAGCGCCAGGAAGAGCTGCGCGAAACCATCGCCAAGCGCGACCAGGCCTCGACCAGTTGCAGTCTGACCTCGCGCGAGCTGCAGGTGACCCGGCCGCTGCTCAAGAGTGGCGCGGTGTCCGAGGTGGATCTGCTGCGCCTGCAGCGCGACGTGGCGCGCTACTGCGGCGAACAGAAAGGCGCCGAGGCCCAGATCGGCCGCATCGAGGCGTCGATCAAGGAAGCCCAGAGCAAGATCGAGGAATCCGAGCTGAATATCCGCAACCAGGCCCGCAACGAGCTGTCCGAGACCAACACCAAGCTGTCAACGTTGCGCCAGGGCAAGCTGGCCCTGGCCGACCGCGTAAAACTGGCGGAAGTGCGGGCGCCGGTGCGCGGCACGGTCAAGACGCTGTTCAACAACACCGTCGGCGGCGTGGTGCAGCCAGGCAAGGACATCATCGAGATCGTGCCCAAGGACGACACCCTGCTGCTCGAGGTGCGCATCCTGCCGCGCGACATCGGCTTCCTGCACCCCGACCAGAAGGCCGAGGTCAAGTTCACCGCCTACGACTTCGCCATCTATGGCGGGCTGGAAGGCAAGGTCGAGCAGATCGGCGCCGACACCGTGACCGACGAGAAAGGCAATTCCTATTACGTGGTGCGGGTCCGCACGGACCGCAGCACGGTGGGCGACAAGAACCTGCCCATCATTCCCGGGATGGTGGCCGAAGTCCACATCCTGACCGGCAAGCGCACCGTGCTGCAATACCTGCTCAAGCCGGTGCTGCGCGCGAAGGCCAATGCTTTCACCGAGCGTTAGAGGAGAGCGAGAAGGCATTATGAAATCCGTTCCCGTCCTGTTGATTACGCACGACGACCTGCTGTGGCAGCATTGGCGCGCGCTGGACCCGGTGCGCTGGCTCGCGGCCCGCGGACGCGGCCTGGCGGACCTGCAACGCTGGCGCGAACAGGGCCGCATGCTGGTGGTGCTGGACAGCGACCTGCCGCGGCTGCCGTCCTGGCATGACCCTGCCTGGCAGGCCCAGTTCGCCGGCCTGCGGGTGGTAGTGGCCAGCCCCAGCCCCAATGACGAACAGGGCACCCAGGTCCTGGGCGCCGGCGCGTTGGGTTATTGCCACAGTTATGCCCCCGCCACGGCCCTGTCGCAGGCGCTCGAGGTGGTTGCCTCCGGGGGTATCTGGATGGGACGCTCGCTGGTCACCCGCCTGCTGCGGCTGGTGTCCGAGCGGGCCCAGGATTCCCGCTCATGGGACAACGGCCTGCTGACCGAGCGCGAAGTCACCGTGGCGCGCTATGCCGCCAGCGGCCAATCCAACGCCCAGATCGCCGACGCCCTGGGCATCACCGAACGCACCGTCAAGGCGCACCTGTCGGCGGTCTTCGACAAGCTCGAGGTCACCGACCGCCTGCAACTGGCGCTGCGCGTCCACGGCATTTCGGCATCGGCCGACGCGCGCAGCCAAATTCCCTCCTGAACCTGTCCTTGAGGACAATACCGCCGCGCGCCAGCGCCCTCTAGTATCTGGCCATCTTGGATAACTCCCTGAAACGGAACCAACATGGCCAACTCCTCCCCCGCAGTCGTCACTGAAATCACCGGTCGCGCGTGGATACGCAACAGCGACGGGTCCCTGACCGAGTTGCATCAGGGCAGCAACGTGCCCGCCGGCAGCGACATCGTCACGGCCTCGGGCGCCAGCGTGGCGCTGCAGGTGGAGAACGGCATGCCGATCGTGATCGGCGAAGGGCGAGAAGTCGCCGTCACCGGTGACATGGCCGGC
>LXNH01000106.1_pt1 | contig 18502 bp, 13 predicted proteins | sample 809111 | NCBI WGS metagenome assembly LXNH01 (sample SAMN04870528, study PRJNA318959) | seawater metagenome | biome: 00002010; material: water; isolation source: marine seawater | place: Greece: Milos, Mediterranean Sea | collected 2013-05-29 | depth 5-7 m
ACGAACTGCTCGCCAGCCTGCAGGTCGCGCCGGACCAGTTGTTGGCGGGCGCCTACCTGGACCTGCTGGCCGGGCGCCCCTGACAAAGGGCGGCCCGCCACGACGCGGCCGTGTACGGCGTCAGGCCGGCTGCCAGCCGCGCACGAATACGTCCACCGGCTGGCGCTTGCCGCCGGCCTTCTGCAGCTCCAGCAAGCGCAGCACGCCCTCGCCGGTCGCGATGTCGATGCCTTCGGCATCCGCGCGCAGCACGCTGCCCGGCGCCGCGGTGGCAGGCTGCGGCAAGGCCTGCGCGCGCCACACCTTCACGGGATCGGCCAAACCGGGCAGGCGAATGCTGGCGCCCGGCACCGGATTGAAGGCGCGCACGCGGCGCGACAGCAATTCGGCCGGCTGGCGGCAATCGAGCGCGGCCTCGGCCTTGTCCAGCTTGGCGGCATAGGTCACGCCTTCCTCGGGCTGCGGAGTGGGCGTCAGGCCGCCCTGGGCCAGCGCGGCCAGGGCCGCCACGATCGCCTCGCCGCCGGCCTGCGCCAGCGCGTCGTGCAATTGCGCGGCATTGGCGTCGGCGCCGATCGGCACGATGCGTTCGAGCAGCATGTCGCCGGTATCCAGGCCCGCATCCATCTGCATGATGGTGACCCCGCTGCGGTCATCACCCGCCTCGATGGCACGCTGGATCGGCGCCGCGCCGCGCCAGCGCGGCAGCAGGCTGGCGTGGATGTTCAGGCAGCCCAGGCGCGGCAGGTCGAGCACCCACTGCGGCAGGATCAGGCCATAGGCGGCGACCACCATCACATCGGGCGCCACGCGTTCGAGCAAGGCGCGCGCCTCGGCAGCTTCATCGGGATAACGGCCATCCAGCCGCAGGCTGCGCGGCTGGGCCACCTCGATGCCGGCGTCCAGCGCCGCCTGCTTGACGGGGCTGGGCGTCAGCTTGAGCCCGCGCCCGGCCGGACGGTCGGGCTGGGTCATGACCAGGGGAATATCGTGCCCCGCCGCCCGCAGGGCGTCGAAGGCGATACGGGCGAATTCCGGCGTGCCGGCAAAAACGAGGCGCATGGGGATCGGACCGGGAAGAAGGAGACGGGCGTCAGGCGCGCAGCGCTTCGCGCTCGGCCTTTTTCAGCTTGGTCTTGATACGGTTCTGCTTCAGGTTGGACAGGTATTCGACGAATACCTTGCCCTCCAGGTGGTCGAGCTCGTGCTGCACGCACACCGCCAGCAGGCCGTCGGCGTCGAACTCGAACGGCTTGCCGTCGATGTTCAGGGCTTTGCAGCGGATGCGCGAGGCGCGCTCGACTTCGTCGTAGATGCCGGGAACCGACAGGCAGCCTTCCTCGTAGATCTTGTAATCGTCGCTGTGCCAGGTGATCTCGGGATTGATCAGCACCAGCAGCTGGTTGCTTTCTTCGGAGACGTCGATGACGACCACGCGCTCGTGCACGTCGACCTGGGTCGCGGCCAGGCCCACGCCCGGCGCGTCGTACATGGTTTCGGCCATGTCGCGCACCAGTTGACGGATGCGGTCATCGACCTCGGCGACCGGCTTGGCCTTTTTGTGCAAGCGCGGATCCGGGTAGCGAAGAATAGGGAGTAAAGCCATTGAAAAGGGATCGTCGGTAATTGGTGTCCGAGTAAGAGTTTAATTCATTAGAGTCTTGATTTCTAATAGTTTTCGGCTAAACCAGGGATTATCGAAGACCGGCCCGACCCCGTTTTGGCCGGCGGCGGCCGGGACGATTCGGTCCGCCCCGCGTGGTCCCGCCCGGCCGCCGTGCGACACTCTCGGACGTCCGGCGCGCCTGTGCGCGCTTCGCCCCCTGCCTTTGCCGCGCCGGCCCGCCCGGCGCCCTTGCCCATGCCGCTCACCCACACCGCCGCTGAATTGTCCGCCTGGCTGCGCCTGTCCCTGGAACCGGGTATCGGTTCTGCCACCGCCTGCACGCTGCTGGGCGCCCTGGGCCTACCCGAACAGATCTACGCCCAGCGCGCCACGGCCCTGGCGCGCCAACTGCCGGAGGCGCTGGCACGCCAGCTGGCCGCGCCCATGCCGGCCGATATGGCGGCCCAGGTCGACAGCGCGCTGCAATGGGTCGAGGCGCCCGGCCACCACGTCCTGACGCTGTCCGACCCGGGCTATCCGCAAAACCTGCTGACGATCGCCGATCCCCCCATCCTGCTCTACGTGACCGGCGACCCGGCCTATCTGCAGGGGCCGGCGTTGGCGGTGGTGGGCGCGCGCAACGCCACGCCCGGCGGCCAGGAAAACGCCCGCGCCTTCGCCCGCCACCTGGCCGGCCATGGCTGGCGCGTGATCAGCGGCCTGGCCCTGGGTATCGACGCGGCGGCCCATGAAGGCGCGCTGGAGGCCGGCCCTGAGGGCGCCGGCACCGTCGCCGTCATGGGCACCGGCATCGACCGCATCTATCCCGCGCGCCACCGCGATCTGGCGCATCGCATCGCCGCGCACGGCGCGCTGGTGTCGGAACTGCCGCTGGGCACGGGCGCCCTGCCGCAGCACTTCCCCAAGCGCAATCGCATCGTGGCCGGGCTGGCCCGGGGCGTGCTGGTGGTGGAGGCGGCCAGGCAGAGCGGCTCGCTGATCACCGCGCGGCTGGCGGGCGAAAGCGGGCGCGAGGTGTTCGCCATTCCCGGCTCGATCCATTCGCCGCTGTCGCGCGGTTGCCATGCGCTGATCCGCCAGGGCGCCAAGCTGGTGGAAACCGCCGCCGACATCACCGACGAGCTGGGCGGCGGACCGCAGCCAGGCGCCCGCCGCGCCCAGGCGCCGGCCGCAGACACGGCCCCCGTTCATCCGGTGCTCGACGCGCTCGGCTTCGACCCCCTGCACCTGGACGCGCTGCAGGCGCGCTGCGGTCTGGACACCGCCACGCTGCAGGCGCAATTGCTCGAACTCGAACTGGCCGCGTGCGTCGCGCGCCTGGACGACGGCCGCTTCCAGCGCCTGAAGTAACGGCGCCGCGCCCGGACGAGGCGGCGTCGTGGCCGGCGCGCGGACGCCCTCGCGGCAAGCCACGGACAGCGCCCTTGGCGATGGCGCTAATATTGTCTCTGGCACCGGGCCGCCGCCGCGGCCGCCCGCCGATACCGATACAGGAAGAGACATGGCATTGCCCACACGCGTCAAGATCGTCGAGGTTTCGCCCCGCGACGGCCTGCAGAACGAAAAGGAATTCGTGCCCACCGACATCAAGGTGGAACTGATCGACCGCCTCGCGGCCGCCGGCTTTCCCAACGTCGAGGCGGCCTCGTTCGTGTCGCCCAAGTGGGTGCCGCAGATGGCCGACGGCGCCGACGTCATGGCGCGCATCCAGCGCCGCCCCGGCACGATCTACTCGGTGCTCACGCCCAACATGAAGGGCTTCGAGGGCGCCCTGGCGGCCCGCGCGGACGAAATCGTCATCTTCGGCGCGGCCAGCGAAGCCTTCTCGCAAAAGAACATCAACTGCTCCATCGCCGAATCCATTGCGCGCTTCGAGCCCGTGGTGCAGGCCGCGCGCGAGGCCGGCATCCGCGTGCGCGGCAGCATCAGTTGCGCGCTGGGCTGTCCGTACCAGGGAGAAGTGCCGATCGAAGCCGTGGTCGACGTGGCCCAGCGCTACCTGGCCATGCAGGTCGACGAGATCGACGTGGCCGACACCATCGGCGTGGGCACGCCGCAGCGCGTGCGCGACGTGATGGCCGCGGTCACCCGCGTGGTCGATCCGGCGCGCGTCTCGGGCCACTTCCACGATACCTATGGCCAGGCGCTGGCCAACATCCTGGCCTCGCTCGAAACCGGCATCTCGATCTTCCACGCCTCGGTGTCCGGCCTGGGGGGCTGCCCCTACGCCAAGGGCGCGACCGGCAACGTCGCCACCGAAGACGTGCTGTACATGCTGCGCGGCCTGGACATCGACACCGGCGTGGACTTCGACGCGGTGGTCGACATCGGCCAATGGATGTCGGCCAACCTGAACCGCAAGGGCTCCAGCCGGGCCGGCAACGCCATTGCCGCCAAGCGGGCCGCCTGACGCGGAAAACCCGTAGAATGGCTGCGCGCGTTTCGCGTGAGCGCCGGGGCCACCCGGCGCACGTCTTCTCGCCACGCTACCGGAATCCCGCCGCCGCATGACGTCCCCCGTCCCGCCCCCCTCGCCCGAGGATCACGCCGCCCTGTTGCGCGCCATCGGCCCGCTGCCCCTGTCGGGGCAGGCCTGGCCCGATTGGGTGCGCATCCTGACCTGGGTCATCCTGGCCGTGCTAGGCGTGCAGGTCGTCACCAGCGGCATCCGCGCCCCGGGCCAGCCGCTGGACAGTTCCATGGCCGTGGTGGCGGGCCTGTGCTTCATCGGCCTGCTGTTCGTGTCGTGGCATATGCAGACCTCCATCACCACCATCGACGAACACGGCCTGCGCCAGACCTGGTTCTCGCGCCGCGAGGTCGCCTGGGAAGACGTGCGCGAGGCCCGCTTCGTGCCGATGATTTTCTCCAAGCGGCTGGTGGTCTTCACGCGCCGCGGCCGGCCGGTGATCTTCCAGGGCGGCACGCGCGAACTGCGCGCGGCGTTCACCCGCATCGCCCAGGTATATCAACGCCGCTGACGATCCGGGCCAGGCAAAAAAAACCGATGCCGCGGCATCGGTTTTTTTTGCGCGGCCGTGGCCCCCGGGGGCATGCTCGCGCCGCGCTCAGCGGATCGGCAGCGCGTACATCAAACCGCCCTGCGTCCATTGCGCATTCAGGCCGCGCTTGATCTTCAGCGGGCTGCCCTGGCCGACATTGCGCTCGAAACTCTCGCCGTAATTGCCGACCTGCTTGATGATGTTGTAGGCCCACTTCTCGTCCAGCCCCAGGTTGGCGCCGGCGCCAGGCGTCACGCCCAGGATGCGCTTGATGTTGGGGTTGTTGCTCTTGGTCTGCTCATCCACGTTGCGGGAGGTCACGCCGTACTCCTCGGCCTCGATCATGGCCGACAGCGACCAGCGCACGACGTTCAGCCAGGCGTCGTCGCCCTGGCGCACGAACGGACCCAGCGGTTCCTTCGAGATGATCTCGGGCAGCACCACGTAGTCATCGGGATTCTGCAGCTTGGAGATGCGGATCGAGGCCAGGCCCGAGGCGTCGGTCGAGAACACGTCGCAGCGGCCCGCGGCGAAGGCGTTGACCACTTCGTTGAAGGTCTCGATCACCACCGGCTTGTAGGTGACGTTGTTGGCGCGCGCCCAGTCGGCCAGCGTGTTCTCGTTGGAGGTGCCGGTCTGCAGGCAAATGGTCGCGCCGTTGATCTCCTTGGCGCTCTTGACGCCCAGCGACTTGGGCACCAGGAAGCCCTGGCCATCGTAGAAATTGATGCCGGCATGGATCAGGCCCAGCGCCGTGTCGCGCTGCTGCGTCACGGTGGTGTTGCGGGTCAGCACGTCGACTTCGCCGGACTGCAGCGCGGTGAAGCGCTGCTGTGAATTGAGCGGCACCACCTTGATCTTGTCGGCATCGCCGAACACGGCCGCGGCGATGGCGCGGCACAGGTCAACGTCCAGCCCCTGCCACTTGCCCTGCGCGTCGGGCGCGGAAAAACCGGCAAAGCCGGTGGTGGTGCCGCAGGCGACCGCGCCGCGCTGGCGCACCACGTCCAGCGTTGCCGCCTGCGCCCCTTGTGCCACGGCAAACAGCATCGCCGCGCCCGCCAACCCTTTTGCAATGTTCATGACTCGTTTTCCTGTTGTTCCGGGACGCGCGAGCGCGTCAAGGCGAGAAGCTTATCGGCCCGCGGCGCGTCCGCCAAATAACCAGCATGCATTTGGGTATATCACGCCGCCAGCGAGATCGACACCGGTTCGTTGGCCTCGCAGGCATCCAGCGCGCGGCTCAGGCGCTCCATGCCCTGGGCGATCTGGCTTTCGTTCATGGTGGCGAACGACATGCGCATGGCATGCAGGTCGGCCCGCGCCGGGTCGGCGTAGAACGCCTTGCCGGGCACGTAGACCACCTCGTGCTCGATCGCGTAGGGCAACAGGCGGGTGGCGTCCACCTCGCCGGTCAGGCGCGCCCAGAAGAACATGCCGCCCTCGGGCTTGCTGAAGGTGATGCGGCCGTCCAGCTCGCGCGCCAGGGCCGTGGCCATGGCGTCGCAGCGCTGGCCATAGGCCGCCCGGATACGCGGCACGTGCTCTTCATAGCGGCCGTTGGCCAGGTATTGCGCGACCACTTCCTGGATCCAGGCGGACGAGGCCATATCGTCGGCGGCCTTGGCGCCGACACAGCGGCGGCGGATCTCGGCCGGCGCCACCAGCCAGCCGATGCGCAGGGCCGGCGCCATGGTCTTGGACATGCTGGCCAGATACACGGCCCAGTGGCGGGCCTCGCCCTCGGCCAGCGCCATGATCGGCGGCACCGCTTCGCCGGCGAAGCGCAGCTCGCTGTAGGGGTCGTCCTCGACAATCAGGAAACGGTGCTTGACCGCCAGCTCCAGCAGGCGCAAACGGCGCTGGCGCGAAAGGGTGGCGCCGCAGGGATTGGAAAACGACGCCACCACACACACGATCTTGGGCTTGACGCGGGAGGCCAGCTCGTCGAGCGCGTCGATGTCGATGCCGTCAGGGCCCGATGCCACGGTGTGCACGGTGGCGCCGGTGTAGCGCAGCGCCTGCACGGAATTGGGGAAGGCGGGCGATTCGATGATGGCGTGGTCGCCCGGTTGCAGCATCACCCGGCTCAACAGTGCCAGCGCCTGCTGCGAACCGCCGGTGACGGCCAGCTCGGTATCCGCGTTGCACTGCAGGCCGCGCGCCGCCGACAAGCGGGCCAGTTCATGGCGCAGGCTGGCCTGGCCATCGATGTTCGAATACTGCAGGCAGGCGCCCAGGCGCGCCAGCACCTGGGTCGAAGCAATCGACAGGCCATCCACGTCGAACAGTTCCTGGGCGGGATAGCCGCCCGCCAGCGAGATCGTGCCCGGGCGCAACGCGTAGGGCATGAGCGAACGGATCGGAGAAGCGGGGGGATTCAGGAAGGGCGTGGCAAAAGCGTACTCGGGCGCGGCGCTGGACATGGCGGAGGGGAACAACGAGAAGGGGAAGGAAGCCGCACGATCCATCGGGACCACGCCGGCGGGGCTAGAACATTGAAATCTAAACAAATGTGCTGAAATTCTAAGCCTGCGCTTTGGACAGGGTCAACGAAGATGGCGCCGGGCGCGGCCCCGGTGTGGCGAAACGGTGCGCGCGCGTCCTACACTATGGGACATCCCTTTCCCAAGAGAGCCGCATGACCGAAGTAGACACCATGGCCACCCGCCTGGCCCGGATCCGGCAACGCATCGCCCAGGCCTGCGCACGCGCCGGCCGGACGCCGGACAGCGTGACCCTGCTGCCCGTCAGCAAGACATTCGAGGTCGACGCCATCCGCGAGGCCATGGCGCTGGGCCTGAACCGCTTCGGCGAGAACAAGACCCAGGAATTGCGCCAGAAGGCCGCGGCCCTGGCCGGCCAGGGCCTGCAATGGGTGCTGATCGGCCACCTGCAGACCAACAAAGCCAAGGACGCCGCCCGCGACGCCACCGAACTGCAATCGCTCGACCGCCTGGATCTGGCCGAGGCGCTGCACCGGCGCCTGGTCAACGAGGGTCGGACCCTGGACGTGCTGGTGCAGGTCAAGACCTCCACCGAGCCCAGCAAGTACGGCATGGCGCCCGGCGATGTCGCCGCCTTTCTGCGCCGCATCGCGGCGGACTTCCCCACGTTGCGCGTGCAGGGCCTGATGACCATGGCCGTGAATTCCCCCGATGCGCTGGCGGTCCGCGCCTGCTTCCGCGCCCTGCGCGAGCTGCGCGACCAACTGCGCCAGGAAGGCCTCCCCGGCGTATCGCTGGAACGGCTGTCGATGGGCATGAGCGGCGATTTCGAGCTGGCGATCGAGGAAGGCTCGACCGAAGTGCGCATCGGCACCGCCATCTTCGGCGCCCGCAGCTACCCCGATCCGCAATAAGTCGCTGATTCCGGGGCGCGAAACAGGCGCATATTGCCGCGCGCCCGGGGCATAATAGCGTCGCAAAAAAATGAGGAGACATTCCATGCACAAGCACGCCCGGCGCCTGTTGGCGCTTGCCGCCCTGTCGCTCGCCGCCACCACGGCCGCAGCCCAATCCTGGCCCGCCCAGCCCATCCGCTGGATCGTGCCCTACCCGGCCGGCGGCGGCGCCGACGTGGTCGCGCGCACCGTCGCCAGCGGCATGGAAAAGCCGCTGGGCCAGACCATCGTGGTCGAGAACCGCCCTGGCGCCGCCACCATCATCGGCGCCACCGCGATCTCGCAGGCCGACCCTACCGGCTACGTCATCGGCACCGCCGACTCCGGCACGCTGGCCTACAACCCGACGCTGTACGCCAAGCTGGCCTATGACCCGGCCAAGTTCACCTACATCGGCGGCATCGCCAAGTTCCCGCTGCTGCTGGCGGTGAACGTCAATTCGCCCTACAAGACGGTCGCTGACGTGATCCAGGCCGCCAAGAAGGAACCCGGCAAGCTGACCGCCGCCTCGGCCGGCGCCGGCTCGCCGCACCATCTGGCGCTGGAGCTGTTCAAACAGCGCACCGGCGCCAACCTGCTGCACGTGCCCTACAAGGGCGCGGCGCCCGCGATCCAGGACCTGCTGGGCGGACAGGTGGACGTGATGTTCATCGACCTGGCCGCCGGCCTGCCCAACGTCAAGGCCGGCAAACTGCGCGTGCTGGGCGCGGCCACACCCGAGCGCGTCGCCGTGCTGCCCGACACGCCCACCATGGCCGAACAGGGCGTGTCCGACTTCACCGCCTACGCCTGGCAAGGCCTGGTGGCTCCCGCCGGCCTGCCCGAGCCGGTGGTCAAGAAGCTGTCCGCCGAACTCGACGCCACGCTGAAGTCGCCGGCCGTTTCGCAGAAGATGCTGGACATGGGCGTGATCCCGATGCCGATGTCGGCGCAGGACTTCAAGGCTTATGCCGACAAGGAACGCGCCACCTGGGCCGAAGTGATCAAGAAGGCCAACATCAAGCTCGAATGAGCCCGCCCTGCCCATGAAAAACGCGGCCCCCCACGGGGCCGCGTTTTTGTTTGGCGGCCGCGCCGGCCGCCCGCTGGGCCGGTCACTTGCCCGGCAGCCGGACCGCCAGGCGCAGCGACTCCACGCACCGCCGGCCCTGTTCGATGGCCTGGCCGAACGCCTCGGACACGATATCGTCGTGGCTGAACCAGCTGACCTTGCGCACGCTGCGATACCGGTATTGGTAACCCGATGCGGCGGGCTTGCCGTCCAGGTCCACGTCGATCCAGGGCGACCGCACCTGGCAATGCAGCGCCGGCGCGTCGACCCGGCCGCCCGCCAACGTCACGTCGTAGGACGCGGTTTCGGGCGTGCCCAGGTAGATATCCGCCAACTGGCCGGTCTGGCGATAGCGCGCAAAAGACTCCCACTCATCGCCCAAGTGCGATTGCGCGTACAGATATTGCCCGCCCACCCGTTCCAGCGCACGCAGATCGCGCAGCGTGGCGTCGATGCGATACGCGGCGGGCACCACGAAATCGCTGGCGGCGCGTTGCAGCTGGCAGTCCTGGTTCTCGGCGGCAAAGCCGCGGCACAGGGCCTGGTCCATCGCCGTCGCGCCGTTCTGCCGATCACCCACGCTGACTTGCGCCGCCACCATGCGCCCGAGCTCGACCGAGGCGCGCACCCGGGCCTGGCCGCCTTCGCCGAAACGTTCGTTGCGCGTCACCGCGACGCCGACGCCGGGACTTTCCAGCGGGATATCCTCGCGCCGCACATTGCCCTGGCGGTCCATGACGAACGCCCAGCGCTGCTGAATGTCGGGCATAGTGAAGCCCGGCACGAACACGGGATTGGTGGGGTCCAGCCACCAGGTCGCGCCCTGCACCCGGGCCCGCACGATGGCGTGATTGGGCGCCGCCAGCCCGGGCAGCAGGACCGCCGGCGCCAGGGTGCCGCGCGCCACCAGCGCGGGTTCGGCCTCGATGCCGGCCGCACGCAGCATGGCCACCAGCAACACGGCCAGATCCTTGCAGTCGCCATAGCCACGGCGCTCGATCTCGTCGAGCGCGAACGGAATCTGGCCGCGCTCGCTGCTGCGCCAGTCGCCCAGGTAGCGGTAGTGTTCGTGCAAATGGCGCATCAGGCCGGCCACCGCCTGCGGCCCGGGCTGGCCGCGCTGCGCCGCGACCGCCGCGGCGGCGTTCGGCGGCAGCGCAGCCGACAGGATCGCGTTGTAGCGCTTGGCGAACGGCCCGAAGTAATCCTGCAGCGCGTCGGAACTGCCGATTTCCAGGCGCGGCGCCTGCCGCAGATAACCGCGGTCCGACTCGTTGACGTAGGCGTAGTAGTACGGCGGGGCCTTCAGCGCCACCGTGATGTGCTTGGCGTCGGGCGTTGCCTCGATGCGGTAGTCATCCATGGCCTGGCCGCGCCAGACCATCGGGCGGTCGGCGCTGAACTCGGCCCGGAAGCGCTCCTGGCGCACGGCGCGCGGCTGCAGGTCGAGCAGGTAGTGGAATTGTGTGGCCGACGGCACGCCGGCAAAGCGTTCGCGCAGGGTGTAGACGATGGTGCTGCCCACCCGCAGGTTGGGAAAGGCCAGCGACGTCTGCTTCTGCCGCAGAAAGCCCTGATCCGGATTGGGCGCCATGCGCGTATCGATCTGCGTGGCCGACAGCGGAACGGGCTTCTCGCCGGGCTGGATCAGCTCGGCGCGCTCGACCTTCAGGCTGTCGTTTTCGGCATAGCTGCGGTCGATGCGCGAAACCAGCTCGCGTCCGGCCAGGGTCAGGATGGTGTAGCGGTAGGTGCTCACGCACTCGGTGCTGTTGTCCTGGCCGAAGCGGCAGTGGAACTCGGTGTCGCCGGACAGGGGGGCCTCGCCGATGGGTTGACGCGCGGCGTGGGCCGGCAGGCTGGCCATGGCCGCCAGGAGCGCGGCCAGGAGGGAACTACGGGGAAAAACAGACATGGGCAATGCATCGCCTCTATTCAAAACTGAGACGCAATATTATTTGCAATAAAATTGCAACACAAGCTCTGCGTGGCCTGCGGCCCCCGGCGCGCCCCAAACAAAACGCCCGGCGTCACCGCCGGGCGTTCCGCCCTGCCTATCCGCGAAGGCAGCGTCCTACACCAGCACGCGCTCGATGCCGCCCGCGTTGGCGCGGCGCACGTAGTCTTCCATCCAGCCTTCACCCAGGATGTGGCGCGCCATTTCGACCACGATGTAATCGGCGTCCATGCCGGTGTCGCCCTCGTAGCGCGACAGGCCCTGCAGGCACGACGGGCACGAGGTCAGCACCTTGATGTCACCCGTGAAGCCGTCGCTGCGCAACGCGGCGTCGCCCTTGAGCAGTTCTTCCTGCTTGCGAAAGCGCACCTGCGTCGAGATGTCCGGCCGGCTGACCGCCAGCGTGCCCGATTCGCCGCAGCAGCGATCGCTCTTGACAGCGCCATCGCCCACCAGCGACCGCACGGTCTTCATCGGGTCCTGCAGCTTCATCGGCGTGTGACAGGGGTCGTGGTACATGTAGCGCACGCCTTTGGCCCCTTCCAGCTTGATCCCCTTTTCCAGCAGGTATTCGTGGATGTCGATCAGGCGGCAGCCCGGGAAGATCTTCTCGAACTCGTAGCCGGCCAACTGGTCGTAGCAGGTGCCACAGCTGACCACCACGGTCTTGATGTCCAGGTAGTTGAGCGTGTTGGCAACGCGATGGAACAGCACCCGGTTGTCGGTGATGATCTGCTCGGCCTTGTCGGTCATGCCGTTGCCGCGCTGCGGATAGCCGCAGCACAGGTAGCCCGGCGGCAGCACGGTCTGCACGCCGGCATGCCACAGCATCGCCTGCGTGGCCAGGCCGACCTGCGAGAACAACCGCTCCGACCCACAGCCCGGGAAGTAGAACACCGCTTCCGTGTCGGCCGTGGTGGCCTTGGGATCGCGGATGATCGGCACGTAGTTCGCGTCCTCGATGTCCAGCAGCTTGCGCGCAGTCTGCTTGGGCAGCCCGCCCGGCATCTTCTTGTTGACGAAGTGCACCACCTGCTCGCGCAGCGGCGGCTTGCCGACCGTGGCCGGCGGCGCCGAGGTCTGCTTCTTCACCAGGCCCGACAGCAGGTCATGCGCGGCCCGCTGCACCTTGTAGCCCACGCCCACCATCGCCTTGCGGGTGGCGTTGATGGTGGCCGGGTCCTTGGCGTTCAGGAAGAACATGGCGCTGGCCGTGCCCGGATTGAACGACTTGCGGCCCATGCGGCGCAGCACGGCGCGCATGTTCATCGACACGTCGCCAAAGTCGATATCGACCGGACAGGGGTTGTAGCACTTGTGGCAGACGGTACAGTGATCGGCCACGTCCTCGAATTCTTCCCAGTGCTTCAGGCTGACGCCGCGGCGGGTCTGCTCTTCATACAGGAAGGCCTCGACCAGCAGCGAGGTCGCCAGGATCTTGTTGCGCGGCGAATACAGCAGATTGGCGCGCGGCACGTGGGTGGCGCACACCGGTTTGCACTTGCCGCAGCGCAGGCAGTCCTTGATCGAATCCGAAATGGCGCCGATGTCGCTTTGCTGCATGATCAGCGACTCGTGGCCCATCAGGTTGAAACTGGGCGTCCAGGCATGGCGCAGGTCCGCCCCCGGCATCAGCTTGCCCGCGTTGAAGTGGCCATTGGGATCGACGCGGCGCTTGTAGGCCTGGAACGGCGCCAGTTCGGCTTCGGTCAGGAACTCGTACTTGGTCAGGCCGATGCCGTGCTCGCCCGAGATCACGCCGTCCAGGTCGCGCGCGATCTGCATGATGCGCTCGACGGCCTGGTGGGCCTCCTGCAGCATGCCGTAGTCGTCCGAGTTGACCGGGATGTTGGTGTGCACGTTGCCGTCGCCGGCGTGCATGTGCAGCGCCACGAACACGCGGCTCTTGAGCACGCGGCCGTGGATGGCGACCAGTTCGTCCAGGATCGGCTTGCGCGCCGCGCCCGAGAACGCGGCCTGCAGACCGGCCAGCACTTCGGTCTTCCACGACACGCGGATGGTGCGGTCCTGCACCACGTCGAACACGCGCGCCTGCGGCTGCGTCGCCAGACGCTCGGCCAGCGTGGGACGCAGATGCGCCATGCCCAGCCCGTCCAGCTGCGGCATGGCCTCGGCCAGCGGCAGGTCCAGGTTGTCCAGCAGCCACTGCCAGCGTTGGCGCGCCGCGGCCAGCAACTCGATGGCCTGGCGCGTGCGCTCGGCCAGCACCTCGGCGCGGGCTTCATCGTCGTCGGCGGCGTCTTCGGCCTTGCCGACGGGCAACGGCGTACAGAGGTAATCGTCCAGCGCGTCCAGCAGCCGCAGCTTGTTGCGGGTTGACAGCTCGATGTTGATGCGCTCGATATGGTCGGTGTACTCGCCCATGCGCGGCAGCGGGATCACCACGTCTTCGTTGATCTTGAAGGCGTTGGTATGGCGCGCGATCGCGGCGGTGCGCGAACGGTCCAGCCAGAATTTCTTGCGGGCCTCGGCGCTCACCGCCACGAAGCCTTCGCCGTGGCGCGTGTTGGCCAGCCGCACCACTTCGCTGGCGGCCACGGCGACGGCGTCTTCGTCATCGCCGACGATGTCGCCGATCAGCACCATCTTGGGCAGCGAACCGCGCTTGCTCTTGGTGGCGTAGCCGACCGCGCGCAGATAGCGTTCGTCCAGGTGCTCCAGGCCGGCCAGGATGGCGCCACGGGCGCGGCCCTCGCCGTCCAGGTAGCCCTTGACCTCGACGATCGACGGAATCGCGTCGCGCGCCTGGCCGAAGAACTCCATGCAGACCGTGCGGGTGTGCTTGGGCATGCGGTGCAGCACCCAGCGCGCCGAGGTGATCAGGCCGTCGCAGCCTTCCTTCTGGATACCCGGCAGGCCGGCCAGGAACTTGTCGGTGACGTCCTTGCCCAGGCCTTCCTTGCGGAACACGCGGCCGGCGATCTCCAGGGTCTCGGTCTTGAGCAGGCGTTCGCCCGGCTTGCCGCGGCCGTCGAACCACTTGAGTTCAAAGCGGGCCACGTCCACGTCGTGGATCTTGCCCATGTTGTGGTCCAGGCGCGTCACTTCGAGCCAGTTGCCGTCCGGATCGACCATGCGCCACCAGGCCAGGTTGTCGAGCGCGGTGCCCCACAGCACGGCCTTCTTGCCGCCGGCGTTCATGGCGATGTTGCCGCCCACGCACGAGGCCTCGGCCGAGGTCGGGTCCACCGCGAACACGAAACCGGCCGCTTCGGCCGCTTCCGATACGCGCTTGGTCACCACGCCGGCGCCGGCATGGATGACGGCCACGGGCTCGGTCAGGCCCGGCAAAATACAGGACTCGACCTTGCCGAGCTTGTCGAATTTCTCGGTATTGATGACGGCCGACTTCCAGGTCAGCGGAATCGCGCCGCCGGTATAGCCGGTGCCGCCGCCGCGCGGCACGATGGTCAGGCCCAGCTCGATACAGGCGGTGACCAGCGCGGCGATCTCGTCCTCGGTATCCGGCGTCAGCACCACGAACGGGTACTCCACGCGCCAGTCGGTGGCGTCGGTCACGTGCGAGACGCGCGACAGGCCGTCGAACTTGATGTTGTCGCGCGCGGTGATGCGGCCCAGCACCTTCTGCGCCTGCTTGCGCAGCATGGCGGTCTGGTCGAACTCGCCCTCGAAGGCGGCAATGGCAGAACGCGCCCGTCCCAGCAGACTGAGCACTTTTTCATCACGGTGCGGATCATGGCCGGCCTCGGCCGGGGCGCCCGGCTCGCGGCGGCGGTCGATCTCGCCCAGGCGATGGTGCAGCGCGTCGATCAGTTGCTTGCGGCGCTTGGGATTGTCCAGCAGGTCGTCCTGCAGGTAGGGGTTGCGGCGCACCACCCAGATGTCGCCCAGCACCTCGTACAACATGCGGGCGGAGCGTCCGGTGCGGCGCTCGCCGCGCAGGTCGGTCAGCAGGCTCCAGGCGTCATCGCCCAGCAGACGGCCGACGATTTCCCGATCGGAAAACGACGTGTAGTTGTAGGGGATTTCGCGCAGTCGCGCGGGTGCTGCGGGCGGCATCGCCCCGTTCAAGATGTGGCTGGCGAGAGGGGCGTTCATGGCGGCAAGAGGGGGCCCTTAAAAAATTATTTTATGCCATTGGCCGGAACTGCCCCTGAATACCCCCAGGGAAACGTCCAAAACCCTGACAATCCGGCGTTTATGCGTCCCCAATTAAGTGGGACGTCAGCGCTAGACCTGGCCGGGAAAAAGCCATAACAGGCCGGCCGTCATGACCAAGTAGCGCAGGAATTTGCCAATGGCCATGTAGGCCACGCACGGCCAGAACGGCAACCGCAGCCAGCCAGCCACCGCACACAGCGGATCGCCCACGGCCGGCAGCCAAGACAGCAGCAACGCGGGCGGCCCCATCCGATGGATCCAGTCATGGGCGCGGTGGTGCCAGCGGCCGCGCATGCGGCGCTCGGCCGGGGCATGGGGATGGTGCTCCTTCCAGCGCTCGACGGCTTTTTCCGCGCCCAGGCCCATGGCGTAGCTGATGGCCCCTCCCACGGTATTGCCGGCGGTCGCCACCAGGATGGCGGGCCAGAACATGTCCGGCGACAGCTTGAGGTAGCCGAACACCGCCGGCTCGGAGCCTAGCGGCAGCAGCGTGGCGGACACCAGCGACACAACGAAAATGGCGGGCAGGCCCACCGAGGGCAGCGCCAGCAGGCCCAACAGCCAGTGGACCGCGGATAAGAGGCTTTCTTCCATGATGGCTGCGAGTGTAGCCGCGCCCGCCGCCCTCCCCGCGCGCGTCCGGTCCATGGCGAAAGCGCCGGCACCCCATCGGCGGCCGCGGCTTTCCCTGCAATAATCGCGATCACGCCATGCTGGCGCGCGCCTGCCGCGCCGCCCACTTTTCCGCTCCTACCCCAGCGCAGTCCATGTCCACCGATTATCTGAAACGCATCCTGACCTCCAAGGTCTACGACGTCGCGGTCGAATCGCCGCTCGAAGCCGCGCCGCTGCTGTCGCAGCGCGTGGCGAACACGATCCTGCTCAAGCGCGAGGACACCCAGGCCGTCTTCAGCTTCAAGCTGCGCGGGGCTTACAACAAGATGGCCAACCTGGCCCCGGCCGCGCGCAACCGCGGTGTCATCGCGGCCTCGGCCGGCAACCACGCCCAGGGCGTGGCGCTGGCGGCTTCGCGGCTCGGCTGCCGCGCGGTCATCGTCATGCCCACCACCAGCCCGCAGGTCAAGATCGACGCGGTGCGCCGCCTTGGCGGTGAAGTCGTGCTGGCCGGCGAGAGCTTCTCCGATGCCTACGCCCACGCGCAAACGCTGGAAAAGAAGGAAAAGCTGACCTTCGTGCATCCCTTCGACGATCCCGACGTGATCGCCGGCCAGGGCACCGTGGGCATGGAGATCCTGCGCCAGCACCCCGGCCCGATCGACGCCATCTTCGTGGCGATCGGCGGCGGCGGCCTGATCGCCGGCGTGGCCGCCTACATCAAGCAGTTGCGCCCCGAGATCAAGATCATCGGTGTGCAGACCGAGGATTCCGACGCCATGCTGCGCAGCGTGCGCGCCGGACGCCGGGTGCAGTTGAACGACGTCGGGCTGTTCTCCGACGGCACCGCCGTCAAGCTGGTGGGCGCCGAAACCTTCAGGCTCACCCGCAAGTACGTGGATGATTTCGTGGTGGTGGACACCGATTCGATCTGCGCCGCCATCAAGGACGTGTTCCAGGACACCCGCAGCGTGCTGGAGCCCGCCGGCGCCATGGCCGTGGCCGGGGCCAAGCAATACGCCGCCGAGCACAAGCTCAAGGACAAGACGCTGGTCGCCATCGCCTGCGGCGCCAACATGAACTTCGACCGCCTGCGCTTCGTGGCCGAACGCGCCGAGGTCGGTGAAATGCGCGAAGCCGTCTTCGCCGTCACCATGCCGGAACAGCGCGGCAGCTTCCGCCGCTTCTGCGAGCTGGTCGGCGAACGCAGCGTGACCGAATTCAACTACCGCATCTCCGATTCGGACCGCGCCCACGTGTTCGTCGGCCTGCAGGTGTCGTCGCCGGCCGAGCCCGCGAAGATCGCCAACCACTTCCGCCGCCACGGCTTCGACACGCTCGACCTGACCCACGACGAAATGGCCAAGACCCACTTGCGCCACATGGTCGGCGGGCGCTCGGCGCAGGCGCGCGACGAACTGCTCTACCGCTTCGAATTCCCGGAGCGCCCGGGCGCGCTGATGCGTTTCCTGAACGCCATGAACCCGGACTGGAACATCAGCCTGTTCCACTACCGCAACCAGGGCGCCGACTACGGCCGCATCCTGATCGGCATCCAGGTGCCGCCGGCCGACAAGAAACAGTTCCGCCACTTCGTGGCCGATCTCGGCTATCCGCACTGGAACGAGACCGACAACCCGGCCTACAAGCTGTTCCTGTAAGCCCGCGGCGCAAAACGAGAGGGCCTCCATACGGAGGCCCTGCCCTTCTTTGCTCAAGACCCGCCCGGCCGCGACCTGTAGGGGGGGTTCGCTGTCACTCGGCGGCTCACGGAGATGTGCCGCGCATTCAGCAAGGCGCGGCCAGGCCGGGTCTTTTGCTTAGAACCGGTGACGCACACCCACGGCGAACGCGGTGTCGCGCGCATCGCGCTGGAACGCGTAGTTGTCGCCGTAAGAAGCATAGGCGTACAGGTTGGTGCGCTTGGTGAAGTCGTACGTATAGCCCAGGCTGTAGACGTTGAACGTCGCGTCGTCGCCGGTGAGCTTGTCATTGTTCGGCGTGGCGCGCTGCCAGGAACCGAACACCGCGTGACGGCCCAGCGGCACGGTGGCGCCGATCATGTAGGAGTTGGCGCGGAAGCCGTCGGCCAGTTTGAACGTGCCCAGCTTCTGCATGCCGTCCGGCGTAGTGCCCATGTTCTGGCCGATGAACCAGCCGTCGCGGGTCTGGCTGAACGCCGCCGCCACCTTCACCACCTCGAAATCGTAGGTGCCGCCGATGATGTATTCCTGGATGCGCGAGCTGGACTTGCCGCCCGTGGTGTCGTTGGACGGGTTGAAGCGGTCGTAGGCGGCGGCCAGGTTCAACGGGCCGTTCACGTATTGCACGCCCGCGGTCAGGACGCGGTTGTTGTTGCCGGTGGCGAAGCCCTTCTGCTTGTCGTCGGTGACGCTGTCATCGGCGCTGAACGAATAGCCCACGCCCACCTTGAAGCCGTCCATGCTCGGGGTCTGGTACAGCACCATGTTGTCCAGGCGCATGGTGTTGGCGCTGCTGAACGTGGTACCCAGGTTGGCGGTGTTGTAGCTGGTCGAGAACGGGTCGATCGAGCCGAAGTACTTCGACGCCAGGTTGGTCTGACGGCCGAATTCCAGGCGGCCCCACGAGTCACTGTCCAGGCCCACCGTGGCCTGGCGACCCCAGAGACGGCCGCTCTGCAACGACTGGCCGTTCATGGGACCGAAGCCACCCTCCAGGTTGA
>LXNH01000108.1_pt1 | contig 18258 bp, 19 predicted proteins | sample 809111 | NCBI WGS metagenome assembly LXNH01 (sample SAMN04870528, study PRJNA318959) | seawater metagenome | biome: 00002010; material: water; isolation source: marine seawater | place: Greece: Milos, Mediterranean Sea | collected 2013-05-29 | depth 5-7 m
GCTCAGCGGTAGAGCGGTCGACTGTTAATCGATTGGTCGCAGGTTCGAATCCCGCCCGGGGAGCTTGAAAGCCACAGCGTTTGCTGTGGCTTTTTTATTGACAAAAAAGGAATTTTCATGACAGGGGATTGCCTGAAGCGGAAGACTTCCTGAACAGCCGCCTCACCGCAACCGACGCATAAAAGCCAAGATCGATAGCAGCGCAACGGGTTTCAGGGGTTATCCCGAATTTCCTCCCGCAACGCAGAATCTGCATTCACTCGAAAAGCTTGAGAGAATCCGTTCAGCGTCGATCACGAAGACCAGCGCTCCGTTTTCTTTTCTTGTTCCGCCACCAGATCGATGAAGCCTTGCATCCTGCTGATCGAAGACGACCAGGACATGCGCGACCTGGTGAGCGGCCACCTGGAACACAGCGGCTTTGACGTTCAGCGTGCCGACGACGGCATCAAAGGTCAGGCCCTCGCGCTTCAGTACACGCCGGATCTGATCCTGCTGGATCTGATGCTTCCCAAGGTGGATGGGCTGACCCTGTGCCAGCGCCTGCGTCGTGACGACCGCACCGCCGGCATTCCGATCCTGATGCTGACGGCCCTCGGCGGCACCAAGGACAAGGTCAGCGGCTTCAACTCAGGCGCCGACGACTACCTCACCAAGCCCTTTGACCTGGAGGAGCTCCAGGCACGGGTCAAGGCACTCCTGCGCCGCAGCGATCGTGCTCCCGTTGGATCAAGCAATCACAACGAAATCCTCAGTTACGGCCCCCTCACCCTGGTGCCCGAACGGTTTGAAGCCATCTGGTTTGACAATCCAGTGCGCCTGACCCATCTGGAATTCGAACTGCTCCATTGCCTCTTGCAACGCCACGGGCAGACCGTCGCCCCATCCCTGATCCTCAAAGAGGTCTGGGGATACGAGCCGGACGATGACATCGAAACGATTCGGGTTCACGTGCGTCATCTGCGCACGAAACTCGAACCCGATCCGCGCAAGCCACGCTTCATCAAGACCGTCTATGGAGCCGGGTACTGCCTGGAGCTGCCCATCGGTGGAGAGTTGGACGACCTTCAGGATGTGATCGCTATCGCCCGCAACGACCGCAAGCAAGAGAGCGAACGGGCCAGCGCCTGAGCTCAGTCCCGGCTGGTCAGCTCCAGCAACGCAACTTCCCAGGCTAGGCGCGGCTGCACGAACGACAGCAACTGACGCCGCAGCGTTTCCAACCGCTGCAGGGGACGTTCGCCGGCCCCACGGGACCAGAGTTGCTGTTGCCACCAGTTGATCAGCCACAGCTGCTGCTCACCATCGAGGGCCTCGCACAGATCCCTCGCCAGAGCCAGGGCCTCCATCGGCTTGTCTGGCATCGAGGCCAGGCGCCCCGTGAGCTCCTCGGGCAATCCGGCGCGCTGACGCCGATGCTCCAACAGGGCACCCGGAGAGCCAGCGGCCATGGCCAGCAGTTCGGGCGGATCCTGCTCCAGCGCTCCACAGCCCTGCAGCACCCGGTTCAGATCGTCCTGGCCCAGCCGCAGGAAACGAATCAGCTGACAGCGGGAACGGATGGTGCTCAGCAAGCGCTCCGGTGCCGCCGAAAGCAGAATCAACAGCCCATGGCCGGGTTCCTCCAGGGTCTTCAACAGCGCATTGGCCGCGGCCTCGGGCATGGCTTCGACCGACTCGATCACCACCATGCCCCGCGCTGCCTCCACCGGTTGTCGTGCCAGGAAGCGGCTGATCGAACGCACCTGCTCCAGACGCAGCTGAGGTGGCGTACGGCGGCTGATGCCCGCCTCCTCGGCTTCCTCCCGCGTGAGCAGACGCCCCTGATGCTGAAACGTCGGCTCGACCCAGAGCAGATCTGGATGGTTGCGTGCCTCCAGCCGCCGGCGCTGCCGCTGCGAGGGTTGCCCCGCCCCGAGCACGCCTTCCAGAAACCGCAAGGCGGCAAACCGCCGACCGACACCGTCAGGCCCGGCAAACAGATAAGCCGGTGCCAGCTGCTGCCGGTCCAGGCCGGCCGTCAGCAGATCCACTGCCAGAGGCTGACCGATCAGGTCGTCGAACAGGGCCGTCATCCCAGCCGGTCCATCAGTTCCTTCTCCAAGGCACGACTCACCGCCTCCGGCGGACGATCGGCGGCAATGGCCGACCATCCGCGCTGCTCAGCAATGACCGCAAAGCCGTCGATCACACGCTGCAAAAACTCCTGACCCTCCGCTTCGATGCGGTCGGCCTGAGCACCCTGGCGCCGCCGCAAGCTCTCCTCCAGCGGCAGGGTCAGCCAGAGGGTGAGATCCGGCTGCAGACCAGCGGTGGCGATCATCTCCAGCTGATCGATGAGCTGGCGATCAAGGCCCCGTCCATGGCCCTGATAGGCCAGGGTCGAGCCGGAGAAACGATCGCTGATCACCCAATCGCCCCGGTCCAGGGCTGGACGAATCAGCCGCTCGACATGCTGGGCTCGATCCGCTGCGTAGAGCAACAGTTCCGCCGTTGGCGCCGGAGCCTGCTCCGCTCTGGTGTGCAGCAGGAGCTCGCGCACCGAGCGCCCCAGCGGCGTCCCCCCCGGTTCCCGGGTGCTCACCAGGGCAGCGCCATCGGGCATCAGGCCACTGCCCGGCAGCCACTGCAGCAGATGGTCGAGCTGCGTGGATTTGCCGCAGCCATCAACCCCGTCGAGAACGATGAAGCGACCGCTCATGCCACCCGCAACAACAGGGCATTGAGCACCACCGTGATCGAACTGATCGCCATCAGCAAGGCGGCCAGAGGCGGAGACAGCAGCACACCCTGGCTCGGCAACAGGGCACCGGCAGCAAGGGGCAGAACGATCAGGTTGTAGCCAAAGGCCCAGAAGAGGTTCTGCCGGACCTTGGCCAGGGTGCGACGGGCCAGGGTCAACGCCTCCGGCAGGTTGTCTAGGCGGTCACCCATCAGCACCATGCCAGCGCTGTCCTGGGCGATCTGGGTGCCGGTGCCGATGGCGATGCCCAGGTCCGCCGCGGCCAGAGCCGGTGCATCGTTGATGCCATCGCCCACCATGGCCACCCTCTCCTGTTGGCGCAGCCGCTCCAGGCGCTGCAGCTTCTGCTCCGGCAGCATCTGCCAGCCAAGATCGACCGCTTCAAAGCCCAGCTGCTGTCCCAACCCCCGCACCGCTGGCTCGCGGTCGCCGCTGAAGATCGCCAGGGCCAGTCCCTGCTGGCGCAACCGGTCCAGGGCGGGCTCCACATCGGCACGGAGCTGGTCCTCGATCTGCACCAGCCCCAGCAACGCGCGTCCATGGGCTACCGCCACCACAGAGCCATCGGCCTGAGCCAGCCAGGTTCTGGCCTCATCGCTGACGGCGACATCGAAGGACTCCAGCCAGTCGGGACGGCCCACCCGGATCGGCTCAGGCCAACCCGCCAGCTCACCGACCAGCCCCTGTCCGGACACGGTGGTGACCTGCGCTGGCTCCAACAGGGTCAACTCCCGACGCTGCGCCTCCTGCAGCAGGGCATGGGCCAGGGGATGCCGACTGCTCTGCTCGAGGCTGGCGGAAAGCTGCAGCACCTGAGACGGATCCTCGCCCCAAACATCGGTCACCAGGGGGCGACCGAGGGTGAGGGTGCCGGTCTTGTCGAACACCACACGATCAAGGCTGGCGGCGGTTTCAATCACATCACCGCCGCGAAACAGCCATCCCCGTTGTGCGGCAAGACCGGTGGCCACCGTGATCACGGTGGGGGTCGCCAAGCCGAGGGCGCAGGGGCAGGCCACCACCAGCACCGCGATCGACAGCTGCAACGCCAGACCAACCCCAGAGGTGGCGCCACTGCCGAGGCCGCCATGGTGCATGGCATGGCTGCTGGACATCGGATGTCCCTGGGGCATGCCTGGCGCTGAGGCCTGCAGCACCTGGGGCCAATGATCGGCACCGAACAACCACCAGAACAGAAAGGTGGCCAGGGCCAGAGCGATCACGCCATAACAGAAGCGTCCGGCCACCCGATCCGCCAGCCCCTGGATCGGAGCCCGTCGCGCCTGGGCCTGCTCCACCAGGCGAATGATGCGAGCCAAGGCCGTTTCCGACCCAACCCGGGTGACCTCCAGCACGAGTGGAGCATCGAGGTTGAGACTGCCGGCGGACAGCTCAAGGCCAGGCTCGGCCTGCCAGGGCAACGGTTCACCGGTGAGGCTGGAGGCATCCACCGCTGAATGCCCCTCCACCACCACACCATCCACAGGCACACGGTCCCCCGCCAGCAGCTGCAGCCGCTCACCGGGGCGCAGTGCTCCGACGCGCACCTCCCGGATGGCGCCATCCGGCAGCACCAGGCGGGCCGTATCGGGTTGCAGCTGGGCCAACTGGTGCAGGGCCTGGCCGGTGCGGAAACGGGCCCGCTCCTCCAGAAAGCGACCCAGCAACACAAAACCCAGCAGCATCACCGGCTCGTTGAAAAAACAGGGCCAGCCGACCTGGGGCCAGATCAGGGCCACAAGGCTCGCCGTGTAGGCGCTGCCCACCCCCAGACCCACCAGGGTGTCCATGCTGGGGGCACCCACTCGGGCCGCGGCAAAACCACCCCGAAGAATCGGTCGACCGGGGCCCAGCAGGGCCACCGTGGCCAGACCGGCATGGAACGGCAGGCTGCCGACCAGCGGCAAGGACAGGTGACCGGCTTCGCTGAGGTGACCGAACACCGACAGCAGCAGCAGCGTGAGGGCCACCATCAGTTGACGCCACTGCTGCCACCAGGTCAGCCCCGCCCCCCCCGCCACCGGCCGTGCCGCCGACGGCTCCAGGGAGCGTTCACGGGCCGGAAACCCTCGGCTGGCCAGGGCACCGAGCACCGCATCCACACTGCCTTGAGGCTCCTCTAAATCCAGCCAGGCCGCCCGGCTCACCAGGTTCACATCGGCCCGGTGCACCCCCGGCTGCTCCAGCAGGGTGCGCTCCACGGCACGCACACAGCCTCCGCATTTCATCCCCTCCACATCGAGGACGACGGTCTGGACCGCTGGACTCACGAGCGCCTGTTCGTTACGGCAACGCTAGGTCGGTTGCTGGCCCCGTCAGGATGGGTGCCTTCCGCCGGAGCGCCGTGCCCCGCAGTAACCGCAACGACAACTTCATCGACAAGAGCTTCACGGTGATGGCGGACCTGATCGTCAAGCTGCTGCCGATCAACGCCCGTTCCAAGGAGGCCTACGTCTATTACCGCGATGGCCTCTCCGCCCAGAACGATGGGGACTACGCCGAAGCGCTGGAGAACTACGACGAGGCGCTGAAACTCGAGGACAACCCCACCGACCGTGGAGAAACCCTCAAGAACATGGCGATCATCTACATGTCCAACGGCGAGGAGCAGCGAGCGATCGAGACGTACCGCAGAGCCCTGGACGAGAACTCCAATCAGCCGTCCTGCCTCAAGAACATGGGGCTGATCTTTGAGAAGTGGGGGCGGATCGCTGAAGAGGACGGCCGCCAGGACGATGCCGACCGCTGGTTCGACCAGGCCGCGGAGGCCTGGACCCAGGCGGTGCGTCTCAACCCCGGCGGCTACCTGGACATCGAGAACTGGTTGAAATCCACCGGGCGCAGCAACGTCGACGTCTACTTCTGATCCGTCACGTCCTCACCGAGGGCGAGCACCAGGGCCTCGGTGACCCCATCGGCCTCCAGCAGGGCGAGATCAAGACCGGCGGCCAGCGACCCGAGCCCGCTGCCGCGGGGCACCACCGCCCGCCGGAATCCGAGCCGAGCCGCCTCCTGCAGGCGCAACTCCAGCTGACCGACCGGTCTGAGCTGCCCCCCCAGGCCCAGCTCGCCGACCAGCACCGTCCCCGGCGGCAGGGTGAGATCGCGAAAACTGGCCACCACCGCAGCGGCCACGCCAAGATCCGCCGCCGGCTCCTCCACCTCCAGCCCACCGGCCACGGCCAGATAGCAGTCGAAGCGGGAGAGGGGTAATCCCATGTGCTTTTCCAGCACCGCCAGAATCTGGTGAAGTCGGTTGGTGCCGATGCCCGTGGCGGTGCGTCGGGGGCTGGCGTAGCTGGTGACATTGACCAGGGCCTGCAGGTCCACCACCAGCGAGCGGGATCCCTCACAGGCCACGATCGTGGCGACACCCGAGGCACGGGTTTCACTCAGGAACAGCTCGCTGGGGTTGCTCACCTCCTCCAGGCCCTGGGCCTGCATCTCGAACAGCCCCAGTTCATGGGTGGCTCCGAAACGGTTTTTCACGGCCCGCAACAGCCGGTGACTGGCAAAGCGGTCCCCTTCGAAGGTGAGCACCGCATCCACCAGGTGCTCCAGAACCTTGGGTCCCGCCAGCATGCCCTCCTTGGTCACATGCCCCACCAGCAGCATTGCCGTGGTCTGGCGTTTGGCCAGACGCTGCAGAGCGGCGGCACACTCCCGCACCTGACCAACGGAACCGGGTGCACTGGGGAGATTGGCGTCATGGAGGGCCTGGATGCTGTCGATGATCGCCACGGCGGGCCGCAGGGCCTCGAGCTCCTCAAGCACCAGGTCCAGATCGGTTTCCGCCAGCAGCTGCAGATCCGATGCCCCTCCGGCGAGCCGCTGCCAACGCAGCTTCACCTGCTGGGCCGATTCCTCTGCGCTGACGTACAGCACGGAGGTGTGAGCCGCCATGGCCGATGCGCTCTGGAGCAGCAGCGTGCTTTTCCCAATGCCCGGGTCACCCCCCACCAGCACCAGGGAACCCGGCACCAGCCCGCCTCCGAGCACCCGATTGAACTCTCCAGATCCGGTCTGCAGTCGTTGAATCGGCTGATCCTCCAGCGAAGCCATCGCCGTGGAGCGTTTCGGCGTCGGCGGTTGCTCCACATCCGGCCCTCGGCGGCGGCGGCGGCCGTCGCTGACCGGCTGCGATTGCTCAACGAGGGAATTCCAGCTGCCGCACTCCGGACAGCGCCCAAAGAACTGGCGTGACTGGGCTCCACAGACCTGACAGTGGAAAACAACGGCGGATTTGGGCACTGCGAACTGTGAAGAAAGTTGCCTTTAGGTGAACGGGACGGGGGTCAGACCTTTTATCTGTGGCGAGAAGAACAAAACGCCCCAGGCGTCATGACGGCCACGGCACCCTCCAAGGAAACAATCCTCGTGGTCGATGACGAGGCCTCGATCCGGCGGATTCTTGAAACCCGTCTGTCGATGATCGGGTACAACGTCGTCACAGCCTGCGACGGCACCGAAGCTCTCGAGCTGTTCGAAAACACCGCTCCGGATCTGGTGGTCCTCGACGTGATGATGCCGAAGCTGGATGGCTACGGCGTCTGCCAGGAGCTGCGCAAGGAATCGGATGTGCCGATCGTGATGCTGACGGCCCTCGGCGATGTGGCGGACCGCATCACCGGGCTTGAGCTCGGTGCCGATGACTACGTCGTCAAACCCTTCAGCCCCAAGGAACTGGAAGCGCGCATCCGTTGTGTGCTGCGCCGGGTGGAGAAGGAGCAGGTGGCTGGCATCCCCAACTCAGGGGTGATTCAGGTCTCGGATCTCCGCATCGACACCAACAAACGTCAGGTGTTCCGGGCCGACGAACGGATCCGCCTCACGGGGATGGAATTCAGCCTATTGGAACTGCTGGTGAGTCGCTCCGGCGAGCCCTTCAATCGCGGCGAGATCCTCAAGGAAGTCTGGGGCTACACCCCGGAACGTCACGTGGACACCCGCGTGGTGGATGTTCATATCTCGCGGCTTCGTTCCAAACTGGAGGACGATCCCGCGAACCCCGAGCTGATCCTGACGGCTCGCGGCACCGGTTATCTGTTCCAGCGCATCATCGACTCCGTTGCCTCCGAAGGACCCTGATTCCGCCCGGACCCCAGAGTCCAGGAGCAAGAGCAGCCGACCCCGGGCGATCCGTCGCCTGGTGATCTGGTATCGCCGCAATGCTGCAGTCACATCACTGGTGGACACAGCCACCAGCTCCGCCTCAGCAGCGGGGAGCGTGGCCAACTCCATGCTGCAGCCACTGGTCTTCGACCCCCTGCGCTGGCTTCAGGGCAACACAGACGACGAGGAGATCAACGACGCCGACCGGCTCTGGGTTGCGGTGGATGGAATGGGTGGAGACCATGCCCCCGGCCCGATCCTGGAGGGCTGTCTGGAGGCCATCGATCGCCTGCCTCTGAAAATCCGCTTTGTCGGTGAAACCGACAAGGTGCTGGCAGAGGCGGACGCCTTGGACCTGCGTCAGCGACTGGAACGTGCCCAGGCAGCCGATCATCTCGATCTGGTGGCCAGCGGACCGTCCATCGGCATGGACGATGAAGCCACCGCCGTGCGACGCAAACGCGACGCCAGCATCAACCTGGCGATGGATCTGGTGAAAAAGGGTCAGGCCCTGGCCGTCTACTCAGCCGGCAACTCCGGCGCAATGATGGCCTCGGCGATTTTCCGGCTCGGCCGGCTGAAGGGAATCGACCGACCTGCGATCGGTGCCCTGTTCCCCACCAAAGACCCTGGCAAGCCGGTGCTGGTGCTGGATGTGGGCGCCAACATGGATTGCAAACCGGTGTATCTGCACCAGTTCGCCCTGCTGGGCAACATCTACAGCCGGGATGTGCTCCAGGTGAAGCAACCGCGCATCGGGCTTCTGAACATCGGTGAGGAGGAGTGCAAGGGCAACGATCTGGCCCTCAAAACCCATGAGCTGCTGCGTAATGAGGCTCGCCTGCGCTTCGCCGGCAACTGTGAGGGCAGAGATGTGCTCTCCGGTGAATTCGATGTCGTCGTCTGCGACGGTTTCACCGGCAACGTCCTGCTGAAATTCCTGGAATCCGTGGGCAGCGTGCTGTTGGGGGTGCTGAGGGCCGAATTGCCCCGTGGCCGGAGGGGCAAGGTGGGATCAGCCTTCCTGCGCAGCAACCTGCGCCGGATCAAGAAACGGCTGGACCACGCCGAACATGGCGGTGCACTGCTGCTGGGGGTCAACGGCGTGGCGGTGATCGGCCATGGCAGCAGCAAGGCCCTATCGGTGGTGAGTGCCCTGCGCATCGCCCATTCCGCCGCCAGCCATGGCGTGATGGAGGACCTTGCCGCGCTGCAGAGCGGCTGTGATTGACTGACGCCACGCGTATTCACCCCGCTTTGGTCGAGCAGTTCCACAGGACCGGCGGTGTGGTGTTCCGAGGCAGTGGCAGCGCCACCCCTCAGCGCTCCATCAGCAACACCGAGCTGGGGCAACGGGTGGAAACCAGCGATGACTGGATCCGCAGTCGCACAGGAATCGCAGCCCGACGGGTCATCGGGGCGGACGAAAGTCTGAGCGAACTCAACGCACGAGCGGCGGAACGCGCTCTGGCCATGGCGGGATGGTCGGCGGAGACCCTGGATCTGATCCTGCTGGCCACCTCCACACCCGACGATCTGTTCGGCTCTGCACCGCGGCTGCAGGCCCGCATCGGGGCCGTCAACGCAGCAGCCTTCGATCTCACCGCCGCCTGCAGCGGTTTTCTGTTCGCTGTCGTCACCGCAGCCCAGTACCTGCGCAGTGGGGCGATGCATCGGATCCTGGTGGTGGGGGCCGACCAGCTCAGCCGCTGGGTCGACTGGGACGACCGTCGGTCCTGCGTGCTGTTCGGAGATGCCGCCGGCGCCGTGGTGATGGAAGCCTCGAAGGAGCAGGACGACCTCCAGGGGTTCCTGCTGCGCTCCGATGGAGGCCGTGGTGCGGTGTTGCAGCTGCCCCAGAGCAGCGAACGAGCTCCTCTGGTGGGCGATGCCAGCCATCAAAGGGGCGGCTTTGAGCCAATTCAGATGAACGGCCAGGAGGTCTACAAGTTCGCTGTGCGCGAGGTGCCGGCGATCCTGGAGACGCTGCTCCAGAAAACAGAGACCCACCCGGATTCCCTCGACTGGCTGTTGTTGCACCAGGCCAACCAACGCATCCTCGATGCCGTGGCGGAGCGCTTCTCGATTCCGAACGAGAAAGTCCTGAGCAACCTGGCCCACTACGGCAACACCTCAGCCGCCACCATTCCTCTAATGCTGGATGAAGCGGTGCGGGATGGACGCATCCAAGCGGGACATCGCATCGCCAGCAGCGGCTTCGGTGCGGGACTGAGCTGGGGTGCAGCCCTGCTGCACTGGAGCGGGCCCGCGTAATCTCCCCGCACAACGGTGCGGACACGTCATGGCGATCGCCTGGGTTTTTCCCGGCCAGGGCTCACAGAAAGTGGGCATGGCGGATCCCGTGCTCAGCCTCAACGGCGCCAGCCAGCGCTTCGCCATGGCGTCCGAATTGCTGGGCCGTGACCTCCTGGCGATCTGCCAGGGCAACAGCGGCGGCGGCAGCGGCCCCGACGACCTCAACGACACCCGCAACACCCAACCGGCCCTGTTTGTGGTGGAGTCCCTGCTGGTGGACAACCTGATCGAACAGGGGCGCGACGCCGCCCTGGTGGCTGGCCACAGCCTTGGGGAACTGGTGGCTCTCTATGCCGCTGGTGTGTTTGATCTTGAGACGGGGCTCAAGCTGATGCAGACCCGATCCGAGCTGATGGCGGCCGCCGGTGGCGGCGCGATGACCGCCGTGATCGGCTTCGACCGCAGCCAGCTCGAAGCGCTGGTGAACGACACCGAAGGGGCGAGCATCGCCAACGACAACAGCGACGCCCAGGTGGTGATCTCGGGGCAGCCTGATGCGGTGCAGACCGTGAGCACCAACCTCAAGTGCAAACGAGCCATCCCTCTGGCGGTTTCAGGGGCCTTTCACTCCCCCTTCATGGCCGAGGCGGCTGAAGCCTTCGCCAGCACGCTGGATGGCGTCAGCTTCCAGGATGCTCGGATCCCGGTGCTGAGCAACAGCGATCCCACCGGCTGCACCGAGGCAGCCAGCCTCAAGCAACGGTTGAAACAACAGATGACCACCGGCGTCCGCTGGCGGGAGACCATGGCCTCCATGGCGGAAGGTGGCATCGACACCTTGGTGGAGATCGGGCCGGGGAACGTGCTCAGCGGCCTGGCCAAACGCAGCATGACCGGCGTGACCACGGCACAGATCGCCAGTTCGGGCGATCTCGGCCAGTGAGCAGCGCACCACTGGCTCTAGCTCCAAAACCCAGCCTCGCTTACCGCCTGGTGAGTGGGTTGCTGGTGTTTCCACTCTTCCGGGGACTGTTTCGGGGCTCCACCCGCGGCCTGCAGCACGTGCCGAAGCAGGGGGCATTGGTGGTGGTGTCCAACCACGGCTCCCATTTGGATCCCCCGCTGCTCGGTCACGCCCTGGGGCGCCCGGTGGCGTTCATGGCCAAGGCGGAACTGTTCGCCGTACCGCTGCTGGGGGCTGTGATCCGCGCCTGTGGCGCCTATCCGGTCCGTCGGGGTGCCAGTGACCGAGAAGCCATCCGCACGGCCACAGCACGCTTGATGGAGGGTTGGGCTACGGGGGTGTTTCTGGATGGCACCCGCCAGCCGGACGGTCGCGTCAATGCTCCACAACCTGGAGCCGCGCTGCTGGCTGCCCGCAGCGGAGCACCTCTGCTGCCGGTGGCGATCCTCAACAGCCATCGCGCCCTTGGAACCGGCCAGGTTCTGCCCCGGTTGGTTCCTCTTCAACTGCGGGTGGGTGAGCCCGTGCCGGCTCCGGCGAGTCGCCGTCGCGCCGACCTCGATGCCACCACAGCCCTTCTTCAGGAGCGGATCAACGCTCTGTTGGAGCAGGATCCGCAGTATCCCTGAGGTCCCGGCCGGTCACCACCCAGCCCACGGCACGTAGCCAGTCTCTCCAACGCCTGACGGCACCCTCGTCACGGCAATTTGGTTCACACGCCACCGGCACGCCCGTGATCTGAATGCCACGGCTGCCGGCCACCACCTGGCCCACAGCAAGGGAGCGTTGCAGATGATCGGCGCTCGTCACGACGACAACATGGCGAACGCCCTGGGACGCCAGGTCATCCACGACGGACGTGAAATTGCTCAAGGTGTCGCGGGCCCTGTAATCAAGCTGCACTTGATCGGTCGTCAGCCCTTCCTCCTGAACCAACCAGCTGGCGTATTCAGGATTGCTGCCGCCACTCACCAGCAATGGCAGATCCAGTTGCCGTGCCAGCCGCGCCCCCACCCGTTCGCGATCGACATCTCCCCCCAACACCAGCACCAGCTCAGGCGGTGTGGTGTCCAGCAAAGCCCGGCGGTAGGGCGCCAGGGGCCCTTGAGCCACCAGCCACGTCAGCAATCCTGCGCTGAGCAGAACACCCGCCCGGATCCCGGCCATCAGACCGGCCCCACCGGAGAGGTCGGGTAGATGGGGAGGACGGGTTGCCAGGGGAGCGACTCATCCCGCTGAAGGGACCGCTGGAGGCGCCCCAGCAACGCCGCCACGTCGACGTCCACATCCACCTCTGCCTCGACGGCAGGACTCACCTGCTGATCCGCCTCCAGTAAACGCGGAGCCTGCAGCTCCTCCACCACAGCGTCCCTCACACGGTACTGCCCGGCGACCACCCCCCGGCGAAGCAGCGGCTGGGTGATCCAGAACGGCTGCTCATCGGTCGCCAGACGCTGGGCCATCAGGGCGAAGCTGCTCACACCCAGCAATGGACAGCCAAGCTGCTGGGCCAGGGTGCGTGCCATCACCACCGAAAGGCGCGTGCCGGTGAATCCCCCTGGTCCGGTGGCCACAGCCAGTCCTTTGAACTCACGCCAGCGGCCATGGGGCACCAGGCTCGCGACCCGCTCAATCAGGCTGTTGGAAAGGCCCCGACCGTCATCGAACCCCATCACCCGCGGGCGGCCCTGGTCGACCAGGGGATCCTGAACTGCCACGCCGAAACGTTCGGTGCAGCTGTGCAGCGCCAGCAGCAGAGGGGAATCAGTCATCACTGCGGGACGGCTTCTCCAGGGCGCAGTCGGCTCCAGCGTCCGGGGTCGGACGCAAAGCTGGAGCAGGCCCGAACATCCCATTCAATGCCCGCACCACCCCCGGGCAGATCCATGACGGAGACATGAATTCTCGGGGAGCGGGGCTCAAAATCCGGAACCTCGCTGAGGTGATCCACCCCATGCTGACGCTCAACTGCGTGATAGGCCTGGCAGCGGTCGACCCAGCGGCAATCCACACAGATGCACATGCCCTCCGAACCTGCGGCTGAAGCCATTTTGGAGCGCCTGGCACCCCAGCGCTGGCCCCTGCCGCTGGATCGACTCCCAAAGGAGACAGCCCTGGTAGGGGGAGCTGTTCGTGATGCATTGCTGGATCGACTCAAGCCACAACCCGATCTCGATCTTGTGGTCCCAAGCGGTGCCCTCGCCCTGACGCGAAGCCTGGCCAAGGGCCTCGGAGGCAGCTGCGTGGTGCTGGACGAGGAGCGGGATATGGCTCGCCTGGTGCTGGGGGAATGGACCGTGGACATCGCCCGGCGGGATGGCCCGACCCTCGAGGCGGATCTGGAACGACGGGACTACCGCCTCAACGCCATCGCCCTGCCGTTGCACAGGCCTGAGCAACTGATCGATCCCACCGGCGGTCTGGAGGACCTGCAACAGCGACGGCTGACGGCCGTGCGCGAATCCAACCTCACCGACGATCCGCTGCGGCTGTTGCGGGGCCTGCGGTTGATGGCTGAGATCCCCCTCACCCTCGACTCCATCACCGCCGACTGGATGGAGCGCCACCGGCAACAACTGGTCCGTGCCGCACCGGAACGGATCCTGGCGGAACTGCAGAAACTGGTGGCAGGTCCGCTGGCCGATCAGGCGCTTGTGCAGCTCACTCGGCTCAAGCTGGTCGAACCCTGGTCAGCGGGTCAGCCCCTGCCGACGGCGCACCACGCAGCTCAGCTCACAGCCGACGAACGGGAGCGGGCCTTGCCCCTGGCCCGCCTGACCGCCCTCATCAGTGACCAGGGGCTGGAGCAGCTGAAGGCCAGTCGAGCCCTGCGCCAGCGGTGCCGGCGACTGCGCCAGTGGCAGCACCAGCTGCCGCCGGATCCCGCAACGCTTGCCGAAGCGCAGCGGGTGCAACTGCATCTGGATCTCGATCGGGATCTACCCGCACTGGCCCTTCAGCTCGACCCAACCCGTCAGAGCAGCTGGCTGCAGCGCTGGCGCGACCCTGAGGACCCGCTGTTCCATCCGGCCACCCCTGTGGATGGATCCACGCTGCAGCGCGAATTCAACCTCGCTCCAGGCCCCGGGATCGGGGCACTGCTGATGCATCTGCGTCAGGAAAGGGCTTTTGGACGCCTGATTGGCCGCGACGATGCACTCGAGGAAGCGCACCGTTGGATCAAACGAAATCGGGACGCACTGTGATTAACTTTGCAGGTGTCAACGATGACGGTCCGACACCGACGATTCGCATTTCCCTTCCTTCATGAGCATCCGCCTGTACATCGGCAACCTGCCGCAGACCTTTGACGAACAGGAGCTGGCTGCTCTGCTTAAGAGTGTTGGAGAGGGAATCCGGTTCAAGTCAGTTCTCGACCGCGAAACCGGCGCATCACGCGGTTTCGGCTTCGCCAATGTCGACGACGAAAAAGTGGCCGATGCTGTGATCGAACAGCTGAACGGCAAGGAGTTCGGCGGCAGCGCCCTTCGCGTCGAGCGCTCTGAGCGCCGTGAGAACGGCGGTGGTAATCGCCGTGGCCCCAACGGTGGCGGCAATGGTCAGCCCCAGGTGGCACGCAAGGCCGTCAACAAGGTCGTGCACAGTGACGCCCCTGGAGAGGGTGCTCCTGACCCCCGTTGGGCCGGCGAGTTGTCCAAACTGAAGGATCTTCTTGCCAACCAGAAAACAGCTGTCTGACAGGTCCCGACCTGAAAATCAAACGCTTGCATCTACCCCGGAGAGTGCCATCTCCGGGGTTTTTTGATGGGCCGATCAGCGTGCCTGGGCCAGAACGAAAGAGCGCGGCAGATCCAGCAGCTTGTTGATCTTGCCAACATAGGCACGGTTGTTGAACACGTCGTAATCAACCCGTTCAATGGCATCGAGGATGCCCCTGTACAGCCGAAGCGACGTCCATACAGGCCAGCGCGCGTCGCGGGAGAGCCAGCGCACACCCGCTTCTGATCGCGCGAACCAGTCCCTGGCCCGCTGCAGTTGGAATTGCATCAGCTCAGACCAGGCGCTGTTGAGCCGTCCGGCCATCAGATCCTCTTCCGAGTAACCGAAGCGCTCGAGATCCTCGAGCGGCAGATAAATGCGTCCCCGGCCTCGGTCTTCTCCCACATCGCGAAGGATGTTGGTGAGCTGATTGGCGATGCCGAGAGCCACCGCCGCATCGGAGGTGTCCGGCCGGTCACTCCATGGGGCTGAGGTATAGGCACCATCAACCCCCATCACCCCCTGGGTCATCAGGCCGACGGTTCCAGCAACCCGATAGCAGTACAGCTTGAGATCCTCGAAGCGTGGATAACGCGTCCAGGTCAGATCCATCCTCTGCCCCTCAATCATATCGAGGTAGGGCTGAATGTCCTGGGGAAAGCGCTCGAGGGTGTGCACCATCACGGCGTCGAGATCATCCTCGATCGTGCCCTTGAACAGCGCTCGCGTTTTGTCCTCCCAGCGATCCAGACGCTCTGCCAGTTCCTCAACGGGTCTGGCTTGGGCCTCAGGGCTGTCCATCAGCTCGTCGGTGCGGCGGCACCAGACATAGATGGCCCAGATGGCACGACGCTTCTCCTGGGGCAGCAGAAGCGTCCCCAGGTAGAAGGTCTTGGCCCACTCGGCGGTCTCGCGACGGCAGGCCTCAAAGGCTGCGTCGAGATCCGGGGCTGCGAGGGGCATGACTCAGGCCGCGACCGGCTCGCTGACAGAGGTCGATGATGCCAGCTGATCCTGCTTGCGGTCCACAGCACCGGCACAGAGCTTGCCGCTGAGCACCGCCCCTTCCATGGAAGCCAGGTAGCGCTGCATCGTGTAGTCGCCGGCCAGGAAGAAGTTCTTGATCGGCGTGGTCTGGTCCGGACGCAGCTGCTGGCAGCCCGGGGTGGTCTTGTAGACCGACAGCGGTGTCTTCACGACCTTGTACTTGAGCAGCGTGGCAGGGTTGTCGCCACCGAAGTGCATCGGGAAGAGCTTTTGGAGTTCACCCATGGTGGCTTCGATGATTTCCTCATCCGGCCGGCCGATCCAGTCCTTGGCCGGGGCAAACACCAGCTCCAGCATCGACTTGTCGGGGTCTTCGTACTCCTTGCAGGTGATGCTCATGTCGGCATAGACGCTGAGCAGAGGGGAGCGGCTGAACAACAGGTGGTCGATGTCGGTGAGCTTGCGGTCAAACCAGAGGTGGAGGTTGATCACGGGAACACCGCGCAGCCCGTCCAGCTTTTTGAACACCGGCATCTGCTTCCAGGGCTCCGGCAACAACAGCTTGAACGGATCCACAGGCAGCGCACTCACGTAGGCATCGGCGGTGAGGTCAAAGCTGTCCTTGCCCTTCACACCACCGATGTGGAAGGCGGCCACTGAGCCGTCGTCATTGAGCTTGATCTCCCGCAGCGGACTGTCGAGATGCACCTCTCCGCCAAGACTCTCGACGTACTCAACCACCGGCTGACACAGACGTTCCGGCGGTGCACCATCGAGGAAGGCCATCTTGGAGCCGTTCTTCTCCTGCAGGAAACGGTTCAGAGCGGTCAGCACCACCGTGGCTGAAATTTCATCAGGATCGATGAAGTTCAGGGCCTTGCTCATCGCCAAGAACACTTCATCGTTGACCCGTTCGGGAATGTTGTGGACCCGCAGCCACTCGGTCCAGGAATACTTGTCGCACTCTTCGACGTAGCCCTGGCCCCGGAGCATGGCGGGGACCAGTCCCAGGCCGAAACTGATCTTCTCAGGCCAGCTCAGCATGTCGTTGTTGCCCAGGATCGCGGCAACACCATTCACGGGTGCCGGCAGATCGGGGAAGTCGAAACGGCTGTAGGTGCCAGGTTCGTCCTGCTGGTTGAAGATCATCGAATGGCTCTTCCACTGCAGCCGGTCTTCGATGTTCAGCTCCTTGAACAGCTGCAGCATGTTCGGGTAGGCGCCGAAGAAGATGTGCAGGCCGGTCTCGTACCAGTCACCGTCCTCGTCCTTCCAGGCCGCCACCTTGCCGCCGAGCACGTCACGGGCTTCCACCACGATGGGGGTATGGCCTGCATCAGCCAGGTACTTGGCGCAGGACAGACCCGCAAGACCGGCTCCGGCAATAGCGACGCGCATGCGGATAGTGAAAAGATGAAACCAACCTTAAAAGGGCCCGATCCCCTTTCGCTTCTTAGAGTCCCTGCACGACCGCAGTGCGCGCCATGGCTGACACCCTGCTGAAATGCACCACCCGCCATGTGCGCCTGTTCACGGCTCGGGTGGAGAACGACGATCTTGTTCCTTCCGGGGATGAATTGACCCTGGATCTCGATCCGGACAACGAGTTCCTCTGGCCCGACGCTGTGGTCACCAAGGTGCAACAGCGCTTTCAGCAACTGGTGGAAGCCGGCGCCGGTGGCGAACTCAGTGATTACAGCCTCAGGCGGATCGGAACAGACCTTGAGGGCTACATCCGCCAGCTGCTGCAGGCCGGAGAACTCAGCTACAACCCAGATGGGAGGGTTCAGAACTTCTCCATGGGCCTGCCCCGCACACCAGATCTGCTGTGAGCCGTTCCCGCTACGACAGACCCGAGCGCTACGAGCGCCCCGACCGCTACGACAGGTCTGAGCGACGGGGTGGTGGCTATGGACGCCCTCCGGGCCCTCCTCAAGGCAATGAGGGCCAGGGTGGATTTCAATTCAGCACGCTCACAGCGGCTGTTCTGGCCGGGGTCCTGATTGTGGGCATCGGCATCGGCAGCGCCGTCACCAGCACCACCCAGGGCGACCAGGGCAACATCGCGAGCTCTCAGCAGCTGGACATGGCGGTGCCCGACCCCGAGTTCTGCCGTCAGTGGGGGGCCAGCGCCTTCGTGATGGACATCGAGATGTACACAACCCTCAACCCCTCCAGCAGCTTCGTCACCCAGCCCACGCTTCAGCCCGGCTGTGTGATTCGACGGGAAAACTGGAGTGTGTTGCGCAAGGAAGGGGCCATCACCGCGAACCAGGAACGCGAGTGCAAGCAGCGGATGAACACCTTTGCCTACATCGGCTCGGTGCGCGACAAACCTGTGGTGCGCTGCGTTTACCAGACCGACATCAGCGAAAACAAGTTCCTCACCCGTGGTATCGCTGATGACGCAGCCGGCGTCACGCCGGAAGCCGATCAGTTCTGATCGATCAGCTTTGGAGCGGTAAGGGCTGAGACG
>LXNH01000109.1_pt1 | contig 18174 bp, 17 predicted proteins | sample 809111 | NCBI WGS metagenome assembly LXNH01 (sample SAMN04870528, study PRJNA318959) | seawater metagenome | biome: 00002010; material: water; isolation source: marine seawater | place: Greece: Milos, Mediterranean Sea | collected 2013-05-29 | depth 5-7 m
CGCAACTGCTGGAGATTCCCGACTGCCGCCATTCGCCGCACAAGGACCAGCCCGCCACCGTTATCCAGGCCATCGCCGGCTTCGTCGGCGCGCTGGAACAACCCGGCCGCCCCAGCGGCAGCCCATGACAAGCACGGAGACTCCACCATGACCCACGCCCTGACCCGGGCCGCGCTAGGCGCGGCGCTGATGCTGGCCGCAAGCGGCGCCCTGGCCGCCGACAAACTCAAAGTCGGCTTCATGCTGCCCTACAGCGGCACCTATGCCGCGCTCGGCACCGCCATCGAGAATGGCTTCAAACTGTATGTGGCCGAACAAGGCGGCAAGCTCGGCGGGCGCGAGCTCGAGTACTTCAAGGTGGATGACGAGTCCAACCCTTCCAAGGCCGCCGAGAACGCCAACCGGCTGATCAAGCGCGACCAGGTCGACGTGCTGATCGGCACCGTGCACTCGGGAGTGGCGATGGCCCTGGCCAAGGCCGCCAAAGACACCGACACCACCCTGATCGTGACCAACGCCGGCGCCAACGCCATCACCGGACCGCTGTGCGGCCCCGGCATCTTCCGCACCTCGTTCACCAACTGGCAGCCCGCCTACGCCATGGGTCCGGTGGCCAAGGCGCGCGGCCACAAGACCGCGGTGACCATCACCTGGAAGTACGCGGCCGGCGACGAAGCCATCGGCGGCTTCAAGGAAGGTTTCGAAAAGGCCGGCGGCAAAGTCGTCAAGGAACTCAGCCTGCCCTTCCCCAATGTCGAATTCCAGTCGCTGCTGACCGAGATCGCCGCGCTCAAGCCCGACATGGTGTTCACCTTCTTCGCCGGCGGCGGCGCCGTGAAATTCGTGCAGGACTATCACGCGGCCGGCCTGGACAAGACCATTCCGCTGTACGGCTCGGGCTTTCTCACCGACGGCACGCTGCAGGCGCAGGGCGCGTCGGCGCAGGGGCTGCTGACCACGCTGCACTATGCCGACGGCCTGAACACGCCGCGCGACAACGCCTTCCGCGCCGACTACGGCAAGGCATACAACATGCAGCCGGACGTGTATGCGGTGCAGGGCTATGACGCCGCGCAACTGATGCAGTCGGGCCTGGCGGCGGTCAAGGGCGACTTCGGCAAGAAGGCGGAATTCCGCCAGGCCATGCGCGGCGCCACGGTCGACAGCCCGCGCGGTCCGTTCACGCTGTCCAAGGCCGGCAACCCGGTGCAGGACATCTACCTGCGGCGCGTCGACGGCCTGGAGAACAAGGTGGTCGAGGTGGCCGTGCGCAAGCTGGCCGACCCCGCGCGCGGCTGCAAGCTCTAGGGACGGCGCTCCCATGGACGTCGGCATCCTGCTCATCCAGAGCCTGAACGCCTTCCAGTACGGCCTGTTGCTGTTCCTGGTGGCCAGCGGGCTCACGCTGATCTTCGGCATCATGGGGATCATCAACCTGGCGCACGGCAGCTTCTACATGATCGGCGCCTACATGGCGTTCGCGCTGGGGCCGGCGGTGGAGCGCTGGCTCGGCGGCGGCTTCGTCGCCACGCTGGCGGTGTGCGTGCTGGCCGCCGCCGCGCTCGGCTATCTGCTGGAAGCGGCGTTCTTCAGCTACCTGTACCGCCGCAATCATTTGCAGCAGGTGCTGATGACCTATGGCCTGATCCTGGTGTTCGAGGAGTTGCGCAGCATCCTGGTCGGCAATGACGTCCACGGCGTGCCGCTGCCGTCCTGGCTGCAAGGCAGCATCGCCCTGGGCGACGTGATGAGCTATCCGGTGTACCGCCTGTTCATTTCGGCGGTGGGCATCGCGGTGGCGCTGCTGCTGTACTGGGTCATCGCGCGCACGCGGCTGGGCATGATGCTGCGTGCCGGCGCCAGCAACCGCGAGATGACCGGGTCGCTGGGCATCGACGTCAACAAGCTGTACCGGCTGGTGTTCGCGGCCGGCGTGGCGCTGGCGGCGCTGGCGGGCAGCATCGCCGCGCCGGTGTCGTCGGTCTATCCCGGCATGGGCAACAGCGTGCTGATCATCTGCTTCGTGGTGGTGGTGATCGGCGGCATCGGTTCGATCCGCGGCGCGTTCCTGGCGGCGATGCTGGTGGGCGTGGTCGAGACCTTCGGCCAGGTGCTGTTCCCGGCCGCCGCCGGCGTGCTGGTGTACGTGCTGATGGCCGCGATTCTGCTGTGCAAGCCCGAAGGGCTGTTCAAACAGGGCTGACCATGAAGACGCATCGAATCCTGCCTGTCGCGACCCTGCTGGCCCTGGCGGCCTTCGCCTGGAGCGGCAGCGACTACTACACCGGCCTGGCCGTGAAGATCATGATCTACGCGGTGTTCGCGCTCAGCCTGCAATTGCTGGTGGGCGGCGCCGGACTGGTCAGCCTGGGCCACGCGGCGTTCTTCGGCATCGGCGCCTATGTCGCCGCGCTGCTGTCGCCGCAATCCGAAGCCGCCAGCCTGTGGCTGCTGTTGCCGGCGGCGCTGCTGGCAGCGGCAGCCTATGCCGCGCTGACCGGCGCGCTGGCGCTGCGCACGCGCGGCGTGTACTTCATCATGGTGACGCTGGCCTTCGCGCAGATGGCCTATTACGTGTTCCATGACACCGAGGTCGGCGGCGGCAGCGACGGCATCTATCTGTATTTCCGGCCGCAGGCGGCCATCGGCGGCTGGCTGCCGTTCGACCTGGACCAGGGCCACACCTACTACTTCTTCGTGCTGACCTGCCTGGCGCTGGCCTGGGGTTTCCTGGCCTTGCTGCGGCGCTCGCCGTTCGGCGCCGCGCTGGCCGGTATCCGCATCAACGAACAACGCATGCGGGCGGCCGGCTATTCGACCTATCCATACAAGCTGGCGGCCTATGTGATCGGCGCCGCGCTGGCCGGCCTGGCCGGCTTCCTGTTCGCGCTCAAGGACGGCTTCGTCACGCCCGAACTGCTGGCCTGGGAACAGTCGGGGCTGGTGCTGCTGATGGTGATCCTGGGCGGTATGGGCAGCCTGGGCGGCGCGGTGCTGGGCACGGCCACGCTGGTGCTGCTGCAGGAACTGTTCCAGTCACAGGCGCTGTTCGGCGACTACGCGCGCCATTGGCACCTGCCGCTGGGCCTGACCATCATCGCGCTGGTGGCGCTGCTGCCCGACGGGCTGGCCGGCCTGCCGGCGCAATGGCGCCGGCGCCGCGCGCGGCAAGCGCCGGCCCCATCGGCCGCCGCCGCCAAGCCGCTGCCCCTGCCGATCCAAGGAGAACCCCATGCCTGACCCCCTGCTGGCTGCCGACGCGGTCACCCGGCGCTTCGGCGGCCTGACCGCCGTCAACGGCGTGTCGCTGGCGCTACGGCGTGGCGAAGTGCATGCCGTCATTGGCACCAATGGCGCGGGCAAGTCCACGTTGATCAACATCCTGTCCGGCGAACTCGCGCCCCACAGCGGCCGGGTGTCGCTGGGCGGGCGCGATATCACCGCCTGGGGCCAGCCGGAGCGGGCCCGCGCCGGCCTGGGCCGCAGCTACCAACGCTCGACGCTGTTCCCCGAACTGACCGTATTCGAGAACTGCCGGCTGGCGGCCCAGGCCCGGCGCCAGCGCTTCTGGCACTGGTGGCGGCCGGCCACGGCCTGCGCGGCCAGCGCCGAACTGGCCGCGCAGGCGCTCGAACGCACCGGCCTGGCCGCCGACGCCGCGCAGCCGGCCGGTCTGTTGCCGCACGGGCGCAAGCGCCAACTGGAGATCGCCATGTGCCTGGCCGGCGAGCCGCAAGTGCTGCTGCTGGACGAACCGCTGGCCGGCATGGGGCCGGAAGAAACCGACCGCATCCTGGCATTGCTGCAATCGCTCAAGGCCAACCACGCCATCCTGCTGGTGGAGCACGACATGGACGCGGTGTTCCGCAGCGCCGACACCATCACGGTGATGGTCAACGGCAGCAGCATCGCCAGCGGCGATCCGGCGCAGATCCGCGCCAACGCCGAGGTGCGCACCGCATACCTCGGCGAAGACCTGGACGGAGAGCACGCATGCGCGCACTGATCGAAGCCGACGGCCTGCACGTGTACTACGGCGCCAGCCATGTGCTGCGCGGCGTCGGCCTGCGCATCGCGGCGGGCGAGTCGGTGGGACTGGTGGGCCGCAACGGCATGGGCAAGACCACGCTGATCCGCAGCCTGGTCGGGCAGATCCGCAGCGCGCAGGGCCGCGTGGCGGTGCGCGGCGCCGATTGCACCCGCGCCCGGCCGCATGCGATCGCGCAGATGGGCGTGGCCTACGTGCCCGAGGGCCGCGGCATCTTCCCCAACCTGAGCGTGCGCGAAAACCTGCTGGTGGCGGCGCGCGCCGGCGAACAGGGCCGGCGCGACTGGACCTATGCGCGCGTGCTGGAGACCTTTCCGCGCCTGACCGAACGGCTGGGCCACGGCGGCCAGCAATTGTCGGGCGGCGAACAGCAGATGCTGGCGATCGGCCGGGCGCTGATGACCAACCCCGACCTGCTGATCCTGGATGAAGCCACCGAAGGCCTGGCGCCGCTGATCGTGGCCGAGATCTGGAAGATCATCCGGCAGATCCGCGCCACCGGCATGTCGACGCTGATCGTCGACCGCAACTACCGCGCGGTGCTGGCGCACACCGACCGCTGCCTGGTGATGGAAAAAGGGATGATCGTGCAGGACGGCGACAGCACGGCGCTGGCCGCCCAACCCGAACAATTGACGCGCTACCTGGGCGTCTGAACGCGCCGCGCCGGAACTGCCCGGCGCGGGCCGGCGGCGTCAGATCAGCGCTTCGATCAGGAACGGGCCGCGGCGCTTCAGGCCCTCCTGCAGGGCGCGGGCAAAGCCCTCGACCGTATCGACGCTGACCGCCTCCACGCCCATGCCGCGCGCCAGGTGGGTCCAGTCCAGATAGGGCTCTTCCAGGTCGAGCATGCGGCGCGCGTTGCGGCCCGGCTCCTGCACCCCCACGTTCTTCATCTCGCCGTGCAGCGTGGCGTAGGAACGATTGGCCAGGATCACCGTCAGGCAGTCCAGGTTCTCGCGCGCCTGGGTCCACAGCGCCTGCAAGGTGTACATGCCGCTGCCGTCGGCCTGCAGGGTGATGACCTTGCGGTCCGGGCAGGCCACCGCCGCGCCGGCCGCCAGCGGCAGGCCGATGCCGATGGCGCCGCCGGTCAGCATCAGCCAGTCGTGCGGCGCGCTGCTGGCGCTGTAGATCGGGAATTCACGGCCCTGGGTGATCGACTCGTCGCAGACGATGGCGTTCTCGGGCAGGTGGTGCGCCACCAGGATGTTGACGGCGGCACCGGTCAGCTTGCCGCTGGCCGGCACCTCGTAGGCCGGCGCCGGCGCGGCCAGGCACGGCGCGTCGGCGGCGATGCCGAGTTCGTCGGCCAGCCATTCCAGCGCATGCGCCAGATCCTGCTCGACCGTGGCCAGCACGACCTTCTCGCAATCCTCCGGCGCCAGCAGGCTGGGCTTGCCGGGATAGGCGAAAAAGCCCACTGGCGCCTTGGCGCCCACCAGCACCAGATGACGCACGTCCTTGAGCTTGGCCACGGCCAGATCGATCGGGTACGGCAGCCGGTCGACCGGCGTGCGGTCGCCGCCGCGCTCGACGCGGCGGTTGGAAGTCTCGGACATCAGCCGCACGCCGGTGGCGCGGGCGATGCGGCCAGCGGCCTTGAGCGCGCGTTCTCGCAGCGCCGTGCTGCCGAGCAGCAGCGTGGTGACTTCGCCGGAACGAATCGCCTTGGCGGCGGCGCGAACCGCCTCGATGGTGGTGTGCGGCACGGCCTCGTCGACCACCTTCACCACCGCGCTGTCGGCCGGCAGTTCGGTCCAGGCGGAGTTGGCCGGCAGGATCAGGGTGGCGATGTTGCCGGGATGGCGGCGCGCCACGCCGATGGCCTCGGCGGCGTCGGCCGACATCGACTCGGCCGACATGCCGCGCTTGACCCAGTGCGACATGGGGCGCGCCACGCCTTCGACATCGCTGGTCAGCGGCGCGTCGTACTGCACATGGTAGGTGGCATGGTCGCCGACGATGTTGACCATCGGGGTGCGCGCGCGCTTGGCGTTGTGCAGGTTGGCCAGGCCGTTGCCCAGGCCCGGACCCAGGTGCAGCAGCGTGGCGGCCGGCTTGTCGGCCATGCGGGCGTAGCCATCGGCCGCTCCCGTGACCACGCCTTCGAACAGGCCCAGCACGCAGCGCATCTTCGGTTTGCGATCCAGCGCCGCGACGAAGTGCATCTCGGACGTGCCCGGATTGGCAAAGCACACGTCCACATCATTGGCCAGAAGGGTATCGCAAAGACTATCAGCGCCGTTCATCGTTTTTCCCTGGTTGTTTTACGTAAGCTCGGGCCGGCGGCGGCGCGCCGGCCCGATTGGCATGATAGGTAGGGTAGCGCAAACCCGCTAGAGCCAGTTGCGCGCGCCGGCATGGAACCATTCGGCATGTTCCGTCGGACGGAATTTCAGACGGTGCGCGCCGCGCCTACGCCAGGATCTGCCCCAGAAAGGCCTGCGCCCGCTCCGTGCGCGGCGCGCGGAAGAACTCGTCGGGCGCGGCGGTCTCGACGATCGCGCCCTGGTCCATGAACACCACCCGGTCGCCCACCTCGCGCGCGAATCCCATCTCGTGGGTCACGCAGACCATGGTCATGCCGTCGCGCGCCAGGGCCACCATGGTATCGAGCACTTCCTTGACCATCTCCGGGTCGAGCGCCGAGGTCGGCTCATCGAACAGCATGATCTTCGGCTGCATGCACAGCGCGCGGGCGATCGCCACGCGCTGCTTCTGGCCGCCGGACAACTGCCCCGGATACTTGGCGGCGTGCTGCGGGATCTTGACGCGCTCCAGGTACTGCATGGCGCGGCTTTCCGCCTCCGCCGGCGCCACGCCCTTGACCAGCATCGGCGCCAGTGTGCAGTTCTCCAGCACCGTCAGGTGCGGGAACAGGTTGAAATGCTGGAACACCATGCCGACCTCGGCACGGATGCGCTCGATATTGCCGACCTCGTCGTTCAGCTCGATGCCGTCGACAATGATGGTGCCGCGCTGGTGTTCCTCCAGCCGGTTGAGCAGGCGGATGGTGGTGGACTTGCCCGAACCGGAAGGACCGCAAAGAATCAGCTTTTCGCCGGGCCGCACCGCCAGGTCGAGCCCGTCGAGCACCTTGAAGTCGCCATACCATTTGGAGACGCCCCGCATGCTGATGATGGGCGCCACGTCGTTGATTGCATCCATGGCGTCAGGCCTTCGAGATATCGTGGTTGTCGCCGGCGCCGCTCCAGTAGCCGGGCACGGTCAGGCGCTTTTCCGAGCGCCGGAACAGATAGGCCAGCGCGCTGCACAGTACGAAGTAGATGACCCCGACCATGGTGTAGACCGTCAGCGCCTGGAAAGTGGCGCCGGCCAGCATCTCGCCGGCGCGCATCAGTTCGTAGACGCTGATCACGGCTACCAGCGAGGTCTCCTTGACCAGCACCAGCGCGTAATTGCCGAGCGCCGGGAAGATGGTGCGCAGCGCCTGCGGCAGCACGATACGCTGCAGCCGCTGCGTGCGCCGCAGCCCCAGCGCGCGCGCCGCCTCGTATTGCCCCGCGTCCACCGATTGGATGCCGCTGCGGAACAGCTCGGCCAGATAGGCGCCGAAATTCAGCGTCAGCCCCAGCACGCCGGCCACGAAGCCGTTGATCACCACGCCCAGCTCCGGCAGGCCATAGTAGATGTAGAACAATTGCAGCAGCAGCGGCGTGCCGCGGATGATGTCGATATAGACGCGCGCGGCGCGGCTCAACGCCGGCCGCCGCGACAGGCGACACAGGCACACGACCAGGCCCAGCGCCACCGCCAGGAAGGCCGAACAGAAGAACAGCGCAAGGGTCCATACCGTGCCCTCGGCCAGCGGGGTCAGGTACATGCGCAACGTAGCGAGATCCAATTCCGGCTCCTTGTCGGTGGCGCGAGGCGCGTTATTTGCTCAGCAGGTCGGACACGCCCCACTTCTGCCCGATCGCGGCGAGTTCGCCGTTGCGCTTCATCTCGGCCAGCGCGGCGTTGACGGCTTCCAGCAAAGTCGCGTTGCCCTTCTGCACCGCCATGCCCACCTGCCACTTGCGCTGCGGCTGGTAGCTGGTGTCCAGCTTCACGCCGGGGATGTTCTTGGTCTTGATCTGGTAGATGATGCTGGGCGGATCGACGATGCCCAGGTCGATACGGCCGGCGCGCACGTCGGCCAGCAGCGTCGAGTAGTCCTGGTATGTGGATACCTTGGTGCCCGGCATGTCCTTGATCATGTTGAACTGCACCGAGTCCACCAGCACGCCGACCTTCTGGCCCTGCATGTCTTCGAACTTGCCATAGCGGCGCTTGGCCTTGTCGCTGACCACGATGCCTTCGCCCCATTCGTAGACCGGCGCCGAAAAATCGATGGCGCGGGCGCGTTCCTCGGTGATGAACAACGGCGCCGACATCAGGTCGGCGCGGCCCGAGGTCAGCGTCGGAATCAACCCGGAGAACGGCACGTCCGTCAGTGTGTCGGCCACGCCCAGGTGCTTGGCGACCGCGGCGGCCACGTCCACCATGATGCCTTCGAGCCGGTTCGACCGCGGGTTCTTGAAGCCGTGCGGCGGCGCGGACGCGGTGGTCACCACGTTCAAGGTCTTGTCGGCACGCACTTCGTCGAGCGTGCGCGCCACGCTGGCGCCGGCCTGCGCCAGCAACGCGGCCGACGCCAGGCCCAGCAGGATGGATTTGAGTTTCATGCTATTCCCCTTGTATGAAATGGATGCCGCAATGCGCCGGTTCAGTCCGGACGTCCTTGCGGGTACTGCCGTACCGCCACCGCCGCCAGGGCGCAGAATTCCTGCATGACGGTGGCGGCCAGGAACGCCGTGGCGCCCTGCACGTCCTGTGGCGGCGAGACGGTGTTCACATCGAACGCCACGAAGTTCAGGCCCGCCAGCTGACGCAGCAGGCCCAGCCCTTCCTTGGGCGACAGCCCGCCCCACTCCGGCGTGCAGACGCCCGGCGCGCAGGAAGGATCGAAGATGTCCATGTCGAAGCACAGGTACACCGGCCGCTGGCCAATGCGCTGCTTGATGGCATCGAGCGCGCCGCGCTGGTCCGCGTCGAACTCATCGAACGGCACAATGGTGTAGCCAACCTCGCGGCCGAATTCCAGCACGCCCGGCATGAACGAGCTGCCGCGCGTGCCCACGTGGTAGCTGCGCCGCACGTCCAGCAATCCTTCTTCGGCGGCGCGGGTGAAGGTGGTGGCGGTGTTGTAGCCAGGGATCGGATAGGTGTCGGTGTGCGAATCGAAGTGCAGCACCACGAAATCGGGATGACGTTGCGCCACGGCACGCAGTTGCGGCAGGGTCACCGCGCCATCGCCTCCCATCGAGATCGGGATCGCGCCGCTGTCGAGGATGGCGCCGATGCCTGCCTCGATCAAGGGATAGGAAGCGTCCGGATCGCCCGGATGGCAGGCCACATTGCCAACGTCGATCGCGCGCAGGAACTCCGGCGGATTGTCGATGCCATGGCGGCGGAAGATATCCACCGGCCGCAGCAGGCGCGACTGCTCGCGGATGGCGTCCGGCCCCTGGCGCGAACCGACCCGGAAAGGGTGCGTGCCGCAATCGAACGGGATGCCCACCACGCAGGCGCGCGCCGCGCCGGCTGCGGCGGCGCGGGCCGCTGGCAGGCCCATGAATCCCGGCACGGGATGAAAGCGGACTTCGGCGGACGACGGCACTGCGCAGCTCCTTGGCGACGGCCCGCTATCTGGGCGAACCGATAATTTAGATTCAATCAAATCGCTATGCGATACGATCGTGTCAAAATTAGATTAGCGCGTACACCAAGGCACCGCCAATTAGGGAGTTCCCCTGAATTGGCAACGGAATATCCGACAAAATAAGTATGGAATTAGGGCGCGCGGCACCCTGCGGGCGCACCGGCGGCTCCCCCGGAAGGCGCCTGCGGGGCGCCGCGATCGCGCTCAGGCGTCGTCGTCGGCAAACGGCGCGGCGCGCAGCGCGCCGCCGGGCGGTTCAAGCTCATAGAAGGGATGCGAGCGCCCCAAGGTGCGCGAGGCACTGATGGCGTGCGCGGTCTCCACCACTTGGGGGCCGAACACGGCTTGTGCCTGCTCGAACGACCAGCGGCTCGACGGCACCGAGACGTTGACCGCCCCCAGCGGCGTACCGCCGGCATCCAGCACGGCCGCGCTGACGGTGATGTCGCCGGGGTAGAACTCGCCGTTCGAACGCGCATAGCCATGGCGGCGCGCGAACTCCAACTCGGCCAGCAGCGCGTCCAGCCCGATGATGGTGGCCGCGGTATAGGCCTTGCGCTCGCATCGCGCCAGCAGCCCGCGCGCCACGTCCGGATCCAGGCGCGCCAGCACCGCGCGGCCGGCCGCCGTGCAATACAGCGGCAGTCGCATGCCGACCGGCATGTTGACGAACATTTCCTTGTGGGTCGCAAAGCGCGCCACGTACACCATGTCCAGCCCGTCGGGCTCGGCCAGGCTGCACGTTTCCTGGCAATTGCGGTTGAGCGAGTGCAGGAACGGATTGCCCCCCAGCACCAGCGGACTGGTCTGCACATACTTCATGCCCAGTTCCAGCGACCACGGCCCGAGCGAGAATTTCTTGCTGGCGGGGTCCTTGCGCAGGTAGCCCAGCGTCCACAACGTGTGGGTGAAGCGCTGCACCGAACTCTTGCTCAGGCCGGTGGCTTCGGCCAGTTCCGGCAGCGTCATGGCCGGCCGGCCCTCGCTGAAGGCCCGCAGCACGGAAACACCGCGTGCCAGGGCGGCAATGAACAAGGGAGAGTCCTCGGGTCGGGTCTGCGTCATGGCGCGCGCTGCGTCCGGTGGAAAAGCGCATAGCGTACCGCATTACGGTGCGGCCATATCGCATGACGATCCCGCCATTGCCCGTCGCACGGGCCGTAAAACACAAACGGCCCGCGCGCGGCGGGCCGTTCCAGCTCAGGCTGGCATGCTCAGCGGATCGGCCACGGATACATCGCGCCGCCCTTGCTCCACAGCGCGTTGGTGCCGCGTTGCAGTCCGAGCTTGCTGTCCTTGCCGACATTGCGCTCGAACACTTCGCCATAGTTGCCCACGGCCTTGATCGCGTTGTAGGCCCACTTTTCGTCCAGGCCCATGTTCTTGCCGGCGCCCGGCGTCACACCCAGGATGCGCAGGACATTGGGGTTGTTGCTCTTGAGCATCTCGTCCACGTTTTTCTGCGTGATGCCGTATTCCTCGGCTTCCAGCAGCGCAAACAGCGTCCAGCGCACGATGCCGAGCCAGTTCTCGTCGCCCTGGCGCACCATGGGGCCAAGCGGCTCCTTGGAGAAGCGTTCCGGCAGGATTTCGTAGTCATCCGGCTTGGCCACCTGGGTGGCGCGCACCGCGGCCAGCTGCGAGGCGTCGTCGGTGAAGGCGTCGCAGCGGCCCGATTCGAAGGCGCGCACAACTTCGGTGACCTTGTCGATCACGACCGGCTTGAACTCGATGTTGTTGGCGCGGAACCAGTCGGCCAGGTTCAGTTCGGTGGTGGTGCCCGGCTGCACGCAGACGGTGGCGCCGTTCAGTTCCTTGGCGCTTTTCACGCCCAGCTTCTTGCTCACCAGGATGCCCTGGCCGTCGTAGAAGCTGGCGGCCACGGCCGACAGGCCCAGCGAGGTATCGCGCGTCTGGGTCAGGGTGACGGTGCGCAGCAGCACGTCGACCTCGCCCGACTGCAGCGCGGTGAAGCGTTGCTGGGTGGACAGGGCGGTGCCCTTGAATTTGGTCGGGTCGCCGAACACGGCGGCGGCGACGGCGCGGCAGATGTCCACGTCCATGCCTTCCCATTCGCCCTTGCTGTCGGTGGCCGAGAAGCCCGAAACGCCATCGGTCAGGCCGCACTGCACGAAGCCCTTCTTCTTGACCGCATCCAGCGTCGGGCCGGCCACCGCCGCCTGGGAGGCGCACGCCAGGGCAAGCGCGCCGGCAGCAAACGAAATCAACCGCTTCATTATTGCTTCTCCTGAATTAGATGCCCGCGCCGGCCTGTAGGCCCACAGCGGCTGAAACCAAGCCCATGCGTTATGGACCGGCCGCCAGATTACGCGATGTCCACTGAGTGAACAACGCGCCCGGCCCTAGTGGAAACCCGAGTAGCAAATGGTTAGGTAGAGACTCATGAAGTCCGGTGATCGAACTTTATTGACGGGCTCGCGCCGCGGCCAGGGCTGGCCCGCGTGCCATACTTTTTTCGCGCCCTGTCCGCTGGACGGCGCGATCAACTATCCACAGAAAAGCCGGCCGCGCCAAAACAACAATCCGCGGGACGCGCGCCGGCCAACGGCCGACTCATGGAGGAGACAAATCCATGGCACTTGCAAGAAAACCGCAGCTCCGCAGCCCGGCGGCAAGCTATCGCCGCCACGCCCTCAAGACCCTGTTGTGCGCCGCCCTGACCGCCAGCGGCCTGGCCGCCGCGCCGGCCCATGCCGACGACTGGCCCAGCAAACCGATCAAGGTGATCGTGCCCTACACGCCGGGCGGCTCCACCGACACCGTCACCCGCATCGTGATGGACAAACTCGGCCCGCGCCTGAAGCAGACCATCATCGTCGAGAACCGGCCGGGCGCCAACAGCAGCGTGGGCGCGTCGATCGCCGCCAAGGCCGATCCCGACGGCTACACCTTCCTGTCCGTGCTGCCGGCCTACATCATCAATTTCCACCTCTACAAGCTGGGCTACAAGCCCGGCGACCTGACGCCCGTGGCCCAGATGGCGGACCTGCCGCTGTTCCTGTTCGTGTCCCAGGACATTCCGGTCAACAGCGTGGCCGAACTGGTGGAATACGCCCGCAAGCATCCCGACAAGCTCACCTACGCCTCCAGCGGCAACGGCTCCAGCGCCCACCTGACCGGCGCCGATTTCGCGCTGCGCAACAAGATCACCATGACGCACGTGGCCTACAAGGGCAGCGCGCCGATCCTGACCGACCTGCTCGGCGGCCGGGTGTCGATGGTGTTCGACCCGATCCTGGTGCCGATGCAGTACGTCAAGCAGAACCGCCTGAAGGCGCTCGGCTTCACCGGCAAGCAGCGCTGGCCGACCGAACCGTCGATTCCCACCATGGAGGAAGCCGGCATGCCCGGTTTCGTCACCGGATCGTGGGCTGGCCTGATGGCGCCGGCCAACACGCCCAGGCCGATCATCGAACGCATGGCGCGCGAAATCAGCGAGATCGTGCAGGAACCGGACGTGCGCCAGAAATTCCTGGACGCCGGCTTCCTGCCGGCCAGCGGCACGCCGGCACAATTCGCCGAACTGATGAAGCAGGACTCGGCGCGCTACGCCGAGATCATCAAGCAGGCCCGCATCACGGTGAATTGAGCAACACGGGGCGCGCCGCCCGCGCGCCCCATCGGAAGCAGCAACCATGATCGACAAGTTCATCGACACTCCCGCGGCCGCCGTGGCCGACATCCATGACGGCGCCACCGTGCTGGTCAGCGGCTTCGGCGGCGCCGGCATGCCCACCGAACTGCTGCACGCCCTGATCGACCAGGGCGCGCGCGAACTCACCGTGGTCAGCAACAACGCCGGCAACCACGAGACCGGCCTGGCCGCCTTGATCAAGGCCGGCCGCGTGCGCAAGGTCATCTGCTCGTTCCCCAAGGCTTCGCATTCGTGGGTCTTCGACGATCTGTACCGGCGCGGCGGCATCGAACTGGAATGCGTGCCGCAGGGCACCATCGCCGAACGGCTGCGCGCCGCCGGCGCCGGCCTGGGCGGCTTCTTCACCCCCACCGCCTACGGCACCGAACTGGCCGCCGGCAAGGAGACCCGCATCATCGACGGCCGCGGCCATGTGTTCGAAACGCCGCTGCGCGGCGACTTCGCGCTGGTCAAGGCCGATCAGGCCGACCGCTGGGGCAACCTCACCTACCGCAAGAGCGCCCGCAACTTCGGCCCCATCATGTGCATGGCCGCGGCGACCACCATCGTGCAGGTGCGCGCCAAGGTGGCGCTGGGCGAACTGTCGCCCGAGGCCGTGGTGACGCCGGGCATTTTCGTCCAGCGCGTCACCCAGGTGGCCCAATCCGCGTTCTCCAGCTGAAGGAATTCCCATGCCCACTCCCCTCTCCCGCGAGGCCATGGCGCGGCGCCTGGCGCAAGACATCCCCGACGGCAGCTACGTCAACCTGGGCATCGGCATGCCGGTGCTGGTGGCCGCGCAACTGCCGGCCGGCCGCGAAATCGTGCTGCACAGTGAAAACGGTATTCTCGGCATGGGCCCGCCGCCCGCCGCGGCGCAGATCGACCTGGACCTGATCAACGCCGGCAAGCAACCGGTGACGCTGCTCGAAGGCGGCGCCTATTTCCATCACGCCGACTCCTTCGCCATGATGCGCGGCGGCCACCTGGACATCTGCGTCATGGGCGGCATGCAGGTCGCGGCCAACGGCGATCTGGCCAACTGGTCGCTCAACAAGCCGGGCGAGGCGCCGGCCGTGGGCGGCGCGATGGACCTGGCGGTGGGCGCGCGCAGCGTCTACATCCTGATGGAACACAACAGCAAGGACGGCTCGCCCAAGATCGTCGAGCGCTGCACCTACCCGCTGACCGGCGCCGGCGTGGTCGACCGCATCTACACCGACCTGGCCGTGATCGACGTCAGGCCCGACGGCCTGTGGGTCCGGGATATGATCGACGGCATGACATTGACAGCGCTGCAGGCACGCACCGGCGCGCCGCTGCGCGCAGGCTGATGCTGCCCAACCTTCCCCCGCCCGGCTACGCCGCGCCGCTCGCCCCCGAGGATCACCCCGACCAGTTGCGCGGCGATCCCGACTACATGCTGACGCTGGCGCGCGGCCTGCACGTGATCCGCGCCTTCGGCACCCGCCGCCATCCACAGACGGCGGCCGAACTGGCGCGCCGCGCCGGCCTGCCGCGCGCGGTGGTGCAGCGCTGCCTGCACACGCTGATCCTGCTCGGCATCGCCGAACAGCATGGCCGCCAGTACATCCTGACCCCGCGCATCCTGGGGCTGGGCTACGCCTACTTCTCGTCGACGCCGTTCGTCTCGCTGGCGCAGCCGGTGCTGGAAGAACTGAGCGCCACTGTCAATGAAACCTGTGCGCTGGCCATCATGGAGGGGCACGAAATGCTCTACCTGGCGCGCTCGGAAGTGAACCGGCTGCTGGCCACTTCGATGGGGCTGGGCAGCCGCCTGCCGGCCTACTGCACTTCGATCGGCCGCGTGCTGCTGGCGCAGTTGTCCGAACCGGCGCTGGCGCGCTATTTCGCCGCCACCGACCTGCAGCCCTACACCGAATTCACCCTCACCACCGAAGCGCGGCTGCGGGCCGAACTGGCGCGCATCCGCGAACAGGACTACGCGGTGGTCGACCAGGAACTGGAGTTGAATGTGCGCGCCATCTCGGTGCCGGTGCGCTCGGCCAGCGGCAAGGCCTGCGGCGCGGTGAACGTCAGCGTCAAGGCGGCGCGGGTGCCGCTGGAACGGCTGACCGGGGAATTCCTGGCGCCGATGCGCCAGGCCGTGGCCAGGATCGGCGAATTCCTGGCGGCCTGAACCGCCGGCCTACAGGTCGGTGGTGTCCAGTGTGAACGCGGCGGCGGCGCGGCCGATGCGGTCGTTGACCGCGTGCCAGGCGTCATCGGCCGGCGGCGCCTGCACGATGATGCGCTCGAAGCCCCTGCCATCCAGGTCGCGCAACAGCGCATACAGGGCCTGCGCATAGCGCGCCGGATCGGCCGGCACCTGTTGCCATTGGATGCGCGCGTCGCAGGCCGCCGGCGGCGGCGTGTACGCCACCACCACCACCTTGCCCGGCGGCAGGCCGCGGCCTTGCAGCACGGCTTGCAGACGCGCATCCGACGCCAGTTCCAGCGCTGTGCGCGGCGCGTAGTGTGCCTTCAGCGTGCCCGAGGCGCGCGGCGCGGCGGCGTCGGGCGCGAACACCTGCACGCCCAGCACCGCCTCGATCTGCGCGGCGCTGATGTGGCCGGGGCGCAGCAGCACCGGGCCGGCGCCACGGTCCAGCCGCGACAGGTCCAGGATGGTGGATTCGATGCCGACCTCGGAGGCGCCGCCTTCCAGCACCGGCATGCCGGCCGCGACCTCGTCGGGGAATTCACCGCGCACGTGATCGGCGCGGGTCGGCGAGACCTGGCCGAACTTGTTGGCCGAGGGCGCGGCCACGCCGCCCTGCCCGTTCGGCTTGCCGGCCGCGAACGCCGCCAGCAGCGCCTGCGCCACCGGATGCGAGGGGCAGCGGATGCCGATGCTGTCCTGGCCGCCGCTGACGGTGTCGGCGATATGCGGCGCGCGCTTGAGGATCAGCGTCAGCGGACCGGGCCAGAAGGCGTCGATCAGCAGGCGCGCCTCGGGCGGCACCTCGGCCGCCCAGTACGACAGGTCGCCCTGCGGCGCGATGTGCACGATCACCGGATGGTTCGCCGGCCGGCCCTTGGCGGCGTAGATCCTGGCCACCGCCTGCGGGTTCTCGGCGTCCGCGCCCAGGCCGTAGACAGTCTCGGTCGGGAAGGCGACCAGTTCGCCGGCCAAGAGGCGGCGGGCGGCGTCGGCGATGTCCGCGGCGCTGGCGGAGTCGGGCGAAGCGGGCATGGCGTTACTCGGGCGCCTGCATGCCCAGGGCGGCGGCAACCCGGGCGGCGTCGGCCTGGGCCTGTTGCAGCGTCGGCGCGACGATCGTAACGTGGCCCATCTTGCGGCCACGGCGCGCCTCGCGCTTGCCGTACAGGTGCAGCTTGGCCGTGGGCACCGCCAGCGCGGCCGCCCAGTCGGGCTCGCGCTGCGCATCGCCGATGGCCGCCGCATACCAGATGTCGCCCAGCAGGTTCAGCATCACCGCCGGCGCCAGCAGGTCGGTGGCGCCCAGCGGCAGGCCGGCCATGGCGCGCGCCTGCTGCTCGAACTGGCTGGTGACGCAGGCGTCCATGGTGTAGTGGCCGCTGTTGTGCGGGCGCGGCGCGATCTCGTTGACGATCAGGCTGCCGTCCTTGAGCACGAAGAATTCCACGCACAGCACGCCGTGATAGCCCAGGCCCTGCGCGATGGCCTGCGCCGCCGCGGTGGCCTGCGCCTGGCGTTCGGCATGGGCGGCATCGAGCTTGACCGGCGCCGCCGTCGACACGGCCAGGATGCCGTCGCGGTGCACGTTGCGCGCCACCGGGAACACCACGCTGGCGCCGTCGAAACCGCGCGCGATCACCACCGAGATTTCGTAGTCCAGCGGCATCAGCGCTTCCAGCACGCAGGCCACGCCGCCGAACTCGGCGAACGCGGCCAGCGCCGCCTCGCGCGTGTCGATGCGGGCCTGGCCCTTGCCGTCGTAGCCCAGGCGGGCCACCTTGAGGATGCCAGGGAACAGGCTGTCGGGCGCCGCACGCAGGTCGGCTTCGCTGCGGATGGCGGCGTGCGGCGCGACCGCGATGCCCTGACTGGCGATGAAGGCCTTTTCGGCGATGCGGTCCTGCACGATGGCGACCGCGTCGGCGGCCGGGCTGACGCGGCAACGGGTCGCCAGCGCGCGCAGACTGTCGGCCGGCACGTTCTCGAATTCGGTGGTGACGGCCTGACAGGTCTGCGCCAGGCGCGCCAGCCCGTCTTCGTCGTCATAGGCGGCCTGGATGTGCAGGTCCGCCACCATGCCGGCGGGGCATTCGGCGGCCGGGTCCAGCACCGCGACCTTGTAGCCCAGGCTCTGGGCCGCGTGGCAGAACATGCGGCCCAGTTGGCCGCCGCCCAGCAGGCCGAGCCAGCCGCCGGGGGCAATGGTGAAAGCAGTCGATTGCGTCATACGGATCAGGCCTCGGGCGGAACCTTCATGTCGCGCGCGGCCTGCGTCTGGCGCGCGCGGAAAGCCACCAGCTTCTGGTGCAGGCCGGCATCGGTGCCTGCCAGCGTGGCGATGACGTGCAGCGCGGCGTTGGCGGCGCCGGCCTCGCCGATGGCGAAGGTGGCGACCGGCACGCCCTTGGGCATCTGCACGATCGACAGCAGCGAATCCTCGCCGCGCAGGTATTTGGACGGCACCGGTACGCCGAACACCGGCACTTCGGTCAGGGCGGCCATCATGCCGGGCAGGTGGGCCGCGCCGCCGGCGCCGGCGATGATGCCACGCAGGCCGC
>LXNH01000111.1_pt1 | contig 18115 bp, 18 predicted proteins | sample 809111 | NCBI WGS metagenome assembly LXNH01 (sample SAMN04870528, study PRJNA318959) | seawater metagenome | biome: 00002010; material: water; isolation source: marine seawater | place: Greece: Milos, Mediterranean Sea | collected 2013-05-29 | depth 5-7 m
GAAATGGGAATAGGACCTGTTTTTGCTATTCCAAAATTACTGGATCAGAATAATCTCAAAATAGAAGATATTGGTCTTTGGGAATTGAATGAAGCATTTGCTGTTCAGGTTGTTTATTGTCGTGATGAATTAGGCATTCCCATGGATAAATTGAATGTTGATGGCGGTTCTATAGCAATTGGCCACCCATTTGGTATGACAGGTTCAAGATTAACTGGCCACCTAGTAAGAGAGTTGCAAAATAGAGACCAACAATTTGGTGTTGTAACAATGTGTGTTGGTGGTGGGCAAGGAGCAGCTGGACTGTTTGAAAGATACCCTTCTTAGTGAATAAAGAAGAATATTTTCTAGACAAATATATAAAGCCTTGCACAGAAGTAAGCGAATTATTCCCACAAGAAATTGGTGATGATTGTGCAGTTATTAGATCTTCATCAGATTTACTTGTATCGACAGACAGTTCTGTGGAAGATGTCCATTTTCCAGCTAACTTAAACCCTTACTACATAGCCTATAGATCAATTGCTATTGCTGCTTCTGATCTAATAGCAATGGGCTCTTATCCTGATGGATATCTACTTAGCATCACTCACCCAGAGCCGTCAGATAAATGGTTCGATGACTTTTCTAAAGGTATTTGTGGATTCAATAAGGAGCATGAGACAAAATTAGTTGGTGGAGATCTTTCGAAAGGAGAGCTAAACATTTGTGTAACTGTTTTTGGAAGAGCTAAGCAGAATATCATTACAAGGAGCGGTGCTAAAGAACATGATGATATCTATATTTCAAATAAATTGGGTTTAGGAGCAGCAGGTCATAAATCATTTTTAAAAGATGATTTGAGCATGCCCAATCAATACATGAAGCCACGTCTAATTAAAAAAGAAGTTATTCATGAATTGAATGCAATAATTAATGCTGCTATTGATGTTTCTGATGGGTTATTACTAGATTTAAAAAGAATCTGTAAGCTTTCTCAAAAGGGTGCTGAATTGTCGGTATTTGAGCAAGCCATTTGTAATGACTATGAAGATCTTGTAGCAGGGGACGACTATTTATTGCTTTTCACAGCAAATGAAAAAAACCGTGAGCAAATAACAGCACTACTACCAGATAATAAAATAATTGGAAAAATCACTAGTGAAAAAAACTTACAAGTTAATGATTCAAATGGCAAAGAAATTAATTTTGATGATTTTGGCTGGGATTCCTTTAAAACTTAGAGATCTGTTTCTTCAATCCATCAACATCAAGACCATTGAGAGTAAGAATTTCATTTCTGCTTCCATGCGGCGGAAAAACATCCTTTAAACCAAGGTTAAGAATCGGTTTGAGTATTTTCTTTTGAGAGAAATACTCATTTACAGCACTTCCTGAACCCCCAACAGCTGTATGATCTTCAAGAGTGACAAGTTTTGTGTAATTTTGAACAAGGTTATCTATTAGCTCATGGTCTAATGGCTTAACAAACCTCATATCATAAAGCCCATAATTAAGTTCATTGGCAACTTCTTCAGCTCTATCTAGCAATACACCAAAATTAAGAATACAAATCTCTTCTCCATCTCTAATTTTTCGACCTTTACCAATTTCTGCTATTGATAGCTCTTTATTAATTTCTGCTCCTCTACCTGAACCTCTTGGATATCTAATAGCCGCTGGCCCTTTATATTCATAACAGGAATTCAATAAAATTCTCATTTCATTTTCATCCGAAGGTGTCGCTATAACTATATTAGGAATACATCTCATAAAACTGACATCAAAATTTCCTGAGTGAGTTGGCCCATCTTCACCCACGATTCCTGCTCTATCCAAAGCAAATGTTACATCGGTATTTTCTAGACAAACATCATGAATCAGCTGGTCATATGCTCTTTGAAGAAAAGTTGAATATATTGCAACTACGGGCTTCATACCACCCAAGGCTAACCCAGCCCCAAAAGTTACAGCATGTTGCTCAGCAATTGCAACGTCATAAAATCTTTCTGGAAATTTTTTTTCAAAATTTACCATGCCAGAACCTTCTGTCATTGCAGGAGTGATTGCCACAAGCTTCTTGTCTTGTTCAGCCTTATCGCATAACCATTCTCCAAAAATATCTTGAAACTTAATTTTTGAAACGGGTGGATTTGTTTCCAACTTAGATATTGCATGAAACTTTATTCTTTCATTCTCAGCAGGCTCAAAACCTGCCCCTTTCTTAGTAATGATATGTAAAAGATAAGGTTCTGTTTTCTCCTTCATTCTCTGCAATGTCTTTACAAGCAATATCACATCATGACCGTCTATTGGACCTATATAATGCATACCTAGATCCTCAAAAAGATTACCTGGCATCACTGCTGACTTTAGCCCATCTTTTAACGTTCTTGATATATGTAAACCAAAGGGGAGATTTTTCATGACTTTCTTACCGCTAGATTTTAGTTTCTTGTAACTTTTTGAAGCCCAAACTTTGGCAAGGTAATCAGATAAGCCACCTTTATTCTTTGAGATAGACATATCATTATCATTTAAAATAATATTCAAATCCCTATCAAGGTGACCTGCATGCATCAGCCCTTCAAATGCAAGACCAGCTGTCATAGCACCATCTCCAATAACAGAAAAAACAGTTTTACCATCTTTAAGAAGTTGGCTTGCTTCATTAAGACCAAGCGAAGCGCTTATTGAGGTACTTGAATGTCCAACACTCATAGCATCGTATTCTGATTCAGTTATAGAAGGAAATGCAGCCAAACCATCCAACTTCCTCATCTTATCCATCTTGTCTTTTCTGCCTGACAGTATTTTATGTGGGTAAGCTTGATGACCTGTGTCCCAAACAATCTTATCTTCTGGTAAATCTAAGACATAATGAAGTGCGATAGTTAACTCAACAACTCCCAGTCCCGCCCCAAAATGGCCACCAGTTTTACTAACTGTGTAAAGTAAGAATTCCCTAAGTTCATCTGCAAGAATAGGAAGATCTTCAATATCTAATCGTTTTAAATCACTAGGAAAATTTACTTTATCTAAAAGCTTGCTATCTGGTTTATCTTTTGGAAATTCTTTATAAATCTTCATTATTTTCTTCTGCAAAAAAGACTCTGTAAATAATTAGTTAATGGATGATTATTTAATCCTAAATTCGTTATTGATTCCATAGTTTTAGCTTCATATTTATTTATTTCTTCTAGTGTTTCTGAGATGCCTAAAACTAAGGGCACACTTTTTTTATTTTTATTTTGATCTTTATTCGTAGCTTTTCCTAAATTTTCCTCTGATTCTTCTAGGTCTAAGAGATCATCTATAAGTTGAAAGCTAATACCAACATTAGATGCTATATGTTCCCAATCTTCATTTCGAGTATTTGCTATAAGCACAGGAGCTAACACACAAAATTCTATCAGAAGTCCTGTTTTCAAATGATTCATATGAATGATTTGGTCTTTTGAAACTTGTAGCTCTTCAAATTCTATATCTAGAGCTTGACCAAGTATCATACCTTGGTTGCCTATAGTCTCCATAAGAAATTTAGTGATCATTACTTTTATTTCACTAGAAATATTATGATCTTCAAGAATTATTTGTATCGCTAACGATTGCATAGCATCTCCAGCTAGCACAGCTGTCGATTCTGAATATTTTTTATGTAGTGTTGGTGCGCCTCTTCTAAGATCATCATCATCCATACATGGTAAATCATCATGAACCAAGGAGTATGTATGAATTATTTCAGAGGCTAGAGCAATAGAATCTAGATTATCCTTCGGAATATTTAAAGCATCTCCAACTAGATAGACTAATAACGGCCTTACACGTTTGCCAGGATTAGAAAGAGCATAAGCAATAGACTCATCTATTTGATTTGAATTATTTGCAAGGTAATTTAATTTTGTATTAACTCTGTCTTGAAGCGAAGCCTCAAAATCTTTTGGATTAAGAATTGTCACTATCAAACGGTTTTGTATCGCCGTCTTCAGTAAGCTCTTTTATTTTATTCTCAGCAGATTCAAGCTCTTTTTGACAAACTTTAATGAGAGTTATGCCTTTCTCAAAGTTTTTTAAGGACTCATCCAAACTTGGCTCACCATCTTCAAGCGTCTTGACGATTTTTTCTAGCTCTTTAATTGATTCTTCAAATTTTGCCATATTGAAATTTTACCTTAAGTTAGAGCCTTTTAAAAAAGTTCTCTTACTTTCGTCGGGATAGAAGTTACAAAATTCCTGGCGCTCATTCTATATTCCCTTAGATTCTCCAGCACCATCAAGAATGAAGGTGTAACTAGTAAAGTTATAATTGTGCTGAAGCCAAGACCCCAACAGATGCTTATTCCAAATACTTGGTACCATTTAACCGTTGATGTGCCTTCATAGATTGCTCTGTTTAGAACATCAATACTATAGCCAGATGCAAGAAACAGAAGCCCAAAGATTGTAGTTATTGTTGTAAGTAGTACAGGTCTCAATCTACTCATACAAGTTTCAGTTATCAGTTCGGCAGATGTCTTGTCAGGAAAATCTATCCTTAATTTATTAAAGGTATCAATCAGAACAATATTATTGTTAACAACAATACCTGCTAAACCTACAAGAGCAGTTCCTGTCATAATAGTTGATGGCTCAGAACCAGTAACTGTTAATCCTAAAAATACACCTGCTGTTGAGAATAGTACTGAAACTAAAATAACAATAGGCTGAGAAATACTATTAAATTGCGTTACTAATATAATGAACATCAAGAATAAAGCTCCATAAAATGCTTGTATCAGAAAATCAGTAGCTTCAGCACCTCTCTCTGTTAGCCCACCAAATTTAATTTCCATTCTTGGATCATCGAACCCTGTTTCAGCAATCCAATTTTGTATCTTGCCAATCTCACCATTTAAATTAAAGCCTAGAACATTTATGGCACTAATTTCATAAAAGAAGCGTCCATCTCTCTTTACTAGACTTGCAGCATTTGGTCGTGCTTCAACAGTAACAAAGCTTGAAACTGGTACAGCTCCATTTCTTGAATTAACAGTAATATTTTCTAGACTTGATAATGTTCTTTTATCCTTTGTAAATCTTGCTCTTATATCTATTTCTTCCTTAGAATCATCTGGCCTATACTCACCAAGTTTAATACCTGAAGTAACCATCTGAATCGCTGAACCAATATCAAATAGACTTATTCCAGATTGGTAAGCCCTTTCTTTATCTACATCCACTTTCCACTCAATTTTATACTTTGGCAGAGAGTCATCCGTACCAGTCAGGCCTTCAATATTGTTGTCTATATAAGCTCTTAGTTCACGTGTTTTTTTCTCAATTAGGCTCAAGTCATCACTAAATAATTGTATTTCTACAGGAGCACTGAACTGACCAGGCCCTTCTTGTACTTCTCTAATATTTAATTTGTAGCCCGAGATATCTGTTACAGCTTCTCTTAATAAAGCTAAGACCTCGAAACCTGTTATATCTAATTCTTTAGGATCTTGTAAAACAATATAGCCTCTTCCAACACCATCACCTGAGCCTCCGCCTCCAGTAACATTCATAAATAAATCATCTACGCCTTTGACGGTAATTAATTTTTTTTCTGCATCTACAGCAAAATCTCTAGCTTCATATGGTGAAAGGTTTCCTCTAGCCTGAATATCAGCGTTAATAAGCCATGGCTCGACAGAAGGGAAATATACGAACTGTTTTCCATAATTAGGGACAATATTGCCTAAAATTAAGAACATAGTTAGAAATGTATAAGCAATTGATTCCAATGGATTTCTTACTGCAAAACTAATCGCTTTTTTATAAGCATTCTTTATTGGGCCACCATCGTTATCATTTTTTTCATCACTTTCTTTTTTACGCCTGCCTAGAAGTGAACCAATCATTGGAGCAAAAATTAGAGCATAAGCTAGCGATGCAGCAAGAATTACGAATACAGTTACAGGTAAATACCGCATAAACTTGCCTGATATGCCGGGCCAAATCATCAAAGGTGAGAATGCAGCAAGTGTAGTCAATACTGAAGCAAATACAGGTGTAAACATTCTTTCAGCAGCATTTGTGTAAGCTTCTTTCCGCTCTAAGCCTTGGTCAATGAGTTTATCTGCATACTCAACGATTACAATCCCCCCATCAATGAGCATGCCCAATCCAAGCAGCATGCCAAACATAACTAAAAAGTTAAATTCATAACCTAGAAAGAAATGTAAAATTCCAAAACCAACCAAGAATGAGAAAGGTATAGCAATTCCTACTATCAAACCATTCCTAAGTCCTAAAGTTGCTACTACGAGAACCATAACTAAAATGACTGCAGTTATAATGTTTCCTTCAAGTTCTGAAACCATATCTCCAGCAAATTTTGTAGTATCTAGCCCCGGTGTTATTTTTAGATTATCTGGAAAATCATCCCTTATCTGATCTACCTGTGCTTTAACGGCCTCAGCAATATCAAGTTCATTGAATCCGACTCTTTTTGAAATAGAAAGTGATATGGCATCAAAGCCATTTATTCTTGAGAAACTGCTAGCATCTTTAAAAGTTCTCTTGATATCAGCTACATCTCCCATCTTGACAACTTTGTTGCCATCGGATTTTATTGGCAGGTTATAAACATCTTCTCTTGTTTCAAAAATACTAGGTATTTCAACAGCAAATTTACCTGATCCAGTGTCCTGAAAACCTGCAGGTATAAGAACATTATTTGATCTAACAGCATTGCCTATTTCTATAAGACTTACACCTAAGCTTTCTAGTTTTGCTTGCGACACTTCTACTTCAAGCAATTCTTCTGGTACACCACTTATTTCTACCCCAAGCACACCTGGCACTTTTTCAAATCTATCTTGTATTTCTTGAGCTATTGCATAACCAGAACGAAGATTAGAGAAGCCATAGAGGCTATAGACTAATATTGGAAAATCATTATCTGATCTTTCTCTAACAACAGGATCATTTGCCTCAGGTGGCAGTTGATTTCTTACTTCGCCTATTGCTCTTTCAACGTCTAACAAAGCTTGATCAATGTCATAATCAACATCATATTGAATTGTAAGATTTGTGAAGCTTTGAGTGTTGATAGATCTTACTTGTTCTTGTCCTTCTAATCTTAGAAACCTATTTTCTAATGGTTTGGCGACAATTCTTGCCATATCTTCTGGAGATGCACCTTCGAGAAATACTGAAATATTAACAAATGGAAATTGAATATTAGGGTTTGATGCAATTGGCATAGCTGCTCTACCAAAAGTCCCCATAATAATTAGGAAAATCATTACTAGGAGAGTAGTTCTAAATTTGGTTACAGCTGTTTTTACAATGCCCATTACTTATATCTAGATATTACTTCTTCATCTTGTTTTACAAAACCTTGGCCGCCTACAATAATGTCTGTTTTATTTGGGATTCCTGTTATCCAAGCACCTTGCACTGTGTCGATTAGAATTTCGACGTTGACAATGTTTACAGCGCCATCTACAACTGTTGCTAAAGCGACATTTCCTTCATCACCTAGCAAGAACGCTGATGTTGGTACAAAGTGAGCTTTAACTGGATCAGTAAATATTACTAGCTCCCCAGTCAAACCATCTTTAATATTTAAGTCTTTATTATCTAACTCAGCTTCAACCTTGAAGGTTCTAGTCTTTATATCAGCAGCAGAGCTTATGAACGAAACTTTTGTATTGAATTTTTCTCCTGAGATAAACTCAATTTCAGCATTTTGGTTTGGTTTAATCATCGCCACCAAAACTTCTGAAACATTGCCCACAATTTTTAAAGGGGACAATGAAATTATTGATGCACAAACTTGACCATTTTGTAAAAGCTGACCTTTCTTTGCTAATTGTTCAACAAAACCACTAAAAGGAGCTTTTATATTAGTTCTCTCTAATTCAATTCTTGCTGTTTCATAAACAGTTTCAGCAGTTACTAGAGCTGATTCTGAAATCAAACCTTTTTTATTCAATTCTATGGAAGAATCGTAATCGATTTTACTTTTTTTGTAGTTAGCTTCTCTTTGTCCAGAATCAAGTTTGCAGATGATTGAACCTTCTTCTACAAAGTCTCCATCTTGATATGCAATCTTGACAATTTTTTCAGATGTTTGAGATCTTATATCTACTTTAGAGAAAGCTTGAGACTCGGCTTTTACAGTAACAGGCAGGCTAAAATCTTTTGCCTCTGATACAGCTACTAAAACTACTTCTTTTTCAACTGGAGCTTCATACTTAACTGGTTCTGATTGTGCAAAATAGCCAGATATCATCCATATCACAGTAAAAAACAGAATGGCAGCTGATGCTCTTAAATTTTTCTTGTTCATTATATTTTATATTTGTCCCTTAAATTCGCTAATGTTTCACTATTGCTCTTTTCTGGAGACCCTACAGTCTCCTTGTAAGGATCATAAAAGTCAAACTCTTCTTTATGTCCATTAGATGATTCTTCAACATTAAAATTCCATTTTCTCTTTATAAAATCTAAGAATTTTATGTCCCAAGATGTGAAAGCTCTTCCATCTTCTTTCCAATAAAGTATAAATTCTGGAAGGTGCTGCTCAACGAAGGCAATATCAATACCAGTCATTTTTATAATATCAAGACAATCTTCAGAAGGGCTCCAATCGCTAGCGATAGTTGTTGGTGCTCTTTTTGTCTCGACTTCTGCATTATGTTGAGCCCATTTTAATCTTGCATGCTCAATAAATTTAGAATTATAAGAAATAAGCACATCAGGTCTTTCAGACCAATAAATAACAAATTCTGGTATGAGATTATTAATGAAGGACTCCTTCATCCCTGATCTAACTAAAATTTCCAAGACATCTTCCGAAGGTGCCCAATTCTTTTGTATGTTGGTTTTTTGTATTTTTTTTGGAGTCGTTAATTTTGTTTTTTTACCAGCGCCTGCAAGGCTAACCATTTTTTTATTGGTATCTAAATCAATTAGACCTCGAACATTTAAATCTATTAAGACACCCATTAGTTCATTTTCATCCCAAAAAGATAAAGTGCTTAATAGATCTTCTATTTTTAAATTTTTTGTACCTGAACTCTTTAAATGCCCTAGTAATACAGCGCCACTCAAACCAATAGTTTCAGCCATTTCAAGGTTGAATCTAAAATCTCTATCCAACATTTCTCCTGGCTTTAACAGAAGTTGCAAGATCGTTTAATAGTGTTTTTGTTTCATCCCAGTGGACACAAGCGTCTGTAATACTTTTACCATATTCAAGATTATCGGAAATTTTTTGCGCACCTTCTTTAAGGTGGCTTTCAATCATTACTCCGATAATATTTTTATCGCCTTCGCTAATCTGTTGGCAGACCGAAGCACATACTTTCTTTTGATTCTCATGGTTTTTCTGACTATTGCCATGACTGAAATCAATCATAATATTTGCATTAACTTCATTCTTTGTTAAAGCATTTACGCATCCCTTAATATCTTCTGGGTGAAAATTTGGCTGAAGACCACCACGTAAAATAATATGAGTATCGTCATTCCCAGAAGTTTTAAAGATTGCTATTTTGCCTTTTTTTGTGGTTCCTAAGAATACATGTTGATACTGAGCAGATTTAATTGCATCAATTGCTATCTGGATATCACCAGTAGTGGAGTTTTTTATGCCCATTGGGCAAGAAAGTCCTGAAGTTAATTCTCTATGTACCTGGCTTTCAGCAGTTCTTGCTCCAATTGCGCCCCAGCTTACAAGGTCTGAAACATATTGAGGTGATATGAGATCTAAGAATTCTGTGCCAGTTGGCATGCCTAAATCAGCAATATCTTTAAGTAATTTTCTGGAGACTCTTAAGCCTTCGTTTATTTTGAAAGAATTATCAATTCTTGGATCATTAATTAATCCTTTCCATCCAATTGTTGTTCGCGGCTTCTCAAAATATACCCTCATTACTACCATTAGCTCATTTTCTACAGTTGCTGAAAACTCTTTCAAAAGCTCAGCGTATTCAATTGCTGATTTTGGGTCATGTATTGAACAAGGCCCCACAACTACAACTAATCTATCGTCTTGCCTATGTAGTATCTGACTTATGCTTCTTCTAGCACCAAAAATTAACTTTGAAGATTCTTTATCTAAAGGAATCTCATTAGTGATTTCTTCAGGAGAAGAGAGCTCTTCCCTGGATAGAATTCTACTATTGTCTGTAATGTATTTCATTTTATTAAAATAGAGCAGTCAATTTTACATCATCAGTGGCTAACTTTCCCCCGAAAAATGAAACAATTAGGGAGAAATAATATTTTTACAATTAAACACAATATTTAGTATTTATTTTCTTTTTTATATACAATATCTAGTGTATGGAAGCCGTCCAAGAAATAGCATTACCGAAGATTAAAGGCAGTCCAGTTGATCAATTGCCTGAAAATCTTTATGTACCACCAAAAGCTTTATTGCTTTTGCTTGATGTCTTTTCAGGTCCAATGGATTTTTTGCTTTATCTAATACAAAGAAAAAATCTAGATATTCTCGAAGTAAATTTGGTTGATATTACTGATCAATATATTGCTTACATAGAAATGATGGAAGACTTTGAATATGAGTTAGCTGGAGACTATCTGGCTATGGCAGCTTACCTAGCAGAAATTAAATCAAGAATTTTACTTCCAAGAGAAGAAGAGAACGAAGAAGAGGAAGGTGATCCAAAAGCTGAATTATTGAGAAGATTGCAAGAATACAAAAGATTCAAAGAAGTTTCTTTTAAATTAGATGAAATACCAAGAATAGATAGAGATATTTTCCCTGCTTCAGGAAAATTGCCAGAATTTGAATTGCCTAAGCCAAAAAATAATTACGATAAGAATGATTTAACTTTTGCTTTGAGATCAATGCTGGATGAAATGGTGAGGCTTACCAGCCACAAAATTAAGCTTGAAAATATAACTGTAGAATCAAAAATGAAGTTATTGCTTGATAGCCTTAAGGAAAGAGATTTTATTTCTTTGCCTGAATTGATACTTAGTGGCGAATCAAAATTAGCAGTATCGGTAATATTATCAGCTGCTCTAGAGCTTAATCGTAAAGGTTATGTTGAAATAGTCCAAGCTGAGCAGTTTGGAGAGATTTATTTTAAAGGCGCAGAAGAGGTGGTGCATTAATGGATATTAAACAAAGAACTGAAGCCTTACTATTGGCTGCTAACAGAGCACTTACAATAAAAGATATCAGTGAGCTATTAGAAGTCCAAAGTGCAAAGGATGAATCTAGGGTAATCAACGCTGTCGCCTCATTGAAAGATGAATACAATGCAAAACCATATGACTTAGTAGAGGTTTCAAGTGGATATAGAATTCAATTAAATCAAGAATATGCTCAAGATGTAGCAAAATTGTGGGAAGTGAAGCCACTAAGGTTATCAAGAGCTACTTTAGAGACTCTTTCAATTATTAGTTACATGCAACCAGTTACTCGTGGAGATATAGAAGATATTAGAGGTGTAAATGTTGCTACAAATGTAATAAAAATTCTTATGGACCAAGGCTGGATAAAAATCAAAGGATACAGAGATGTGCCAGGCAGGCCTGCCTTGTTTATAACAACGCAAAAATTTTTAGATGACTTCTCTATGAAGACACTCGAAGATCTTCCTGTCTTACCTGATTTACCTGAAATAGAAAATATTTCTCCAGAACTTAAACTTCAGGAAGACTCAGTTGAGCACGAAGCTCCAACACAATAAGGAAAAAATTTCCAAGTATCTAGCAAACTTAGGTTTTGCTTCTCGAAGGAATATCAATGAATTATTCAAGACAAAAAAAATAACTCTCAACAATAATCCGGTTAACCATAATGCCTTGGTTAAAGATAATGATGTAATCAATATCGATGGAGAGGATTTTGTTGTTGAAATCAATCCTGAGACAGAAGTTCTTATCTACCATAAGCCAACTGGACAAGTTTGTTCAAATGTACCAACGGATAAAAACGATAGCGTTTTTCAAGCATTACCTCCCAGAAAAAAAGGTAAATGGATAATGGTTGGCAGATTAGACGTTAATACCTCAGGCCTATTAGTCTTCTCCAATAATGGAGATTTTGTTAATCAATTAGCTCATCCTAGCAGCAAGATCGATCGAGAGTATTTATGTAGAGTCTATGGTGATCTGACTGATAAAAAATTGGAGAATATAATGAAGGGTGTGAATATCAATGGGGAAAAATCAAATTTCTCAGATGTGGTAGCCGTTAAAAAGACTTCAAAGTCCAAGAATCACTGGTTTTATGTTTGTTTATTTACTGGCAAAAATCGTGAGGTCAGAAAGATATGGGGCACACAAAAATTAACAGTAAATAGATTAATGAGATTAAGGTACGGTCCAATAATTATGCCTGAGAACCTAAAACCAGGAGGCTGGAAAAAGTTCTCTAAGAAAGAAGTAAGTAAATTACAAAATCTTCTTAAGATTCAATAAATATTTATCTTTACAACAACAGGGAAATGGTCAGAAACACCATAAAGACCTTTAGAATTAAAACGTAGCGGACTACCATCATCCCTGGTATGAGCATCTGTCGTAATTATTTCAACACTATTCTCAACGAATTCAGCAGAACCACCTCTTTTTAACATAACTGCATCTAAAAAAGACCACCTATCATCTCTAAAGTAATAATTTGTTCCTTTGCACTTTGAGCACTGATCTATGTGTGAGACAAACCAGTTTTTATGAATTTTTTCATAAAGTTTTTCTTTGGCATTTTCTGCAGAGGTAACATTGAAATCGCCAAGAGCAACAGCAATCCTTTTATTGTTGCTTCCTAACTTATCTAATGTGTTAAAAGCATCTTTTCTCATAAAGAGTGGATTATGTGGAGCAGGAAAATGAACGTTATAGATTGATACTTCTTTATCTTTTATCAGGAATACACTTTCTAAAATTGGCCTAGTATCGCCAATTTGATCCTTAGAGCCACCAGAAAATTCAATTTGATGTAACTTGGAGTTTAGAATCTGATATTTTGAGATAAAGGCATTATCGATACCTCGATCATCATTCCCTTCTACGAGCGTATAGAACTTATATCCATGATTTTTTAGTCTGCTATAAAGTTGCTTAAGGATATTTTCATTTTCAACTTCTTGAAGACCGATAATATCTGGTCCATGGTCTTTATAAGAAAGTATCGTCTCAGTTATTACATTTAATTTGTATTCAATAACTTCATCATTCCAATCTATATTTAGACAATCGTCTCTCCACTTGAAAACCTCAATCTTATTGCATTGATCAATATGAAGTTTAGAAGTCTTCATAGAAGATGGTAAATAAGTCTCATCTTCTTTTTGAGGATCATCTAGATTATCAAAGAGGTTTTCGACATTAAAAGTCATCACAGTGAATTTGCTTGCAAACCCTAAAGAAGATAGAAGCATAAAAGTTATTAGAAAAAGGATATTGTTAAATCTAGTCATCTTGAACTCTCCATTCTATTATTGTATCTGATCGTATGTCTCGCCATGCATTTTTATCTAGTGACCAAACTACAATTGTTGCACTTTCAGAAGAAATATTAAGAATTTTTGATCCTTTAGGCATTAAATCTTCATTAAGAGTTGAAGGCATAACGCGAATTTCATCTGTATCAATTTTTTTGAAACTTATTACTACTACTCCTTTCTTAAGGGCTTCTATTAATTCATTCATGATAGTTATACATTACTCCTGTTTCTTTGCACTGGTCACTAAGTAGCCATAAATAATCCCTTGCAATTACTTCTGGTGTTCTAAGAGTTTGTGGGTCCTCAGCAGGAAATGCTTGTGCTCTCATATTAGTCCTAGTTGGTCCAGGATTATAAGAATTAACCCTCATGTCATTTTCATACTCATCTGCAAGACTCTGCATGAGGCCTTCAACTGCAAACTTTGAAATTGAATAGCTAGTCCAAAATGCTCTTGCCTTTCTTCCTACGCCAGAAGACGTAAAAATTATAGATGGATTTTTAGACTGAAGTACTAGTGGTAATGCTAGTTGTGTTAAAAGAAAATTGCTCTCAAAGTTTATCTGCATAACAGTTTTTAGTTGGCTTAAAGAGGTATTAATTATTGGTGATAAATATCCAAGGATACCTGCTATATGGACTAAACCATCTAGACACTCATACTGATCGTATAAATTTTCAGCTAAAGTTTTATAATCTTTTTCCTTAGCTTTAATGAAATCGAGTTCAACAACTAGTGGTTCTTTATGACCTTCATTACAAATTTCATCTTGCAACGAATAAAGTTTCTTTATGTCCTTTGATAACAAAATAAGGTTAGCTCCTTGTTCTGCTGCAGCTTTAGCTACAGCCCTACCAATACCTGAACCAGAGCCTGTAATAAGTATATTTTTGTCTACCAGCAAGCTATCTTGATTAGTTAATTCAGGGACATGATTCATACTATTTCCATAATATCAGAAGGTTTTTGAACTATATGATCAGCATTCCAACTAATTGGATCTGTTTCATGGTAGCCATATGCGCAAGCTATTGAAATTACACCAGCATTATGTGCTGTTTCGATATCTCTTTGATGGTCGCCGATATAGTAAGATTGTTTTGGATCACCATCTAAGAGTTCTAAGCCTCTGAAAATTCCTTCAGGGCTAGGTTTTGCTTTATTCAAATCTTCAGGACATATTATTGCATCAGTTAATTTATGCCAATTTAATTTTTTAACAATGGGCATGGTATAAATCGCAGATTTATTTGTCACAATACCCCACTTAACTTTTTTTGCTGCTAAATGCTCAAGCAAGACATCAACGCCATCGTACTTTACAATATTACTGGTCATAATTTTTTCATATTTGCTAAGAAATTCTGATTTTAATGAAGAGATTTTATCTTCTGAAGCATCTGGGAACGAATTTTTTAAAACAAGGGTAGCTCCTCTGGAAGAGTACTTTCTAACAATTTCAAAATCTACAGAACTTTGCCCCTCTTTTTCTTTGAGCTCATTTACTATCTTAAGAAAAGAAAGACCAGAATTAATTAAAGTGCCATCGAGATCAAAAAGAACTACTTTATTTTTTGGTTGCATGAATTATGTAATTAACTGATGGGTCATCGGTAAGTCTAACGATATCGAGAAAAGGTAAGTATGACATGCCATTCACTTCTTCAAATTCTAAATCAGCAGAATCTATAAAGCTTTTCATTTCAGATGGCTTGATAAGTTTTTCAAATTCATGAGTGCCTTGGGGCAAAATATTTAGAATATATTCAGCACCCAATATAGCGAAAATAAATGATTTTAAGTTTCTATTAATAGTCGAAAAGAAAAGATGTCCTCCAGGTTTACATAATTGAGCACATTCTTTAACAACAATTGATGGGTCAGGTACATGCTCTAACATTTCCAAACATGTTATTACATCATATTGCTTTCCCTCTTTAACTAAGTCTGTTGTGCTGATCTTTCTATAATCGATAGGTAATTTAGATTTTTGTTGTCTAATTTTTGCGACATTTAAAGGACCATCAGCTAAATCTATTGCAGTAACTATTCCGCCTTTTTGACTTAGTAGTTCTGAGAGAATTCCGCCTCCGCAACCAATATCAAGTATTTCAGAACCCTTAATTGATGTTCTTTTTTCTATATAACTTGTTCTCAAGGGGTTAATTAGGTGCAATGGTTTGAATTTACCATTTGGATCCCACCATTGGTCTGCTAATTTTGTGAATTTCTCTAATTCTAATTGATCAAAATTTTCCATAAGTTAAAGTATATCTTGAGACATTTAATATTTTATGATTTTAGGCGCCATCACACCAAAAAACCAAAAAGATTTAAGATCAAGTTTACATCCAAATACATTAAAACCTATTTTGGATATGGGTATTGATGTAATTTTTGAAAGTGGTTTAGGTAAAGGAATTGATATTGATGATTCTGTATTTAGCAAGATGGGAGCAAAGCCTGTTTCAAGAGAATCATGCATTTCCTCGGCAGATATTTTAATGTCATCTAGTCCAATGTCAGATGATGAGATTTCAGCTATGAAAGATCAATCAATATTCTTAGGGCTTATGGAGCCTTTTGCTAATAGAAGTCAATTTTCAGCTTTTCAACAGAACAATATTTCAGCAATAAGTATGGAATTTATTCCAAGAATCACTAGAGCACAGAAAATGGACGTATTGAGCAGTCAATCAAATCTTGCAGGTTACGTAGCAATCATAGAGTCTGCTAAAGCCTTAAAGTCTGCATTACCTATGATGATGACAGCTGCTGGAACTCTTAAGCCAGCTTCAGTGTTTGTAATTGGTGTTGGTGTCGCTGGCTTGCAAGCTATAGCAACAGCTAAAAGGCTTGGAGCTAAAGTAGAAGCATTTGATACTCGACCAGTAGTAGAGGAGCAAGTTAAATCTCTAGGAGCAAAATTTGTGAAATTAGATTTAGGAGATACAGGTCAAACAGATCAAGGATATGCCAATGAGCTTTCTGAAGAACAAATTAAATTGCAGAAAGAATTACAAAGCGAAGTGTGTGCAAGATCAGACATTGTTGTAACCACAGCACAATTATTTGGTAAACCAGCACCAAAATTAGTAGATGAAAATACTATTAAAAAGATGAAACCCGGCAGTGTTATTTTTGACATGGCAGTAGAAAGTGGAGGCAACGTAGAAGGATCTGCACTAGATGAAATAACCGATATTCATGGCGTTAAAGTTATTGGTTTCTCTAATTTGCCTTCCTTAGTAGCTGACCACGCATCTTTTGCGTTAAGCAATAACTTAATAAATTTTATAACTGACTTTTACGATAAAGAAAATAAGTTGATGAAATTAGACCTTGATGATGAAATTATAAAATCTGCCTTGCTTGTACATGATGGTCAGGTCCTGAACGGAGTATTTAAATAATGGAAATTTTCTTATTACTTTTTTTTATTTTAGTTTTAGCAATATTTCTTGGGCTAGAGCTTATATCTAAAATACCAAGTACTCTACATACTCCATTAATGTCAGGAGCTAATGCGATAAGTGGAATAACTCTAGTAGGGGCTTTAAGTTTAAATACCGGCAGTAATATTCAAATGATTTTAGCTTTTTGTGCAATTACTTTTGCATCAATTAATGTTTTTGGAGGCTATTTAGTAACCAACAGAATGTTGAGGATGTTTAAAAAGAAATGATCGATCTAGATTTTCAAATTACCCAACAGCTAGGCTATATATTTTCGGCGATGTTGTTTATTTATGGTCTTAAGATGTTGTCAAAAGAAGACACTGCAGCAAGAGGTAATCTTGTCTCTTCAACGGGCATGTTTCTCGCAGTTCTGGTCACAATTGTAGAAATAATAAATCCTTTACTGGTAATTTCTGCAATAGTCCTTGGAGGTTTAATAGGATCACTATTTGCTCTAAAAGTTAAGATGACTTCTATTCCAGAAATGGTTGCTTTATTTAATGGTTTTGGTGGCCTTTCTTCATTCTTTTTAGCATGGTCTGAGTTTAACAATCTAACAACGTCATCATTAATAATGCTAATTACTTATGCCACTGTGATTATTGGTGGTGTGACATTCAGTGGAAGTGTAATAGCATTTTTAAAACTTTCTGAAATGTATAAGGGAGGTAGTAATTTCTTAAATCTAGCTTCCAGATGGTTTCTAATATTTAGTCTTATTTTTATTGCAATTGCTGGCCTACAAATAATTGTTAGCAGTTTGGGAATATACAGCTTTAACTTTGAGATCATCCAAAAAGTTTTTATAGCTTTACTGATTATTTCAATCCTTACGGGTCTAGCTTTTGTTATGCCGATTGGGGGAGGCGATATGCCAGTTGTAATATCGCTTTTAAATTCACTATCAGGAATTGCAGCTGCCTCTGCAGGCATACTCTTAACTAACACTGCTTTAATAGTGGCAGGTTGTTTGGTTGGTGCATCAGGATTGGTGCTTACACTGATTATGGCAAAATCAATGAATAGAACTCTTTATAATATTTTCTTTGTAGGTTACGAGAGTTCTGGATCAAGCAGTGCAGAAATAGATGGTGAGATTAAACCAATTTCAGCAGAAGATGCATACCTAGTAGTTGAATCTGCAAGATCAGCTTTGATCGTTCCAGGTTATGGCATGGCGGTTGCTCAAGCACAACATGTTGTCAAAGAACTTG
>LXNH01000112.1_pt1 | contig 18074 bp, 16 predicted proteins | sample 809111 | NCBI WGS metagenome assembly LXNH01 (sample SAMN04870528, study PRJNA318959) | seawater metagenome | biome: 00002010; material: water; isolation source: marine seawater | place: Greece: Milos, Mediterranean Sea | collected 2013-05-29 | depth 5-7 m
GTCTCCTCCGCCCAGATAGAGAATACAAAGTCGGTATGGGCTTCGGGCAGATAAAACAACTTCTGGATACTGTTGCCCAAACCGACACCGAACCACTCGCCCCGGCCATAAGCTATCAGCGACTGAATCAACTGAAAGCCACTACCGAAGGGATCCGCCCAGGGGTCCTGATACGCCATCAGCCGCTGCATCCGATAGGGGGCGGCATACACCATTGCAACCATGCTACCCAGTGCAGCCGCCACCAAGCCTATGACATAAATCAGCCTGGCACCTGCCATAAACAGAAGCCCAAAAGCCGTGCCTAGAAGAATGACCGTAGCCCCAAAGTCAGGTTCAGCAAGAAGAAGTAGTGCCAAGAAGAGAAGGACAGCGATCGGCTTAGCGAGACCCTGCCATGACTCTCTCACCTGATCGCCATGGCGAACCAAAAAGCCTGAGAGCCACACCACCATCGCCAACTTCGCGAACTCAGAGGGCTGAAAATTGATTGGACCGAGGGGTAGCCAACGTTGGCTACCATTCACCATACGGCCGACGCCGGGTATCAAGACGGCGACTAACAAGCCGATGGCAAGTAGCAACAGCCATGGTGACGCCTTGCGCCACAGCGACATAGGGGTGAAGAAGGCAGCGCTCGCCGCAATAAACCCGATCATCAAATACATCATATGTCGGAGCGTTTGGCGCCATGGATTGCCATAGAAGTGTTCAGCGTAGCTGACCGATGCTGAGCTAATGGCCACCAACCCGATAGCGATTAGCGCCAGCGCTAACCACAGCATCATAGTATCAAGGGATTGACGAGGCTGGTGACTCATAAAGTCGCTCCTCCTGTCATCGCGGTTACGCTCGCTCGGAAGGCTCGTCCGCGCTCCTCATAATTCTCAAACATGTCAAAGCTGGCGCAAGCGGGAGACAGCAGCACCGCATCACCGGAACTAGCCGCGGCCATCGCCTGTCCTACAGCTTCGGACATACTGTTTGCGGGGCTGACAACCGTATTTGGTGACAAGGCACCTGCAATCTCAGACGATGCTTCACCGATCAGAATGACCTGTTTACAAAAGCGAGCAATGGGGTCGCGCAACACGGAGAAGTCTTGATTCTTACCCTGCCCACCAGCAATTAGAACAAGATTACGACCGTTTTGAATACCTGCAATAGCAGAGCAAGTCGCCGCGGTATTGGTGGCTTTGCTATCGTCAACAAAAATAACGCCATCTGATTCGGCAACTCGCTCACAGCGATGGGGTAACCCTGTTAAGTGCGCCAGACCACTGACTAGATCAGATAATGGAAAGCCAAGCGCGTGGCCGATACTCAAGGATACGATTGCATTGGCAACATTGTGCTCACCGACTAGCGGAATGTCTCTACGGCGAGCGAGTTGCTCAAAGCCGTAGCAAATCCAGTCCTCTCCCTCGACTTCTCTCAAACCAAATTGATTGAAGTCGGGATCACGTAGCCGCCATGCTACCAACGTCGCATTTCCGGCATTAATTGGTAGCGTCAAAGGGTCCTGGCAATTGACGACAACAGCCTCAGCACCCAGAAAGATACGATGCTTCGCTAAGTGATAAAGCGGCATGGTCTGATGACGATCAAGGTGATCCTCGGATAAATTCAACACAGTCGCCGCTGCCAGATTTAACTTTCCGGAGCGCTCAAGCTGAAAAGAGGACAGTTCCAACACCGCAATATCGATCGATGGGTCGAGTAAATCCAGCGCAGGAATACCGAGATTGCCACCAACCGCCACCGATTGTCCGCAATGGTTCAGGAGTTGTCCTACCATGGAGGTGACCGTGGACTTGCCATTCGATCCCGTAATACCAACTACGGGCACGTCGACTTCATCGACGAACAGGTCGATATCACCGCAGATTTGAGCGCCTTTATCTTGGAGTCGTCGCACCCATGGATGGGACATCGCGATCCCCGGGGAGACCACAGCTAGGTCGATAGCATCCAAGGCAGACTCATCGATATCACCAAAGTGACAGATCACGTCGGACAACTCACGGCGCAACTCAAAATCCTCGACCAGTAAGGTGCGCGTGTCGAAGACCTCGAAGTGAAGCCCCTGACTTCGCCAAAATCTGGCAACCGAGCGCCCAGTCGCACCCATGCCAACGATGGCCCGGCGGGTGGAACTGGAAATTAGCTCAGGCATCATCGCTCTCCTACCTCAGCTTCAATGATGCGAGACCAAACAGGACTAGCATTGCCGTGATGATCCAAAAGCGGACGATGACTCGTGGCTCGGGGCTTCCCATCAACTCAAAGTGATGATGAATTGGTGCCATTTTGAATACCCGCTTACCGCGGAGCTTGAATGAGCCAACTTGAATGATCACCGACAGTGTCTCGATGACGAATACACCGCCCATAATGAGCAAAACAACTTCTTGCCTGATCAGAACCGCCACAATCCCGAGCGCAGCTCCCAGCGCCAATGCGCCAACATCGCCCATAAAGACCATTGCGGGGTAGGTGTTAAACCAGAGGAACCCCAAACCGGCACCTGCGATCGCGCCGCAGAACACAACCAACTCACCGGCACCTGCGACATAGGGGATGTTGAGATAGTCAGCGAAATACACGTGACCAGTCAGGTAGGCAATCATGCCTAGGCCAACCGAGACCATCACGGTCGGCAATATCGCCAGACCATCTAAACCATCGGTAAGGTTAACGGCGTTACTAGAACCAACGACCACCAAATAGGCCCAGGGAATGAACATGATTCCCATCACGAGTGCAAAATCCTTCAGGAACGGTAGGTAGAGCGTCAATTCAGGTGGCTGTACGCTGCTAGCATAAAGATAGGACACCGCAGCAAGTCCAATCACCGACTGCCAAAAATATTTCCAACGTGCTGGTAAACCACGGGTGTCTTTCTCAACGACTTTTCGGTAGTCATCAACCCAGCCGATTGCACCAAAACCCAGGGTTGTCAGCAGCGCGACCCACAGATAGCGGCTCTGAAGATCACCCCACAGCAAAGTGCCGGCAGCGATTGCCACCAGAATGAGGGCGCCCCCCATAGTCGGAGTTCCTGACTTACTCAAGTGGGATTCAGGACCCTCGACGCGCACCGTTTGCCCGATCTGCAGTTCCTTCAACCAACGGATCATTATCGGCCCCACTAAGGTGGAGATAATGAGCGCGGTCATGGCCGACAAAATGCCGCGAAGCGTGATGTACTGAAAAACAGCAAATCCAGGATCCAAAAACAGCAGTTGCTCTGCCAGCCATGTCAGCATGCGGTAGCTCCAAACGGTTGGGTTAAGGCTTTTACTAAACGGTCCAGCCCTACACTTCGAGATCCCTTAATCAAAATCGTGCTATTCGAGGGAAACTCAGGAAGATCAGTGACGAGGTGATCGACGGAATCAACATGAAGCGAAACTCCCTGTCGCGCATCAGCAATACTCTTTGCTGCCGGACCCACGGCGATCACCTGATCTATCGACGCCAGATCGGTCGCCTTGCCGACCTCGCTGTGAAACTGTTCCGATTGATCACCGAGCTCCAGCATGTCACCCAATACTGCAATTCGGGGTGACGGTGCCTTCGCCAGCACTTCAATGGAGGCCATGACGCTCGCGGGGCTAGCGTTGTAGCTGTCATCAATCAGACTTGCGCCGTTATCCAACCGCTTAACCGCTCCCCGACCCGGCACCGCCCCGGTTGCCTCGAGGCCGTCAAAAACCAAATCTGAAGACACACCCAAGACCGTTGCCGCCGCAATCGTCGCGAGCGCATTCATAGTCCCAGCGCGCCCGGGCACAGACATCGACACCTCGAACTTGTGGCCGAAACAGTCAACACTGATTCGACTGCCTCGAACGCCGTCATCATCTACAGCTATGGCTCGGACATCTGCGTCCTCAGACATACCGAATGTCACGACTCGTGCAGGCAGTGCTCGCTGGCGCCAGGCTTCGGTCCATGCCTGATCCGCATTGATCACAGCCACCTGATCCGCAGACAAATCGTCGAGTATTTCGCCCTTCGCCTGGGCAATGGCATCGACACCACCGAACCGTCCGACATGAGCATCGAGGGCGTTAAGCAAAATCACCAAGTCAGGCCTCGCGAGGCTTTTCAGGTAGCGAATATCGCCGAGTTGAGCAGCGCCCATTTCAATGACGGCGTACTCTGGTTGCTGAAAAAGCCGACTCAAGGTCAGAGGAACACCAAGTTCATTGTTCTCGTTGCCGATAGTGGCGATCGTCGTGCCAGCCCGTGACAGCACCGCCGATAGCAATGCTTTAGCTGTTGTCTTTCCCGCACTTCCGGTAATTGCAACAACCGTCCCGGTGAAGCATTGCCGTGCATAACGACCAATCTCAGTACTCGCTGCTACCGTGTCATCCACCTCTAGAACCGGAATTTCAGTAGCAACATTACGAGAGACTAACGCCGCGACAGCACCATTTTCGCGCGCGGTCTCGATGAACTCGTGACCATCGCGTTGCGCCCCCTCGATAGCCACAAACAAATCACCTTCCACCGCCTTGCGGCTATCGAGCGCCATACCGGTAATCAAGATATCGGGAGTAGAGTCGGAGGTGCCAAGATGTTGTGCGATTGAAGATAATGGGATGCCGCTCATGCGCCCCTCCCTCTTATCTCGAGCGCTTCTCGAGCTACATCGCCGTCACTAAATGGCAGTCGCTGTCCAGCAATTAGCTGGTAGGGCTCGTGACCCTTCCCAGCGATTAAAATGGTGTCGTCATCGTCAGCGTTAAGGATGGCGTGATGAATCGCAGTAGCTCGATCTAACTGTATCGCTGGCGACTTGGCGCAACCACTGGTAATGTCATCGGCAATACGCTGGGGCGACTCATGTCGCGGATTATCGTTAGTGACAATGACGTAATCCGCATGCTGCTCTGCGATACGTCCCATCATCGGACGCTTTCCCGCATCTCTATCGCCACCACAACCAAAGACAACCCAGAGCTTTCCGGACACTGACGCTCGCAACCCGAGCATTGCTCGCTGTAGCGCATCTGGTGTGTGGGCGTAGTCAACCACTACCCGAGGGACAGCTCCCAACCCAACAAGCTCCATTCGGCCAGCGACTGGATGTAACTGATGACTCGCTGAGCAAAGGTCAGAAAAGGAGAAGCCCATACCAGCCAAGGTCGCAATAGCAGCCGCGACGTTGAAGGCATTGAAGGTACCGTGTAACGGCAAGTCCAGTTGCTCGGTGCCATAGGGCGAATGGAGTTTAGCGGTCAGACCACGAGAGCTCTCGGTATCCAGTGTTACCAGAATGTCTGTCGACGGATCCGTGAGAGAAATACCGAGTGCCGGGCACTGTGCGACCGAGGCAACCTGGGCTGACATAGGGTCGTCTGCGTTGTAGATCGCCCTCACCAAGTCAAAGTCACGAAAAAGTGCAAGCTTGGCGTCGCAATAGGCATCTATCGAACCGTGGTAGTCGAGATGATCGCGAGTTAAGTTGGTGAACACGCCAGTATGAATGCTGAGCCCATCCAATCGATGCTGCGCCAGCGCATGGCTTGAGGCTTCCAGAGCCACATATTGGATCGAGTCGTCGCGCCACTGATCCAGCGTGCGCGAAAGCGTAAAAATATCAGGCGTGGTGTTCACAGCGTCGCTGACATCGCCACTCACCAATCGAGAACCCAGAGTTCCGATGATTCCAGCGGGTTGACCAAGAAGCCTAAGCAACTGAGCAATGTAATCGGTGACCGATGTTTTACCGTTGGTTCCTGTAACAGCTGTAATCGCCATCTCACTCGAGGGGTTCCGATAGAACCTGCGAGCGATGAGACCGCAGTAGGCGCGCAAATTCGGGATGGTGATCACGCGGGGGTCGTTGGACTCGAAGTCATTGGCTTCGGCGAGCACCGATGACGCGCCGGCACCCAACGCGCCTTCAACAAAATGTCGCCCATCGCCATCGACGCCCGGCACCGCAACAAAAAGATCCCCAGCCTTGACTAAGCGACTGTCTAATACGACGTCAACGGGAACGACAGCCGCGAGCTCAGCGGAGACCGGCGCCGCGATATCCTTGAGCAAGGCATCAAGAGTGAGGCTAGGCACTCCCATCGGCGACCTCCCTCTCTTCCTGTCCTGCGTAAGCCTCGGTGGGCATCGCATGCTGTAGCCGCAAAACCTCTCGAGTAATCCTCGAATAAACCGGCGCAGCCGCTGAGCCACCACCGTATAAGTCGCCGCTCGGCTCATCGATCACCACGACCGTGACATAGCGAGGGGCTTCTACGGGCGCAATACCGGCGAACAGCGCTACGTATCGATCATCAAGGTATCCACCTTCTCCCACTTTATGGACAGTGCCTGTCTTGCCGCCAACCTGATAACCGGGCACGGCTGCTCGAAACGCAGTACCACCCATGCCAGTAGTTCGATGCAAGACCTCGACGACCCGATCAGCCAGATCAGGTTCGATGATCCGTCTAGAAGACGCGTCATTGGAGGGTGTGGCAATAATCGTGAGAGGAGACAGCCTGCCGTCATTGGCAAAGATGGAATAGGCGTGCGCCATTTGCAGCGGTGTTGCGAGCAAGCCATAGCCAAAGGCTGGAGTCACCTGATCAATATCACTCCAAAAATCGTGATCGGGCAGTCGACCCGAGCGCTCACCCGGGAATTCTGCGCCGGTTACCCGACCTAAACCAAAGCGTTGAAAGACCTCAAGAATGGACTCGTGACCAATGTGCTGAGCCATTTTTGTCACGCCTACCTGGCTGGATTTCTCAATGACCTGAGAAACCGATAACTCTCCGTAATTGCGCGGATCCGGCAACACCTTGTCACCGACCCGAATACGTCCCGGCGAAGTATCAATCACGCTATCCACTGAATACTCACCACTCTCCAGAGCGGCGACTAAGGTCAAGGGTTTGACGATTGAGCCGGGCTCAAAAACATCGGTAACGACCCGGTTGCGCATGGCACCCAGGTCAACACTGCCTCGCCGATTGGGGTTAAACGAGGGCACTGTAGTGATCGCCAGCACCTCTCCGGAGTGAGCATCCAAGGTAATGGCTGAACCGCTCTTCGCTCCGGTTTCGTTCACCGCTCTGAGTAGCTCTCGATGCTGAACATGCTGCAGCCTCAGATCGATACTCAGGGCAAGACTCTCACCCGCCTGAGCGGCCTTGACCACACCGATATCTCGAATGACATCGCCGTGAAGATCTTTGATGAATTTTTTCCGGCCTACTTCGCCCTGTAGCAGCTGATCAAAGGCCAGTTCAACACCCGAGACACCCGCGCCGTCGACATCAGTCGTGCCCACGAGCTGCGATACCACTTCACCCGCCGGATAAAAACGCCGATATTCGCGATCGCCGTAGACACCTTTCAGTCCCAGCTGAAGGACTGTGCGCGCCTGATCGGGCGTTAAGTGGCGTGCCAGATACATGAACTGCTTATTTCGATATCGATACAGACGCGACTGTAGATCTTGAACATTGATATCGAGCGCGAGGGCCAATCGCAGAACAGCGTTTTGATCCTGAAACTCTTGCGGGTTAAGCCACAGCGTCACCACTGGCGTCGAAACAGCGAGCGGTGTTCCGCGGCGATCTGTAATCTGGCCACGGAATGCTGGAATCTCTGCAGCTCGAACTGCTCTCAAGTCGCCCTGACGCTTGAGGAAATCAGCACCGTGCTGACTCGCTCCAACCTGCAACTGAACCAGACGTAATACCAGCATGCCAAACAGTCCAGCCAACACAGCCGTCACCAGCAGAATACGCCAACCATGCCTATTGCTAGCAGCCTCAGCGCGCATCACTCGACCACCACCTTGATGTCACCGGTATCGGGCGAATTCATAGCCAAAAGCTTGCTAGATTCACTGCTCACCCGATGCGGCGCCGACAGCGTCGACAATTCCAGAACCAGTCGGCTGTAATCTTCCTGCATGCGCCATCGCGAGGCTTCCAGAGCCTGTAGCTCGCTGTATAAAACCCGGCTTTGATGGGTCGAATTAACCACTGACAATGCTGACCAAACCACTAGCCCAGCAATCAGCAGCTGACCACGGAACGATGTCAGTGCCTTCCAGCTCATGCAAGGCGCTCCGCAACGCGCATAATGGCGGACCGGGACCTAGGGTTGGCCGCTACCTCGCGGGTCGATGGCTTAACCGCCTTTCCCACCAAAGCCAGCGATCGCTGCAAATCGCTATCAACCACTGGCAAGTGTCTCGGCAGCGAAACGCCTCGCGCTTCGTTGCGCATAAACCGCTTAACAATGCGATCTTCCAGAGAGTGGAAACTAATAACGACGAGACGACCACCAATCACCAACTTTGACACCACAGTCGATAGGAGCAATTCGAGATCATCGAGCTCGCGATTAATGAAAATTCGGATCGCCTGAAACGCTCGTGTCGCCGGATGTTTATTGGGCTCCCATTTGGGGTTTGCCTCGGCAACAATAGTTGCTAGCTGTCCAGTAGTTTCGATAGCACGCTCGCGTCTCGCCGACACAATTGCGGCAGCCATGCGCCGAGCAAATCGCTCTTCACCGTAGGTTTTTATTACCTCTGAAATTTCAGTCTCTGGCGCCTCAGCGAGCCACTCGGCAGCGGTAACGCCCTCCAGGGTGTTCATACGCATATCGAGTGGGCCGTTGTCCTTGAAGCCAAAGCCTCGCGATGGATCATCGAGCTGAGGCGATGACATACCCAGATCTAACAAAATACCGTGAAGCTGTCGCTCAGCAATGACCTCATCCATCATCACGAAGCTACCTGAAATAAATGTGAACCTGGGATCATCCGATAGCGACCGACTCTCGCGAGCAGCCTCGGGATCTTTATCGAAGGCAGTCAAACGACCTTGAGGCCCTAAAATCTCTAGAATCCGACGGCTGTGACCGCCGCGACCATAAGTACCATCGGCGTACTGCCCGTCGGACACAATATTGAGTGCCTCGACAGACTCTTCCAGCAACACGGGTATGTGGCCGTTACCACTCAAAGCTTGAGCTCCATGAGCTCAGCGGGCATTTCTGCCTCACCGGCAGTTAACGCCTCCTCACACTCGGCGGCCCACAAGTCATCAGACCATAACTCCAGCTTGTTTCCCTGCCCTACCAGCACAGCACGCTTTTCCAAGCGCGCGTACTCTCGCAACGCGGCCGGCAGGAGAATCCGTCCATTGCCATCGAGCTCAAGATCACTGGCATAGCCCAAAACAAGACGCTGAAATCGCTTCACAGCTGGGTTTAGCGTAGGTAGCCCTTGGATATCCCTCTCTACCCGCTCCCACTCGGGAAGCGGGTAGATCACAAGACAATGGGTTTGAGTGTCGATACTTACGACGACACGCCCAGCACCGATCTCAACGAGGCTTTCGCGCTGGCGCGCAGGGACAGACAACCGCCCTTTCGCATCCAGATTGATGTGTTGAACTCCCCGAAACACCACTTTCCTCCAAAATCGCAAAGAAAAAGATCAGTTTTTCCCTAAAAACCCACTTTCTCCCACATATCACCACCTTAACAACGCAGTTAGGGACGGTCAACGGAAAAAACGAAAAAATCCTGTTATTTCAGGGTGTTATCTACGGATGAACGACTGGTTATTATCGCAAAATCAGATACATTTCGCGCGAGTAAAAATGGCTATTAGTCATTACATTAGAAGGCTTAGCGATAAAAATTCTATATTTATGCGCCAATTTAGAATAACCAATTATTTTTTATAACTAAAAAGCCTAAAATGGGCGCACCCCCATGACTGGGGGTGCATAGTGAGTTGGTCGATAAGCCGGGTTCTGTCGTGGACGACCATTCATCTGCGACGAGCGTCACCGCTCGCCTGTAGCGACCTACCCGGATCCGCCGAGGGTCACGGCGTAAGGATCCCTATTTGGTCTTGCTCCGAGTGGGGTTTACCATCGCCATGTTCGTTACCGGACATGCGGTGCGCTCTTACCGCACCTTTTCACCCTTACCCAATCGTGAGACTGGGCGGTTTCCTTTCTGCTGCACTTTCCGTAGGCTCGCGCCTCCCAGGTGTTACCTGGCACTCTGACCCGTTGGAGCCCGGACTTTCCTCTGTGCTGGATAACACAGCGATCGCCTGACCAACTCAGGCTCACGCTAACATCGCGCTCCAGGTAGCTCAACTACGGATCATCATTCTTTCGATCCAAGAGGTACTGATACAGAGACTTGGCGTTCAAATCATAGGCTTGAGCCACCAATTGTGATGCGCGCTTGGGTGGCAATTCTAGCGACAAGGCTTCTAACAATTGTAGCGCTCTCGGATCTGCTGGTGACTCGCTCTCTTTTGAATGAGGAGCAATAAGAAGAACGATCTCACCTTTTTGCTGATTCGGATCGCTAACCACCCAGTCAGTGAGCTTTGATAATTGATCTCGCCGTATGGTCTCGTAAGTCTTGGTCAACTCTCTTGCCAATACCGCCTCGCGCTCGCTGCCGAAAACATTCTTGGCGTCCTCCAACAGCGCAACAATACGATGCGGCGCCTCATAAAGTATCAATGTCGCCCCGGTATCACTGAACTCTAATAGACGCTTTCGACGCGCAGCCGACTTAGCGGGCATAAAGCCCGCAAAATAAAAGGCATGGGTAGGCAAACCCGCCGCGCTCAACGCGGTGATAGCAGCGCAAGCGCCGGGCAGCGCAGATACTGACAAATCTTCAGCTTGGACAGCTTGAACCAATTCATAACCAGGATCCGAAACCAGGGGAGTACCTGCATCACTTATTAACGCCACCAACTGCCCAGCTATGATCCTCTCTACTAATCCTGCGATAACGCCGAAACCGCTGTGCTCATGAAATGATACAAGCGGCGTCCTAATGTCATAATGCGATAGAAGACGACGCGAATGCCGAGTATCTTCAGCGGCGATAACGTCAACAGATCTCAGAACATCAAGCGCGCGCAGCGTCATGTCCTCGAGGTTACCGATTGGGGTGGGCACTATGTAAAGGCCTGCTTTCAAATTACGCTCCAAGCCGTACAATCGAGTATTACGGAATCCTGAGTGATTACATGCAAGTCAATAGTCTCACTAATCGGCGCTGGCCGCACCGAACGATAGTAGCCTTCTCGCTATCGAGTCTATTGTTCGCCTGCGCTACGACCCCGCCTACAGTGACTAGCCCCCCTACCACCGCTCAAACCTCGGCCCCATCGGCAACGCTTATCAACGAAGTAAGAGAACGTGGTGGCGCTCCGGAGAATGAAGCCCTGGACCCCGTCATCATCGATTGGATAGCCACGCTAGCTAGCGATTACGGTTGGTTATTCGCTCAGGGCGAACTGGATGCACTCGACAATCAAACCGTCAACAACGGCACGCGAGACTATGCAACATCACAACTTGCCTGGCTGAGCGGAGATCTCGAAACATCTGCGGACTTGCTCAACCGCTTACAGGTTACCGATCCACAATCTGTCGCTTTAATCATGCGTGAAAAGCAGCGAAGACTGACGCAATCGGGTGATTACCTGGGTGCAGCACGGCTCGCAGTAAACCGTGGTAATTCGGAGAACCCAGCTCTCGCGAGTTCCGGAACCGAGATTTTTGAACTTCTATCGGCTGCGTCTCGATCTCAGTTAGAGGCTGCTATCCGTCGCGCTGACCCTGAGAGCTTTTGGCACGGATGGCTTACCCTGAATCATGCCTACCGTGAGGGCAAACCTGCTGTCAGGTCTTGGCTCATCAACAACCGAAATCATCCAGCCAATCAAGTAACGCTGCCCGCCGGGCTGTCCCGCTGGCTGAACGAGCGGTCACCCGCCAGAATCGCGGTCCTGCTACCTTTGTCAGGACGATTGAAATCAGCCAGTGAAGAAACGCTTAACGGCATCGTGCAGGGCATCTATTCTCACTACCGGGCAGACGCTCAGCGACCCAACCTCATCACCATCGATACCGAGCTTATCGGCAATGGGGGCGACGCCTATCAACTGGCAATCGAATCGGGCGCCGACTTCGTCATCGGTCCTTTGGTCAAGTCGCGGGTATCTGAGGTCGCCGCACTTCCCGAACTACCTGTACCGGTAATCGCATTAAACCGCGTTGAACCCGCACAAACCGATGAGTCGAAAGCCAACCTACTGAGTCTGAGCCTAGCGCCGGAGGACGAAGCCGCCCAAATTTCAGAAATTGCCTGGGGCAAAGGCTTGCGGTCCCCCCTCATCATTGCAGAGACGGGATTGTGGGGCGCGCGTATGACAGATGCGCTGTCGAAAAGCTGGGAGCGCCTAGGGGGCAGCGACCCCCAAAGCACGGTGCTAAACCCAGAAGTTGAAGACAACCAAACCGTGGCTGATAAAACAGGGACCGCTAGCAGTATTACCCGCATCCGCGAAATTGAGAGCGCTTTTGACGCGCCCGTTGATACCCAGCCTAGAAAGAGAGATGACATCGACAGCATCTTTATCCTTGTAGACTCCATAGAAAAAGCGAGAGAGTTGCGCCCACTTCTCAAATTTAATTACGCAGGCGATCTACCGGTATTTGCCCCGTCGTCGATTTACCAAGTACAAACCAGCGTCAACAACCGGGATCTCGATGGCGTTAACTTTGTATTGGCACCGGGCCTCATGGGGACAGCAAGCGATCAAAGACAGCTCTTCTTACTGGGGCTGGACGCGGCCGAGTTTGTCAGTCATTTCAATCAGGCGTTAACAACATCGGCTACTGTGATGCATGGCGAAACCGGTAGCTTGGCGCATGATCTGCGCGGTAATGTCCTGCGACGATTGAATCCGGTGGTTTTTGCGAGAGGCCGTGTTCAAGCCGGTCGTTGATAATCAGCCTCAAACGAGGCGACGATGTGAATCAAGACGGGAAGGCAAGCGAGGAGCGTGCAGTAGATTTCTTGCTCGGTCATGGCCACAAAATCTTAGAGCGCAACTTTTCTTGTCGCTACGGTGAAATTGATATCATCAGTTATGACGGTGCAGTTGTTTTTTCCGAAGTAAAGATGCGCTCCAGCAACTCTTATGGTGGCGCTTCAGCCGCAGTGACCCAAACCAAACAGCAAAAAATTCTTAAAACCGCTAGGCTATACCTGCAACAGAACCCGGAGCAGGCATTACATGCCTGCCGATTCGATGTCATCGCCATAGAGCAGGGACTCCGGGGCTTAACGTTTACGTGGATAAAAAGCGCTTTCATCGATAGCTAACGGCGAGCTATGAATAGTTACCGACAGATCACCGGGTTGTTTCAGCAACACCTTGAAGCACTCAGCCTATCAGCAGATGGGCTTGCAGAGGCTATAGAGGTGATAGCGACCGCAATCGTACAAACAAGCTTCAGCGAGAAAAAAGTATTCGTTGTGGGCCTAGGGTCCGATGGCATCTCGGCGCAGTCACTGACTCACTCATTGGAAACTGGGCTTGAACGGGAGCGCCCCTCGCTGCCGTGCATCGGCATCAGTGATTTGCAACACGGCAGGGGTGGTACAGCTATTCAATGGGCCTGCGACCGGCTGCGAGCGCTGGGGCAACCCGACGACATTGCCGTAGTCTTTGGGCAGCAGCTGACGGACAACGACCGCGAGTTACTAGCCAAGGCGGCTACGCAACGCGATATGACAACCTTTTGGGTACCTGATGAGATCACTAGCGAGGCCATGACTACAACGGCCTCACAGGCTCAGCAACAGATGACAGCACTCGCTATCGGTTATCTGGTTGACGTATTGGCTTTTGGGCCAATCTCGGACGGGGCCTGACTATTTTACCAGCCGTAACGACGGACGATCGCTTGGTGTGGGTGTTGGGTCGGTCTCAGGTGGTTCAGGGTCAAAGTCCAAATCGGACTCCTCATCGAAGATCATGCCCTGTCCATTTTCTCGTGCGTAGATTCCTATAACGCCGTCCAGCGGCACCGTAATATCCACTGGCACACCACCGAAGCGACCCGAGAAACTGACGCTATCATTACTGAGCTGAAGATTGACGACCGCTGAGGGGGATACATTCAATACGATCTGACCATCAGTGACGTAATCCTGGGGGACCTCGACGCCCTCCGCCTCTGCATCAACTAGAAGGTGAGGCGTGCAATTGTTGTCAACGATCCAATCATAGATCGCTCGGATCACATAAGGCTTACTCGATGTCACAGAAGCCGTCTCGGGATATTAGGCACGCATCTCGCGCTCTTGAATCGACAAGCTTTCTTGGAAGCCCTCGCGGCTGAACAAAGTATCCATATAATTAAAGAGCGGCTTGGTCTGTTTAGTCAGCTTAATATCCACATCGAGTGCCGGCAAACGCCATAGAATGGGAGCGATACAGCAATCCACCAGAGTAAACTCTTCACTCATGAAGAATGGTTTCTCGGCGAAAATAGGCGCCAAAGCTGTCAGGCTCTCTCGCAGATCACGCTTGGCTTCAGCGACGGCCGCAGCGTCCTTCCCTTCCTCAATGGTGTCTACAAGAACGCACCAGTCTTTCTCGACGCGATACATGAAGAGGCGACTTTCAGCGCGTGCCACGGGGTACACGGGAAGTAATGGTGGATGAGGAAATCGCTCGTCTAAGTATTCCATCATCACTTTTGATTCGTAGAGCACTAGGTCACGATCGACCAAAGTAGGAACTGACTGGTATGGATTCAGTTCTCCAAGCTCTGGAGACATCACACCCTCTTCGCACTCGATTAAATCAACAGACACGCCTTTTTCAGCAAGCACAATGCGCACTCTGTGACTGTAGTGACTATTGCTGTCTGAGAACAAGGTCATTGAGGAACGTTTGGACACGACCCCAGACGCATCATCGGCTACTTTCATGCGCTACTCCGGCACTGATGGCAAAAAAAAAACGGGTTGCATTTGCAACCCGCCGATTATGCCTAGCTAGACGACTTAGTGCACGTCTTTCCAGTATTCGCGATTGAGTGCCCAGGCTGCGATAAAGAAGATCGCAAGGAACATCATGACCCGATAACCAATTTCGATGCGCTGCTGCTTGAAGGGCTCAGCGGTGTAAGCGAGGAAGTTAACCAAATCATAAATCGCCGTATCAAACTCAGTCGTAGTCATCAGGCCTGCCGCGGCGACTTCAAGCGAATCACAGCTGCCCATGTCATGATGATCGTCGTCAGCATGGTCGCCCTTCATGCACTGCGGTAAGCCCTGGAGCTCCATCAAAACGTGAGGCATACCAACATCTTTGAACACCAAGTTATTAACGCCATAAGGACGTGAGTCGTCTTGATAGAACGTTCTCAAGTATGTGTAGAGCCACTCTGGCTGACGCGCCCTGGAAATGAGCGTCAAATCGGGGGGTGTCGCGCCGAACCAAACTTTCGCAGTCGCCTTGTCCATCGAATTATCCATCAGTGAACCGATCTTCTGGTCGGGATCGAACATCAGGTTTTCACGATACAGATCCTCTGGAATCCCCAGGTCTTTGGCAACACGGTTGTGACGCGAATACTGCAGCGAATGGCAGCCGCTGCAGTAATTGGCATACATTGCCGCACCGTGCTGCAAGGAGGCCTGATCCGACGCGTCCGCAGTGAACTCATCGCAAGGAATCGTTCCACAATCGTAAGCAGACTCCGCGCCAACAGCCTTGAGAGGCAACCACGTCAGAACCGCCACTGCCGCCAGCGTCGCCAGGCTCTTACCAAGCCCCATCCCACCGTCCATAGTGATGCGATCCGGAACCTCTGACGTCTTGTCCCAAGTTGACCACCAGTACATTCCTAGGAAAAACGCAAAGTAGTAGATGGTGCAGATCTGCGCCAGCAAAGTACGATTTTCGGTTGGAGCCTTGACACCCAACACACCTAGGATGATGAAGGACACCACAAAACCCAACAGCATCACGCGGTTTAATGTGCCGCGGTAGCGCCACGAACGGACCGGGTTTCTGTCTAACCAGGGCAGCGCAAATGGGATAGCCACCGAAGCCGCAAAAGCTACGAAACCCCAGAACTTATCGGGCACAGCGCGCAGCACTGAGTAATAAGGTGTGAAATACCAAACAGGTGCAATGTGCTCGGGCGTCTTCAACGCGTTTGCTTCTTCGAAGTTGGCAAACTCTAGGAAGTAGCCCCCCATCTCAGGAGCGAAGAAAATAATGCCGCAAAAGAAAAACATGAATACAGCAATACCCTGCACATCATGAACCGAGTAATAGGGATGAAATTTAATACCGTCTAGGGGCACGCCGTTTTCGTTCTTGTGCTTCTTGATCTCAACGCCGTCTGGATTGTTAGAGCCGACCTCGTGCAATGCAAGGATGTGAAGTACTACCAGCGCAAGCAACACGATTGGAAGCGCTACGACATGGAGCGCAAAGAAGCGGTTCAACGTAATTCCTGACAGCAGATAGTCACCGCGAATCCACGTCACAATGTCTTCACCAACAACCGGGATGGCACCAAACAGCGAGATGATGACCTGCGCCCCCCAGTAGGACATTTGTCCCCAGGGCAGCACGTACCCCACGAAAGCCTCGGCCATGAGCACCACAAAGATCAACATGCCGAAGATCCAAATCAGCTCCCGAGGCTTCTGGTACGAGCCGTACATCAGCGCCCGCATCATGTGCAGATACACAACGATGAAGAAGGCGGATGCGCCCGTTGAATGCATATACCTAAGCAACCAACCATATTCCACATCGCGCATGATGTACTCGACCGAAGCGAAGGCGTCTTCCGCATTCGGGGTGTAGCTCATGGTGAGCCAAATCCCAGTCAACAACTGGTTCACTAAGACCAACAGTGAAAACACACCAAAGAAATACCAGAGATTGAAGTTCTTCGGCGCGTAGTATTCGCCCATGTGCGTATTCCACGCACGGGTGATCGGCAGACGCGCATCAACCCAAGAAACTAAACCGGTTAAAGCCTTCTCCATTTTACGCTACCTCCGAGTCAACACCGATAACCAGGACGTTATCGCCTTCAAAAGAATATGGGGGAACTGCCAGATTGGCACTCGCAGGGACGCCTTTGTAAACACGTCCTGCTAAATCGAACTTAGAGCCGTGACACGGGCAAAAGAAACCACCCAACCACTCGTCTCCGCCGAGATCTGCGGCGCCCACCTCGGGCCTGAACTTAGGGGCACAACCCAAGTGTGTACAAAGGCCTACTACCACTAAGTACTCGTCGTTAAGCGAGCGCAGCGATCCCTGAATGTACTCGGGCTGATCAGCACCGTTTGAGTTTGGATCCTTTAGATCGCCGTCTAATGACGGCAGATCGGCAACCTGCCCGGCCGTGCGGCGCAATACGTATACGGGCTTGCCTCGCCATTCAACAACCACCATCTGACCGGGCTCGATCTTGCTGATGTCGGCCTTGACCGGGGCTCCCGCTGCCTTGGCTTTTTCTGATGGGTTCCAAGACGCCATAAAAGGAACGGCAACGCCTACCATCCCCACGGCGCTCACGCCTGTTGTTGCAGCTGTCAGGAATCGACGACGCGTCTGATCTGACGCGCGCTCTTGCTCAGCCGCTGGGCTTGCTTCTGCTTCGCTCATCTGGATCTTCTCCGAGTATCTCTGTTTTTGGAGGGTTTACGCGTCATCGACGCCACTAGCCCTTAGTAAAGCCGCAGAATTTTAATCATCAGCGACGGGCACAGCAACTACCGGCGAATCAAAACTGATTCGCCGGCAGGCTAAACGTGTTCAGTATTTTGACAGCCAGTATTTGAGCGGTGAAATTATCGCTTGGAGAACTGTGGACGACGACGCGCTTTGCGCAAGCCGACCTTCTTTCGCTCGACCTCGCGGGCATCGCGCGTCACGAATCCGGCACTTCGCAGGATGCCGCGCAGCGACTCGTCGTATTCGAGCAACGCGCGGGTCAGACCGTGGCGGATAGCACCCGCCTGCCCAAAGCTACCACCGCCAGCAACTGTGATGTTGGCGTCAAATTGATCAACTGTCTCTGTAAGCTCGAGTGGCTGACGAACAATCATTCTCGCCACCTCTCGCCCGAAGTATTCATCGATGCCCCGCCCATTGATGGTGATCGCACCGCTGCCGCCTTTGAGAAACACGCGCGCTGTAGAAGTCTTGCGTCGCC
>LXNH01000113.1_pt1 | contig 18069 bp, 17 predicted proteins | sample 809111 | NCBI WGS metagenome assembly LXNH01 (sample SAMN04870528, study PRJNA318959) | seawater metagenome | biome: 00002010; material: water; isolation source: marine seawater | place: Greece: Milos, Mediterranean Sea | collected 2013-05-29 | depth 5-7 m
GGGATGCATGCCGGCCAGGTGCCGCGACGAACCGCCGTCCAGCGACATCAGCAGCGTGCCGCCCGGCATCGGCAGCGAGACCGCGCGCGTCGAGGGCGCGGCCTGCGTGACCGGATTGCCGAGCATGTCGTTGAAGGACAGCGGCGCCGCCAGCGCGCCGGACGCGGCTGCCAGCGCCAGCAAGGCCGCCGGAACCATAGGGAGATTTATAAGGCGGCGCGATTTCGGCGGCGTCCTGGCCTCGCATTTTTTCACGGTGATAGCATTTGAACAAGAATCATTTTCGATTCGAATTCTAGGTATCCACCCCCGCCATTCAAATGACTATTGTCAATTCGTCCCGGTCGCTTGTGCTCGCCGCGTTGCGGCGCCATCCCTGGTTCGAAGGCATCCCCGAGGCGGCGCTTGGGGCGCTGGCCGCGCACGGCCGCTGGCTGCGGTTCGCGGCGGGCGACACCCTGTTCTCCGAGGGCCAGTCGGCGACTTCATGCCTGCTGGTGTGCGAGGGGTGGGTGCAAGGCCTGCGCTATACCGCCGACGGCGGCGAAAAGGTATTCGGCGAAGTCGGCCCGGGCGGCTGGCTGTCGGTGCTGACCCTGTTCGAATCCGCCCCGCGCCATCTTCATCACATCCGCGCGCACCGCGACGGCAGCGGTTGCCTGGTGCCGCACGGCGCCTTCCTGCAATTGTGCCGCGACGATGGCCGCCTGGCCTGCCGCGTGGCCTCGCATGGCGCCTGGCTGGTGCGGCACCACACCGACCGCATCGACTGGCTGACGTCCAGTTCGGCGCAGCAGCGGCTGGCCGAATACGTGCTGCGCGCCGGCAAGCCGCGGGCTGGGCAGCCGCTCGTCCTGCCCTTGAGCCATTCGCAGATCGCGGTCAAGCTCGGCATGCGCGCCGAGACCCTGAGCCGCATCTTCGCCAGGTGGCGCCGCGAAGGCATCGTCGCCAACCGCCAGGGCAAACTCTACGTGCTGTGCCTCGCTCCGCTCGAACAGCTCGCGGCCGGCGGCGCGGCGCCGGTATCGGCCGGCCGCTGAACTACGCCTGCTCGGGCAGGTAGCCGCTGTACCCCATCAGGGTCGACAGCCGCTGCGCGATATTGCCGACGATCTCCTGCACCTGCGCGATGCTGGGAGATTCCTTGCGGTCGATGCGCTCGATGTGCGGCACATTGATGGCGGCGATGGCCTGGTCGCCCGCGCCCATCACCGGGAAGGCGACATTGGTGATGCCGCGGATCTGGCGGCTCGGCATGCAGGCGCAGCCGTTCCTGCGCACGTCGGCCAGGAGCGGAAACAACTCGCCCGGGTCCGATTCCAGCTCGCCTTCCACCTTGATATGGGCGGCCAGCATGCGGGTGCGCTCGACCTCGTCGCGGAAGGCCAGCAGCACGTGGCCCGAGGAGGTGTCGGTCAGGCCCATCATCACGCCCACCTTCAGGCCGAACGACCAGCGCTCGGGGCTGTCGACCTGCGCGATCACCACCACCCGGCCCGCCTGGTAGACCGCCAGGTGGCATGACTGGCGCGAACGGTTGGCCAGTTCGCGCAGCAGCGGCAGCGCCACGCTCACCAGCGATTTGAGCGGCTGCTGGCGGTGCGCCAGCTCGAACATCTTCAGCGTCAGCGTGTAGCGGTCGTTGTCGTCGACCTGCACGTAGCCGCGCCGCTGCAGCGTCACCGCCATGCGGAAGATCTCGCTGACGCTGCGGCCGATCTGCTGCGCCAGCTCGGCCAGCGTGTAGCCGGCCGGGCTGGCGGCCAGCGCCTCCAGGATGTCCAGCCCCTTTTCCAGGGCGGGCGCGGCATAGCGCTGCGCGCCCGGCGCGTCCGGGACGTCGGCCTCGGTCGGCATGGAATCGGCGGCGGAAATCTTGGAAGCGGTCATGGCGTCGGCGTGGGGTTGAAGCCCGATTCTATTCGGCCCGGCGCCAGGCCCGCAGGGCCTGGCGCTGTTCGCCCAGCCCGGCGATACCCAGGCGCATCTCGTCGCCCGCCTTCAGGTACACCGGCGGCTTCTGGCCCAGGCCCACTCCCGGCGGCGTGCCGGTGCTGATGATGTCGCCCGGCATCAGCGACATGAAGCGGCTGATGTAGCTGACCAGCGTCTTGACCCCGAACACCATGGTGCGCGTGCTGCCGTTCTGGAACCGGTGGCCGTTTACCTCCAGCCACATGTCCAGGTCCTGGGGATCGGCGATCTCGTCTCGCGTCACCAGCCACGGGCCGACCGGCGCGAAGGTGTCGCAGCCCTTGCCCTTGTCCCACTGGCCGCCGCGCTCGATCTGGTATTCGCGCTCGGACACATCGTTGACCACGGTGTAGCCGGCCACGTAGTCCATGGCCTCGCTTTCCTCCACGTACGACGCCTGCTTGCCGATGACCACGCCCAGCTCCACTTCCCAGTCGGTCTTGACCGAGCCGCGCGGGATGATCACCGGATCGTTGGGGCCGCTGAGCGACGAGCTGGGCTTGAGGAACAGCACCGGCTCGGCCGGCACCGGCAGGCCCGATTCGGCGGCGTGGTCGGCGTAGTTCAGGCCGACGCAGACGATCTTGCCGACCCCGCTGACGGGGCAGCCGTAGCGCACCGCGCCATCCACGCGCGGCAGGCTGGCCGGGTCGAGTTTCGCCAGCCTGGCCAAGGCGGCCGGGGCGATGGCGGCGCTATCGATGTCGGCCACCGCGCCCGACAGGTCGCGCAGCGCGCCCTGGGCGTCGATGAGGCCGGGTTTTTCCTGGCCGGGTTGGCCGTAGCGTACGAGTTTCATGCAGAGTCCTTGAAAGAAAAAAGCGCGCGAGCGGGTCAGTTGGACCAGCCGCCGTCGATGACGTGGGTAGTGCCGGTGGTGAAGGCGGATTCGTCGCTGGCCAGATAGACCACCAGCGCCGCGACTTCTTCGACCCGGCCGACCCGGCCGATCGGCTGGCGCGCCACGAAGGCGGCGCGTACGGCCGCCTCGTCGCTGCCCTGCTGGCGCGCCTGGGCGGCAATGCGCTCGCGCAGCGAAGGCGATTCGACGGTGCCGGGGCAGATGGCGTTGCAGCGGATGCCGCGCGTCACGAAGTCGGCCGCCACCGCCTTGGTCAGGCCGATCACGGCGGCCTTGGAGGCGCCATAGACGAAGCGGTTGGGCACGCCCTTCACGCTGGAGGCGGCCGAGGCCATGTTGATGATCGAGCCGCCGCGCGCCAGCATCGCCGGCAGGTAGGCGCGGATGGTGCGGTACATGGTCTTGACGTTCAGGTCCATGCTGAAGTCCCAGTCGGCTTCCTCGCAGTCCAGCACGGTGCCGGCGTGGACGAAGCCGGCGCAATTGAACAGCACGTCCACCGCGCCGGTCTCGCGGGCGCAGGCCGCCACGGCCGCGCCGTCGCGCACGTTCAGCACCCGGGTGCGAAGCCCGTCCAGACCCGCTTCGCGGGCCTCATTCGCCAAGTCGGCGAGCGCGGCCTCGTTGATGTCGGTGGCCCAGACCTGGGCGCCCTCGCGCGCCATGGCCAGGGCGCTGGCGCGGCCGATGCCGTTGCCGGCTGCCGTGACCAGCGCCCGCTTGTCTTGCAAACGTAGGGTCATGTCTCTTCTCGTCGGTGGGAAGGTCGGACGGCGCGAACGCCGCGTCTCATGAAATTCTTTTTTATTGATAAAACAAATTAAGAGAATTCCAGCCTTCCCACAAGACACGGGATTTAAGTATTTACCCTTATTTTTATAGGAATCGCTCCTTATCCTTGCTTCGATTGGCCCGACTTCAATCCAAAATCAGTTTTTATTGATAAAAATTTAGAACTCGCGGTCACGAGCCGTCCCTGGGTCACGCGGCAGCGGCATCCTCCAGGATCATCTCGGCGCCGCGCTCGGCCACCATCATCACCGCCGCCTGGGTATTGCCGGACACCATCCTCGGCATCACCGACGCGTCCACCACCCGCAGGCCGGCGATGCCGTTGACGCGCAGGCGCGGGTCGGTGACGGCATCGGCGTCCACGCCCATGCGGCAGGTACCGATCGGGTGATAGATGGTCTGGCCGTTGCGGCGCGCGAAATCCAGCCACGCGTCATCACTGTCCACCGCCGCCCCCGGGCTCAACTCGCTTTCCACATAGTGCCGCAGGGCCGGCCGCTGCACGATGCGCCGCGCCACCCGCATGCCACCCACCAGACTGTCGCGGTCGACCTGCGCCGACAGGAAGTTCGGCCGGATCGACGGCGCCGCCAGCGGGTCGGCCGACTTCAGGTGGATCGAGCCCACTGACTCCGGCCGCAGTTGCGCCACGCCGATGGTCATACCCGGCGCGCGATCGAGGATGCGCTCGGCCGCGTTGGCGTAGCTGGCGTGCACGAAGAAATACTGCACGTCGGCCGCCGGCAGGTCCGGCGCGCTCTTGACGAAACCGTGCACCAGCCCCGTTCCCAGCGTCAGGATGCCCTTGCGGCGGGTGTAGTAGCGCGCCACCTGCTGCGCCAGACGCCAGCCGCGCGACATCTCGTTAAGCGTCACGGTGTTCCTGACCCGCCAGTTCATGCGCGTGGCGAAATGGTCGATGTAGTTCTCGCCCACCTGCGGTTGGGCGTGCACCACCGCGATGCCGAAGGATCGCAGCAGCGCGGGGTTGCCCACGCCCGACAGCTCCAGCAATTGCGGCGACTGCACCGCGCCCAGGCACAGCAGCGTCTCGCGCCGCGCCCGCACGGTGAATTCCTGGCCGTTCTTGCGGTACGCCACGCCGACGCAACGCTTGCCCTCGAACAACAGCCGCGTCACGTGGGCGCCGCATTCCACCGTCAGGTTCTTGCGGCCGGCGGCGGGTTTCAGGTAACCGTCCACCACGCTCCAGCGGCGCCCGTGGCGCTGCACCACCTGGTAATAGCCGACCCCGTCCTGGCGGCCGGCGTTGTAGTCGGGATTGAGCGGCAGGCCGTCTTCCTGCGCCGCGCGCAGGAAGGCGTCGGACAGCGGAAAGCGCTCGGCCACTTCCTCCACGTGCATCGGGCCGGACTTGCCGCGGGTCGGGCCGCCCGGCTCATAGCACTCGATCTTGCGGAACACGCGCTCGGCGGTGCGCGCGCCCCAGCCGGTGGCGCCAGCGGCCTCCCAACCGTCGTAGTCCTGCGGCTGGCCGCGCACGTAGATCATGCCGTTTATAAGCGTCGAGCCGCCCAGGCCCTTGCCGCGCGGCACGGCAATGGCGCGGCCGTAGACGTTGTCCTCCGGCTCGGTGGCAAAGCGCCAGTTGTAGTCGGGGTTCACCAGCAGCTTGGAAAAGCCCGCCGGGATCGAGATCCACATGCTGCGCGCCTCGTGCCCGGCCTCCAGCATCAGCACCCGGTGGCGCCCGTCGGCCGTCAAGCGGTTGGCCAGGATGCAGCCGGCCGTGCCGCCGCCCGCGATAATGAAGTCGTAATCGCCCATCGTCTGGTCCGTCGCCGCCTCATGCCCGCGCGGCCGGCGCCACGCCCATCATTTCCGCCATCAGCTCGATCTGCCCGGCCAGCATCGGCGCGCCGTAGTGCACCTTGCAGCCGCGCGCCCGCGCCGCCACCAGCAACGGCGTATCGGCCGGCTGCATGATGACCTCGCACACCAATTGGTCGGGCGTCAGGCGCGCCGTGTCCAGCGGCAGCGCGTCGTCCGGCTTCATGCCCAGCGAAGTGCCGTTGACCACCAGGTCATGGCCCGCCGGATCGGCCGTGCCGACCGTGATGTCGGCCCCGGGATGCAGCGACAGGATGCGCGCCTTCAGGTCCTCGGCCTTGGCCGGCGTGCGGTTGGCGATGGTCAGCCGCGACACGCCCGCCTGCACCAGGGCGAAGCCGATGGCATTGGCCGCGCCGCCGGCCCCGGCCAGATAGGCGCTCTTGCCCTCGGGCGCCACGCCGTGCGTGCGCAGGCCGCGCACGAAGCCCTCGCCGTCCAGCATGTGCGCCACCAGGCGGCCGTCGGCCTCGCGCCGCACCACATTGGCCGCGCCGATCTTGCGCGCCACCGGCGTGGCGTCGTCGGCCAGCGCCAGGATCGCCGCCTTGTGCGGCATGGTGATGATCAGGCCGCCCAGGTTCTCCAGCCGGCGCAACCCGGCCACCACCTCGGCCAGGTTATCCGGCCGCGCATGGAACGGCACGCAAACCCCATCGAAGCCGATGCGGGCGAAATGCTCGTTCAGGCGCTGCGGGGTTTTGACGTGATAGATCGGGTCGGCCAGGATGCCGAACAGGCGGGTATTGCCGCTGATTTCCTTCATTGCTTGTCTCCGTGTCGTGGCGCCGCGCCGGGCGCCTTTCAATGCCGCCATGCCCTATCGCTGCAGCAGTTCGCGCGCCACCGCCTCGATGCCGGCGCCGTCGAGCCGGTAATGGGCGTACAGCGTGGTAGGCGGCGCGATCAGGCTGTATTCGTCGTAGATGCCATGGCGCCGCAGGCACGTGCCGCTGCCGGCGTCCGCCAGCACCTCGGCCACCGCCGAGCCCAGGCCGCCCATGACATTGTGTTCCTCCACCGTCAGCAGCGCGCGCGCCTGCCCGGCCGCATCCAGCACCGCTTCGCGGTCCAGCGGCTTGAGGGTCGGCATGTCGATCACGCCTACCGACAGGCCATCTTCGCGCAGCCGCGCGGCGGCCTCCAGCGCCGCGTGCAGCGTGATGCCGCAGGCGATGATGTTCAGGTCGCTGCCGCGCGAATGGACGATGGCGCGGCCGAAGGTGAACGGCGTGCCGTCGTCATAGACCTGCGGATCGCGGCCGCGGCCGATGCGGAAGTAGATCGGCTCGGGCCAGTCCGCCGAGGCCTTGATGGCCGCCGCCAGTTGCGGCCCGTCGGCCGGCGACACCACGGTCAGCCCGGCGATGGCGCGCATGGTGGAGATGTCTTCGGTGGCGTGGTGCGACGTGCCGTAGAAGCCCAGGCTGATGCCGGTGTGATGGCCGATCAGCCGCACCGGCAGCTTGGTATAGGCCACGTCCATGCGGATCTGTTCGCAGCACAGCAAGCCCAGGAACGAGGCAAAGGTGGCCACGAACGGCATCGCGCCGGTGGTGGCCAGGCCGGCCGCGGCCGACACCATGTTCTGCTCGGAAATGCCGAACTGTACGTAGCGGTCGGGGTAGGCCGAGGCGAAGCGGTTCAGGCCATTGGAATATTGCAGGTCGGCCGAGCCGGCCACCACCGGATGCCCGGCCCGCGCCAGCTCGATCAGCGCGTCGGAAAGATACGACAGCCCGGGGTTCACCGCGTTCAGGGCGCGGTACTGCCAGGAATCGGGGGAAAGCGTCTGTGCCTGTGCCATTCAGATCTCGCGGGTCATGATTTCGTCGATGGCGGCCTGCGCGTCCTGCGGCGCCAGATAGCCCAGATGCCAGCCAGGTTCGGTTTCCATATGGGAAACGCCCTTGCCCTTGATGGTTTTGGCGATGACGCAGGCGGGCCGCGCGCGCGCCTGGTCGGCGCGCAGGCGGCGCAGCAGCGCGGTCAGCGCCACCAGGTCGTGGCCGTCGACCTCGTGCACCTCCCAACCGAAGGCCTGCCACTTGTCGCGCAGCGATTCCACGCCGATCACGTCGTCAACCTTGCCGTCGAGCTGGTAGCCGTTGCGGTCGATGATGGCGACCAGGCGCGACAGTTTGTGATGCGCGGCGAACAGCGCCGCTTCCCACACCTGCCCTTCCTGCATCTCGCCGTCGCCCAGCATCACGAACACGTTGAAGTCGCGCTGGCTCATGCGGCCGCCCAGCGCCATGCCGGCGCCGTTGGACAGCGCGTGGCCAATGGAGCCGGAACTGAAATCCACCCCCGGCACCTTGGTCATGTCGGGATGGTCGCCCAGCGGACTGCCCAGGCGGGTGTAGCCGTCCAGCAGCGCATGCGGGATAAAGCCGTGGTCGGCCAGCACCGGGAACAGCCCTACCGCCGCGTGGCCCTTGCCCATCAGGAAGCGGTCGCGGTCCGGCCAGGCCGGCTCGCCCGGCCGCAGCCGCATCACGTCGTAGTACAGCGCGGCAAAGATCTCGGCGCATGAAAACACCGAGCTGTAGTGCCCGACCTTGGCGATCTCGATCAGCCGGATGGTTTCCAAACGGATATGACGGGCCTTTTCCCGCAGCCTCCGCAACTCGTCTTCTGTGGGGTCACCCCGGTCCTGGCGCATGGCGTCTCCTCCGCGCATTAGAATATATGATATATAATATACCCATCGCGCTTGAATTGGCCAGGGCGGGATAGAATTCAGCCGGGCGCCGTTTCACGGCTTGCCCCCATTCCATCGAACCCGCAAGCCTCGACCGTCATGCCCAGCCTGAAACCGGTAAAAAAAGAGAACCTCTCCGTCAAGGTCTACAACGAGATCCGCAGTGCCCTGATCAACGGGCAGTACGAACCCGGAGAGCGCCTCATCATTGGCGAGCTGGCCCAGGAAATGGGCGTCTCGATCACGCCCGTGCGCGAGGCCATCTTCCGCCTCATCAGCGAACAGGGCCTGGAAATGCAGGCCGCCACCGCGGTCTACGTGCCCTACGTCAATTCGGAAAAGCTGCGCGAGATCCAGCAGATCCGCTTCCATCTCGAAGGCATGGGCGCGGCCGAGGCCGCCAGGAACATCACGCGCAAGCAACTGGACAACCTGATCGCGCTGCAGAAGGACTTCATCTCCTGCACCTCGACCGACCCCAAGCGCGCCAGCTACCTGAACCGCAAGTTCCACTTCGGCATTCTGGAAGCCAGCAACAAGCCCATCCTGCGCAACACCGTGGAATCGTTCTGGGTCATCACCGGCCCGATCCTCAAGGTGTTCCACGTCAAGACCGCCGGGCTCGACTATTCCCAGGACGAGCACCGCCACGAAGCGGTGCTGGCCGCGCTGGAGGCGCGCGACCCCGAAGCCGCCACCAAGGCGATCCAGGCCGACCTGGTGTGGGGCGGCAAGATCATGATCGACTGGTTGGTCGAACGCGAAAAAGAACTCGACTACCGCCCGCCCGGGCCTCGCAAATAGGAAGATTCGATGCTGAAGATTTTCGGTGCTCCCGGCCGCTACATCCAGGGAGCCGGCGCCCTCGACGCACTGGGCGGTTACGCCGCCCTGTTCGGCCGCCGCGCCGCCCTGGTCATCGACCGTTACGTGCAGGGCGTGCTGGGCCCGAGAATCGAAGCATTGTGCGGCGCCCACGGCGTGGCGCTGACGGCCCTGCCGGTTGAAGGCGACATCACGCCCGCGTCGATCGCGGCGCTGCGCGCGCAGGCCGCGGCCGCCGGCATCGACATGGTGATCGCGGTGGGCGGCGGCAAGGCGCTGGACGCCGGCAAGGCGGTGGCCAAGGCCGGACACTGCCACCTCGTCACCGTGCCCACGGTGGCCTCGAACGACGCGCCCACCAGCAAGAACTACGTGCTGTACGACGCCCATCACAACCTCCTGGCGGTCGAGCACATGCTGTTCAACCCGACCATCGTGCTGGTCGACACCGCCGTCATCGCCACCGCGCCCGCCGCGTTCTTTCGCGCCGGCCTGGGCGATGCCATCTCCAAGAAATTCGAGGCCGAACAATGCGCCCGCAACGGCGGGCGCAACATGTACGACGGCGCCCCGCCGCTGACGGCCCAACTGATCGCCGACGGCTGCCTGCGCACGCTGCTGGCCGACGGCGCCGACGCGCTGGCGGCCGCCGGCAGCGGCCAGCCCACGCCCGCCTTTGAACGCGCGGTGGAAGCCATGATCCTGATGAGCGGCCTGGGTTTCGAGAGCGGCGGCCTGTCGATCGCCCACGCCCTGACACGCGGCCTGCCGCAGATCAACGGCCTGGCCAGCGCGCCGCACGGGCTGCAGGTGGCCGTCGGCCTGCTGGTGCAGCTCGACCTGGAGGCGCGCCAGGACGGCATGCTGGCTACCCTGACGCAATGGTACGAACAGGTCGGGCTGCCGACCACGCTGGCGGCACTGGGCGCGCCCGCGCCGTCCGCGGCCGAACTGGCGCAGGCCGCCGAACTGACGCTGGCCGCGCGCCATGCCGCCAATTTCGATCGTCCGCTGGACATCAAGACCCTCGTCGACGCTTTGCGCCGCCACGCCTGACCCGCGCCGGGCCATCCGCCCGGCGCCATGGCCCGCGAACCCGGCGCCGCGCCGGGGCGTCACCCCGACACGCGGCGCCGGCGCGGCCGGTGCGTGCTAGAACGCCACGTTGTCGCCGCCTTTCAAACCCAGCTTGGCGCGGGTCTCGGCCGGCGTGGCCACCTCCAGGTTGAGCGCTTCCAGTATGGTGCGGATGCGCTCGACCTGCGAGCGATTCGACTCGGCCAACTGGCCCGGTCCGATCCACAGCGAATCCTCCAGCCCCACCCGCACGTTCGAGCCCATCGCCGCGCCGATGGTGGCCAGCGGCATCTGGTTGCGGCCGGCGCCCAGAATCGACCACTCGTATTCATTGCCGAACAGGCGGTCGGCGGTGCGCTTCATGTGCATCAGGTCTTCCGGATGCGGACCGATGCCGCCCAGGATGCCGAACACCGACTGGATGAACGGCGGCGACTTCACCAGGCCGCGATCGACGAAGTGCGCCAGGTTGTACAGGTGGCTGATGTCGTAGCACTCGAACTCGAAGCGGGTGCCGTTGGCGTTGCCCAGCTCCAGGATCGATTCGATGTCCTGGTAGGTGTTGCGGAAGATCAGCGAGCGGCTGTTCTCCAGGTGCTCGCGCTCCCACTCGTGCTTGAAGTCCTGGAAGCGGCCCAGCATCGGAAACAGGCCGAAGTTCATCGAACCCATGTTCAGCGACGCCAGTTCCGGCTTGAAGGTGGTGGCCGGACGCATGCGCTCCTGCACCGTCATGTGCGGACTGCCGCCGGTGGTGATGTTGATGATGGCGTCGGTCTCGGCCTTGATGCGCTTGAGGAACGGCTCGAACAGCGCCGGGTCCTGCGACGGCTTGCCGGTCTCGGGGTCGCGCGCGTGCAGGTGCAGCACGGCGGCGCCGGCGCGGGCCGCGCCGATGGCGGCCTCGGCGATCTCGTCGGCCGTCACCGGCAGGTGCGGCGACATGCTGGGCGTGTGGATGGCGCCCGTCACGGCGCAGGTGATCACGACTTTCTGCTTGGCTTTAGCCATTTTCGTCTCCGTTGTCTTGCTGTTGCTTGTGGCGCATCAGGCGCATCAGTTGTTCGTCGCGCCAGTAGCGGCGCGCCGTCAGCTCATCGGCCGGCAGCAGGCCGCGCCGTTCGGCCGCCAGGGCCTCGACCCGCGCGCCGTCCCAGGGCACGGCTTCGCGCTGGGTGGCGCCGATGGATTGGTACAGCCCGCCGTAGCGCGCGCAATAGTCGGCGATGCCGCCGGGCGCGTTCAGGTCGATGGTCTCGAACGGGCCCATGAACGACCAGCGCAGGCCCAGGCCGTCCTTGACGGTGGTGTCGATATCCTCGGCGCTGGCGATGCCGGCCGCGGCCAGGCGGAAGGCCTCGTGCAGCAGCGCGCCCTGCAGGCGGTTGAGGATGAAGCCCTCGATCTCGCGCCGCATCGTCACCGGCTTCTGGCCAATGTCCAGCATGATGTCGCGCGCCGCCTGCATGGCGGCCGCGCTGGTCCAGGGCGCCGGGCACAGCTCCACCACCGGGATCAGGTAGGGCGGATTGACCGGATGCGCCACCAGGCAGCGGTGGCGGCCGGGCAGGTCTTCGGTGAATTCGCTAGCGGGGATGCTGGACGTGGAACTGCCGATGATCGCGTCCGGTTCGGCCGCCGCGTCCAACTGCGCGAACAGCTCGCGCTTGAGGTCGCGCCGCTCAGGCGAGTTCTCCTGGATGTAGCGGGCGCCGGCCAGCGCCTCGGGCAGGCTGGCCGCCACCTCGATGCGGGCGGCGGCGGCCGCCGCGTCGCGCAGCAGGCCGTGCGCCTGCAGTTGGTCGAGCTGGCGCCGGATCAGCGTGCCAGCCTCGGCCAGCATGGCGCCGTTGACGTCATGCAGGCGCACCTGCCAGCCCTGGCGCGCGAACACGATGGCCCAGGCCTGGCCGATCAGGCCGGTGCCGATGATGGCGGCGCGGCGCCGCTGCGGATCGGCCGCCATCAATAGAGCTTCTGCGTGAAGCCGTCCACCACGATGGCCTGCCCGGTCACGCTGCGGGCGGCCTCGCTGGCGTTGAACAGCACCATGTTGGCGATGTCGCGCGCCGTCACCATGCGCCCCAGCGCCGCCTGGTTCTCGTAGAGCGCGGCGATTTCCTCGACCGGCTTGCCCAGCGTTTGCGCCTTGGCGTCGATCACGGCGCGGATGCGCGGCCCCTCGACCGCGCCCGGCAGGATGGCGTTGACGCGGATGCCGTGGCCGCCCAGCTCGATCGCCAGCGACTTGGTGAAGCCGATCACCGCCCATTTGGAGGCCGAGTAGACCGAGCGTCCGGCAAAACCCAGATGGCCGGCGGCCGACGACAGGTTGATCATGACGCCGGCGCGCGACTGCTTGAGCAGCGGGATGGCCTGGCGCGCGCACAGGAACTGGCCGGTGATGTTGACCGCCAGGGTGCGGTCCCAATCGGTCTTGGAGAGGGTCTCGACGAAACCGGTGGGGCCGGCCACGCCAGCGTTGTTGACCAGGATGTCCAGCCCGCCCAACTGCTGGCGCACGGCGTCGAACAGCGCAGCCACGCTGTCTTCATCCGACACGTCCGCGTATACCGCCCGCACGCCGGGCAACTCGGCCGGCAAGGCCGCCAGGCGCTCGCGATTGACGTCGCACACCAGCACGGCGGCCCCGGCCCGGTGAAACACCTGCGCCATTTCCAGGCCCAACCCATCGGCGCCGGCGGTGATGAGTACCTTTTTGCCGGCGAAATCCACTTCCTCGAACATGCTCCTGTCTCCTGGATTTTTCTGCTGAAACGCCTTTTGATCATATAGGATATATGATTTGAAGGGGAGTTTTCTTGCTTTCGGCGGAACCCGGAAAGTATCTGAAAATAAACATCCGCACAGCGGAATTCAGCCTGGAAGGCACCACAAAATCGCCTGGAAACGCTTTATCCATGCGGCTTGAGGGAAATCCCCGATTCAGCCGGACGAGTCCGGCACTAGAATCCAGGACGAGGTCTTTGACCCCCTCCGGCCCATATATCATATATTTAAAAACAGACGGACGAGACAACAGAAAGTCCGCACCCCATACCCACAAAGGAGCGTAGACAGTGTTCAAGATCAATAAATTCGCCATCGCGCTGGGACTGTGCGGCGTCCTGGCCAGCGGCACCGCGGCGGCCGACATGAAAGTGGGCGCCCTCTTCCCGTTCAGCGGCGCCCTGGCGCTGCTGGGACAAGAGAGCTACCGCGGCCTCGAACTGGCCGTCAACGAGATCAACGCCGCGGGCGGCATCAACGGCGAGAAGATCCAGATCATCAAGGCCGACGCGGTGGACCCGACGCAGGCTGTGTCCGAAACCAAGCGCCTGATCTCGTCCAACGTGGTGGGCGTGTTCGGCAGCTACGCCTCGGGCATCTCGTACGCGGCCTCGCCCGTGACCGAACTGGCCGGCGTGCCCTACTTCGAACTGGGCGCCACCGCCCACAAGATCACCACGCGCGGCTACAAGTACCTGTTCCGCAGCAACCCCAACACCGGTCTGTACGGCGTGGCGGTGGTCAATGCGCTGCATGACATCATCGCGCCCGGCATGGGCCTGAACCCCAAGGACATCCGCATCGGCATCATCCACGAGGACGGCCCCTACGGCACCGACGTGGCCGCCACCGAGAAAAAGCGCGCCCAGGAATTGGGCTACACCGTGGCCGAAGTGCTGCCCTACTCGGCCAAGACGGTCGACCTGTCCTCGCTGATCCTGCGCCTGAAGGGCGCCAAGGTCAATGTGGTGCTGCAGACCGCGTACCAGAACGACGCCATCCTGTACTTCAGCCAGGCGCGCGCCGCCGGCTTCAAGCCCGAGGTGGTGATCGGCGCTGGCGGCGGCTACTCGCTGGCCGACACCGCCAAGGCTGTGGGCGCCGACATGAACGGCGTGTTCGACCTGGACTTCCCGCAGGCGTCCATCAACCCGGCCGGCGCGCCTGGCCTGGAAAAGTTCCTGCAAGCCTACAAGGCCACCTACAAGAGCGACCCGCAATCGGGCCACAGCCTGACCAACTATGTCGGCGCCAAGGCCTTCTTCGCAGCCATCGCCAATGCCAAATCGACCGACAAGGACAAGATCCGCGCGGCCGTGCTGGCCTATAAGAAGCCGGCGGGCCAGACCGCCAACGGCTGGGGCTTCGATTTCGGCGAAGATGGCCAGAACAAGGCCTCCACGTTCTACGTGATGCAGTGGCAGGACGGCAAGCTGGTCACCATCGCCCCTGACAACCTCGCGCTCGGCAAGCCCGTCTTCAAGAAATAAAACGCCAGGGCCGGCGCGATGACGCCATCGCGCCGGCCGCGACGACTTGCCGGCAACCGGACGCTCGGGGGCGTCCGGCGTTTCACTGGGGCCCGCGGCCCCGGCCCCGCCGAAGACGGCGCGGCGCCGGGGCCAGCCCCGCTCTAAGAGGTTGCACCATGGATATCTTCATTCAACTGGTCATCAATGGCCTGTTGCTGGGCGGCGCCTACACCATCATCAGCCTGGGGCTGACGCTGATCTTCGGCGTGGTCCGCGTCGTCAACTTCGCGCACGGCGAATTCCTGATGATCGGCATGTACGCGGTCTACCTGATCGCGGCGCAGTTCGGCGTGCATCCGTACATCGGCCTGGTGCCGGTGGCGGTCATCCTGTTCGCGCTGGGCGCGCTGACGCAGAAGGGCATCATCCAACCGCTGCTCAATGCCGACCAGCACATCCAGATCTTCGCCACGGTGGGCGTGTCCACCATTCTGCTGAACCTGGCGCTGGTGATATTCGGCGCCAACGTGTACCGCGCCCCGGTGCAACTGGGCACCAGCACGCTCGACATTGGCAACTACACCATGGTCACCGGCCAGCTGGTGACCTTCGTGGTCGGCCTGGGCCTGGCCGTGCTGCTGCACCTGTTCATGCACCGCACCTATCTGGGCCGCGCGCTGCGGGCGGTGGCGCAGCACCGGTACGCCGCCACGCTGATGGGCGTGAACGTCAACAACGTCTATGCCATCGCCTTCGGCCTGGGCACCGCCTTCGTCGGCATCGCCGCCGGCCTGCTGGCGCCGCAGTATCCGGTGTTCCCGACGGTGGGCACGTACTTCGTGCTGACCGCCTTCGTGATCGTGGTGCTGGGCGGCCTGGGCAGCCTGTATGGCGCGGTGGCCGGGTCGATGATCATCGGCATCGTCGACACCCTGGCCGGCTACTACATCGCCCCCGACCTGAAAGAGGTCGTCTATTTCGGGATCTTCCTCTTGATCCTTGTCCTGCGTCCGACCGGCCTGTTCGGCGTCGGCACAGAGTGATCAGAGCCACAAGGAGCGAGACGTGTTTCCCGACTTTCGAAGCCCCAAAGCCTACGTCAGCCTGATTCTGCTGACCGCCATGTTCATCGTGCCGGTGGTCGCCGGCACGCCATTCTGGACCAACCTGTTCGTCCTGCTGTTCGTCTTTTCCGCGCTGTCGGTGGCCTGGAACATCGTCGGCGGCTACGCCGGCCAGCTGTCGCTGGGCCACGCGGTGTTCTACGGCATCGGCGGCTACACCGCCACCCTGCTGACGCAGAACTTCGGCATCTCGCCGTGGTTCGGCATGCTGGCGGGCGCGGTCATTTCCGGCGCCGTGGCGATCCTGATCAGCTATCCCACGCTGCGCCTGCGCGGCCCGTTCTTCGCGCTGGCCACCATCGCCATCCTGGAGGTGGTGCGGCTGCTGGTGATCCACGAAGAAAGCTGGACCGGCGGCTCCAGCGGCATCAGCCTGCCGTTGAACATCGGCTGGACCTGGATCGTGTTCCGCGAAAAGATCAACTACGTGATCATCGCCTTCGGCCTGTTCCTGCTGGTGACCTGGGTATCCTGGTACATCCGCAAGTCGCGCATCGGCCACTACCTGATCGCCATCCGCGAGCGCGAGGACGCGGCGCTGGCGGTCGGCATCCACACGGTGCGCGTCAAAATCATCGCGGCGGTGGTGTCGGCCATGCTGACCAGCGTGATCGGCACCTTCCATATCACCTACCTGACCTTCGTCGACCCCAGCTCGGCTTTTTCGCTGGAGCTGTCGATCCAGGTGGCGATGTTCGCGCTGATCGGCGGCCTGGGCACGGTGGCCGGCCCCATCGCCGGCACCTTCCTGGTGCTGCCGATCGCCGAGCTGGCGCGCGGCTGGCTGTCGAGCGTGGGCAACGGCATGCATGGGCTGATCTACGGCCTGATCCTGGTGGCGGTGGTGCTGACCATTCCGCGCGGCCTGGCCGGCGCCTTCGGTCCGGCGATCGAGCGCGCGCTGGCGCGCCTGCCCTACCTGGGCACGCCGCGCGCCCGGCGCCAGCGGACCGAGCAGGCCCGTCCGACCGATGCCACGCGGCGCGAACAACCGGTGCTCAAGGCCGAAAACCTGTTCAAGAGCTTCGGCGGCCTGCGCGCCACCAATGACGTGTCGCTGACGCTGAACCAGTACGAAATCCTCGGCATGATCGGCCCCAATGGCGCCGGCAAGACCACCGTGTTCAACCTGCTGTCCGGCTTCCTGTCGCCGGACAAGGGCGCGGTGTCGATGATGGATGCCAAGGGCAACTGGGTCTCGTGCAGCACGCCCGACGAATTCGCCCACCACGGGCTGGGCCGCACGTTCCAGATCGCCAAGCCCTTCACCGGGTTGACGGTTCTGGAGAACATCATGCTGGGCGCGTTCATCCATACCGCCGACCGCGAGGAGGCCGAGCAGATCGCCTTGAAGGTGGCCGAGGAAACCGACCTGCTCAAGTACCTGAACACCGAGGCGCGCAGTCTCACCGTGGGCGGCATGAAGCGGCTGGAGATCGCCCGCGCCCTGGCGATCCGGCCGCGCATCCTGCTGCTGGACGAGGTCATGGCGGGGCTGAACCCGACCGACATCGAAAAGTCGATCCAGATGATCCGCCGCATCCGCGATTCGGGCGTGTCGGTGCTGCTGATCGAGCACATGATGCAGGCCACCATGGCGCTGTCGGACCGCATCATCGTGCTGAACGAAGGCGCGGTACTGGTGAGCGGCGCGCCCCGCGACGTGGTCGAGAACCCCGCCGTCATCGAAGCCTATTTGGGCAAGGAGTACCAGGATGCTTAAGGTTTCGGATCTTTCGTCGGGCTATGGCAAGAGCCAGGTGCTCAACGGCCTGAACTTCGAAGTGCGGGCCGGCGAAATCGTGACGCTGATCGGCGCCAACGGCGCCGGCAAGACCACCACCCTGAAGACGCTGTGTGGCGTGGTCGCCGCCACCGCCGGCCGGGTCGAGTTCGAGGGCCAGGACCTGACCAACCGCACGCCCTACGACATCGTCGACGCCGGGATCACCATGATTCCCGAAGGGCGCCAGCTGTTCCCCCATTTCACGGTGCGCGACAACCTGCTGATGGGCTCGTACAAGCGCGCCGCCCGCCCCATCGTGCAGCGCAAGCTGGAGGAAGTGCTGCAGATCTTCCCGCGGGTGCGCGAACGCCTGGGGCAATACGCCGGCTCGCTGTCCGGCGGCGAACAGCAGATGGTGGCGATCGCGCGCGGCATGATGGCCGACCCCAAGCTGCTGGTGTTCGACGAACCCTCTCTGGGCCTGTCGCCGCTGCTGGTGCAGCAGATGTTCGACATCATCCGCGACGTCACGTCCCACGGCGTCACGGTGCTGCTGGTCGAGCAGAATGTGTTCCGCACCCTGCGCCTGGCCGATCGCGGCTACGTGCTGGAGAACGGCGCCATCGTGCGCACCGGCACCGGCGCCGAGCTGCTGGCCGATCCCCATGTCAAGAAGGCCTATCTGGGCCATTGAAATCCGAAGGACCGCATTCATGTCTTTACGCTGCACATTCATCGACCACGGCGCCGGCGGCGCGCCCGATTGCCTGCGCCTGGCCGAACGCGAGATGGCCGCGCCCAGCGGCCGCCAGGTGCTGATCGAGGTCGCCTACGCCGGCGTCAACCGCCCCGACGTGCTGCAACGCTCG
>LXNH01000114.1_pt1 | contig 17945 bp, 18 predicted proteins | sample 809111 | NCBI WGS metagenome assembly LXNH01 (sample SAMN04870528, study PRJNA318959) | seawater metagenome | biome: 00002010; material: water; isolation source: marine seawater | place: Greece: Milos, Mediterranean Sea | collected 2013-05-29 | depth 5-7 m
CTTATAACCAATAGTCAGTGATCTGTTTTCATAGGCTCTCGACCAAAGAGCTTCGTCAAGAAAAATATGTCTTGGCACTTGTGAAATCGCATCGAGTACTCTGAAATCTTTTATCCCTAAATCAAGAAGGGTTTCAATCATTTCCTCTCTAACCCTTCTAAAAGTAAATCCAGAGTTACTCATTTATTATCTCAGAAAGATTCTCAATAAATTTAGATGAGCCTAGACTATAGTCAAGTACAGATATGGAAACATATCCATCCACAACTGCTTCAGCATCAGTTACATAATCACCTTTAATAGGCTCTCCTGATAGGTTATATCGATACCTGTACATTTCTTTTGACAAGGATTGATCTTCTATCTTAATAGGTTTAGCTGGAACGTCTCTTTTAGATAATCCTGTTGCCTTAACTCCTTTATATTCCTCTTCTGAAATATCTGGAAAATTTATATTAATTACTTTTCCAATATAAGTTTCACTAGATTTTATAATTTTATTAATTAACTCAACCGATTTTTTTGTTATAAAGCTTATATCTTTAGCATCATAAGAGGCAACTGATATAGCAATTGGTGGATACTTTAAATTCCTTCCTCCAACAGCAGCTCCAACTGTTCCAGAATATAAAACGTCATTACCAATATTTGCTCCATGATTAATACCTGATATTACAATATCGAATTCAAAATCAACTATACTTAATAACCCTAAATATGTGCAATCAGCCGGGGTTCCATCTACTGCATAGATCTTATCATCGATTTTCGTAACCTCAATCTCACTTAGGTAAGAAATAGCAGCGCTCATACCACTGCAATTATTTTTTGGGGCGACTATCCACACATCATGATCTTTTGATAGTTCCTCATACATGTTCTGAATATTATGGGCTTTATATCCATCATCATTTGTAAGCAATATTTTCATGATAAATCCTTTAAATTTACTATACTTTGAACTGATATAGCTTCATTATTTCCAATAATTCCAATTTTTTCTGATGTAGTAGCTTTTAAGCCAATTTTTTTTATAGGAACTTTTAATATTGCAGACAAATTTTCTAGAATTTTTTCTCTATGAGGATTAATTTTAGGATTTTCACAAATAATTGTTGTATCAATGTTATAAATTTCTAAATCCATTTTATTTAATTCATTTAGGCAGTGTTCAATGATAAGCGTACTATCTAAATTCTTATTTTTATTGTCTTGATCTGAAAAAAACATCCCAATGTCACCCAACCCAGCAGCACCCAATATTGAATCAGCAATTGAATGGAGTAATACGTCTCCATCAGAATGAGCTACAATCTTGAAATTACATTTAATTTTATATCCGCCCAAAATAATCCCATCTCCTAATTCATATTTGTGAAGGTCATAACCAATACCACTTCTTGTAAGAAAATTATTGAGAATTTCAATATCAGCTTTCTCTGTCACTTTTATATTCGATCTATCTCCCAGAATCTTAGATAACTTAAGATTTGAATATTCAATGGCAAATGATTCATCAGGACAATCCATATTATTATCGATACAGCTTTGTAAAGATTTTTTTAAGTCTTTGAAATTACATATTTGAGGAGTTTGAACTAAATTAAATTTAGATTTGTCTAAAGTTCTGTTCTCTTCCCTAATTGAATCATAAACAGGAGTATACAGATATGAACAACTCGACTTTGAATGAACAATATCTTCAAAAAGTCTTGCAATATCATCTTCAGAAACATTTGGTCGTGCTGCGTCATGCGTAACAACAAATTCATAATTATCTTCAATCGACTTAAGAGCATTAAAAATTGATTCTTGTCGAGTCAATCCTCCAATAATATATTCAATTTTTTCGCAATTATAAAAGTTCTGATTTTTTATAAGCTGATCTCCATCAGAAATTGCGATTACTATCTTAGAAATATATTTTGAGTCTATAAAAGGCTTTACAGCATTTTCAATTATAGATCTTCCATTAATTTTGACATACTGCTTGGGCAGATCACCATCAAATCTTTTTCCAATTCCTGCAGCCGCAATTATTGCCAATAAACTATTTTCTTTCATCATCTTTTTTTTCTTCTTCGAAAGATATAAATTCTTCCTCAGGATAAGTTAAGTTGAGCTTCTCTCTAGCAAAATTCTCCACATGGTCATTTGAATTTTGAGCATTCTTAATCTCAAATTCAAGAATTTCATTTTCTTTTTTAATGGCTTCATTTTTTAATTTTTGTGCAGTATTTTCTATTACAAGAGAATTTCTATTGGCGTAGTTATTCTCGCCAAAAAAAATGCTATTTAATAGCAAAATAATTATTAAAACCAACAATAAATAGAATAAAAGATTTAGTTTATTCATTTAACAAAATATCGTTGCTTTTATTTTCAATCCAAAGCAATCTATTATATTTTGCAATTCTATCAGACCTGCAAGGTGCTCCAGTCTTAATTTGTGATGCTCCTAATCCAACTGCTAAATCTGAAATAGTTGTATCCTCAGTTTCTCCAGATCTGTGAGATATAATACATTTATAGCCATTTTCTCTTGCACAATCAATTGTCCCAATTGTTTCCGATATAGTCCCAACCTGGTTGAATTTAATCAAAATTGAATTAGCAAGTTTGTGATTGATACCTTTTAAAAAAATTTTTTTATTAGTAACAAATAAATCATCGCCGACAAGCTGACATTTTTTTCCCAATTTATCAGTAACTAGCTTCCAACCCTCTACATCATTTTCATCCATTGCGTCCTCAATAGATGAAATTGGGTATTGTGTAATTAGGTTATCAAGATAATTTGTAAATTCTGCAGATGTATATTTTTTATTTTCACCTTTTAAAAAATAATTATTACCATCAAAAAACTCACTTGCAGCACAATCAAGAGCAATATTCACATCTTCTCCTGGATTAAGTTTTGATGCTTTAATTGATTCAATTATTAATTCTATTGCTTCTTCATTTGAATTTAGATTTGGTGCAAATCCGCCCTCATCACCTACTGCTGTGGAATAATTTTTAGATAATAAAATTTCTTTTAAATTATGATAAATCTCCATTGACCATTTCATTATCTGAGTAAAATCCTTAGCACCACTTGGTACGATCATGAATTCTTGAATATCAACATTATTATCAGCATGCTCTCCTCCGTTCAAAATATTAAACATTGGCATTGGTATTGAGTATTTATTTGCTTTGCCTGTTATATCTTTGTAGATGCTCGAAAAATGCTCATATAGGTTAACTTTTTTATTTTTAGCTGCAACATGAGAGCTTGCTAGGGATATAGCTAATATAGCATTTGCCCCCATAGATGATTTATCGTCTGTACCGTCATAATCAATTAATATTCTGTCAATATCAATTTGATTTTCTGATTCTTTTCCAATTAATAAAGGACCTAATTTATTATTAATATTTGAAATAGCGTTAAGAACACCTTTTCCATGATAATTTGAATCACTGTCTCTGAGCTCTAGTGCCTCCTTCGAACCAGTCGATGCTCCACTTGGAACCATTGCCGATGCACATATCCCGTTATCAAGTTTTATTTCGCAAGCAATTGTAGGAATGCCTCTAGAATCAAAAACTTGAATAGCATTTACATTCGATATTTTTGACATTGTTATTTGATCTCTAAATTATTTTGACCTTTAACAAAATTATCCAAATCTTTTATTTGATTTAAAAATTCATCTAGATAAGAGAGAGGTAATGCACAAGGTCCGTCACATTTAGCCTCATCAGGATTTGGATGTGCTTCCAGAAAAAGTCCAGCTATTGATTGCGACATACCGGCTTTTGCAAGACTTAAAACATATTCTCTTCTACCACCAGTTGAACTTCCTAAGCCTCCTGGTAATTGAAGTGAATGTGTTACATCAAAAATTACAGGTTTTGATAGTTTTTTTAAAATTTGAAAATTTAAAGTATCAACAACCAAATTGTTGTATCCATATGAGCTACCTCTTTCACACAAAGTAATATTTTTATTTCCAGCTGCTTCACATTTTTCAACGACGTTTGACATCTCTTGAGCAGATAAAAATTGAGGTTTCTTAAATTGAATTATGGAAGAAGTTTTTGCAGCTGCACTAACTAGATCGGTTTGTCTTGCAAGGAAAGCAGGTATTTGAATAACCTCACAAATTTCACTTACTGATTTTGCTTGATTAGGCTCATGAATGTCAGTGATTACAGGAATATCATAAGTTTTTGAAATTTCCTCTAATATTTTTAGGCCTTCGTCCAAACCTGGCCCCCTGAATGAATTAATAGAGCTCCTGTTAGCTTTGTCAAAAGAGCCTTTAAAAATATAATTAATATCATTTTTATCAGTTACATTCTTAAATTTTTCAGCCACTTCCATTGCCAAATCTCTTGATTCAAGAACATTCATACCGCCCATGAGGGTCATTTTTTCGTTATTATCAATTTTAAAGTCTCTTAACTTCATTTTTACTTTCTTAATGTACTTTTAATATAACTGTTGAAAATAGGATGTCCATCTCTTGGATTGGAGGTAAATTCAGGATGAAATTGACAAGCTAAAAACCATTTATGTTTAGGAATCTCAATCATTTCTACTAGCTTACCATCAATGGATGTCCCTACAACATCTAATCCTTTTTTGATCATATCGTCTTTATATTTTGGATTTACCTCATAACGATGTCTATGTCTTTCAATGATTTCTAAATTTTTATACATTCTTAATGAATTAGATCCCTTTTTGAGTTTGCATAACTGGCCACCTAAGCGCATTGTTCCACCCAAGTCTGAATTTTTATCTCTTTTTTCTTTTTTGCCAGAAATATCATTCCATTCTGTAATAAGGCCAATAACAGGATGCTTTGTATTTTGATCAAACTCAGTACTATTTGCACCTTTAAGTTTAAGAATATTTCTTGCATATTCTATAATCGCTACTTGCATGCCAAGGCAAATTCCTAAATATGGAATGTTATTTTCTCTTGCATATTTGCAAGCTAAGATCATTCCCTCAATGCCTCTTTCACCAAATCCACCAGGAACTAAAACTGCATCTGCATTCTTAAGAGTTTTTTTGATGTTTTTTGAAGAGATGTTTTCGGCTTCAACAAAATTAATATTCACTTTTGCTTTATTTTTTATTCCGGCATGTTCAAGAGCTTCATTAATTGATTTATAAGAATCTTTTAACTCGGTATATTTTCCAACAAATGATACATTTACTTCCTTCTCAGGCATTAATTTGGCTTTAACAACTCTTTTCCAATCATTTAGATTTGGTTGTTTAGCCTTAATTTTTAGTTTTTCAATGATGGTTTTATCAACTTTTTGTTTATTTAGTAAAATTGGTACTGAATATACTGTGTCAACATCATGCATTGATATAACGCTTTCATTGGGTACAGAACAAAAAAGTGCGATCTTCTTTTTTTCATCTTTTGGTAGCTCCTGTTCAGATCTACAAACTAATACGTCAGGGCTAATTCCTAATGATCTAAGTTCTTTAACAGAATGTTGGGTAGGTTTTGTTTTAAGTTCTCCTGAAGCATTAATAAACGGTACTAAAGTAAGATGCACAAAAGCCCAAGAAGAATTTGGAAGTTCTAAGGCCATTTGCCTTATTGCCTCTACAAAAGGTTGGCTTTCAATGTCTCCAACAGTTCCACCAATTTCAACAATGGCAACGTCTTTATTCTGGCCACCCTCTTTTATTCTTTTTTTTATTTCATTTGTGATATGAGGAATTACTTGAACAGTCCCTCCAAGATATTTACCTTTTCGTTCATTACGAATAACTGCTTCATATACCTTACCTGCAGTGAAATTGTTTTTCCTAGAAGCTTGGAATCTGACAAATCTTTCATAATGACCAAGATCTAAATCAGTTTCAGTTCCATCATTTGTTACAAATACCTCTCCATGTTGAAAAGGACTCATCGTTCCAGGATCAACGTTTATGTAAGGATCAACTTTTATAAGTGATACTGATAACCCTCTTGCTTCAAGAAGGGCACCAATTGATGCTGCCGCGATACCCTTTCCGAGTGATGAAACCACTCCTCCGGTAATAAAAATGTACTTAGTTTTGGCCATCATTAAAATTAATCATGATGGGATATTAGAATAACAGATTAATCTAATGTTTTATATACTTTTTTTACTCGTGATTTTACACTTGTCATCAAATAATAAGAAATTAGATCATTTGAAGTAGCAATGTTTGTGATTGGTAGTTCAGGTGAAAAAAATTCGCACCAATCGCCAGCAGAACATTTTTCAATGTTGCTTACATCAATGGTAGTCAGGTCCATACTAACTCTGCCAAAAACATAAGCCATTTGATCATTAATCATTACAGGGGTATCATCTTTTATAGTTACAGGTAGTCCATCTGCATACCCAAGGTAGACAGATGCAATTTTCATATCTTTTGTTGCAACAGCTCTTCCGTCATAGCCAACTTTATCTCCTTTGCTGATATTTCTTATATTCACAATTGGAGATCTTAATGTCATGGCAGTTTTTAGCTCATGATTTCCAATATATCCTCCATAAATTCCAATGCCACACCTTACCCAATCATATGTTTTATTTGGATAGTTCATAATACATCCAGTATTCGCAATACTTCTTTCAATTGAATTATTCAATTTAGAGGAGATGTCTTCAAAAATTTTAAATTGATTCTCATTAGATGGATTTGATACATCATTGGACGCTGCTAAATGAGTCATTAAAGTAAACTTTTTATCAAATAAATACTCTTCATAAATTCTCAAAAATGTATCTATATCAAAGCCAAGTCTATTCATGCCTGTATTTAGCTTTAACCACAACCCTTCATAATAATTGCCTTCTTTAATAATTTGAAATTGATCTGGATTATGAACAACTAAATCAAATTTATTTTTTATCGAAATATCAAGATCCTCTTTCGAATAAACTCCTTGCATAAGAAGTATTTTTTTATTTGAGAGCTCCCTTATTTTCAGTGCCTCATCAATTCTAACAACTCCAAATCCATCTGAAAGATCTTCAATATCTTTAACAATATGCTCAATATGATGGCCATAAGCATCAGATTTAATTACAGCCATAAACTTAGAAGAATTACTAAGTTTATTTTTTAAAAATAAAATATTGTTTCTAAAAATTTTAGGATCGATTATTAATTCAGAATTTATTGAGGTCATTCAAATGATTCGTAAAAACTATCGCTGGAAAAGTTTTCAAATCTAGTAAATTCTTTTAAGAAAGTTAGATTAACAGTACCGATTGGTCCATTTCTTTGTTTGCCAATGATTATTTCTGCTTTATTACCCTGATCTGAATCTTCATTGTAAACTTCGTCCCTATATATAAATAAGATTACATCTGCATCTTGTTCAATAGCACCTGAATCCCTAAGATCAGCCATTATGGGCCTTTTATTTGGTCTTTGCTCTACAGCCCTGTTTAATTGAGATAACGCAATAACTGGGACATTTAGCTCTTTTGCAAGAGATTTTAATGATCTTGAAATTTCTGATATTTGGTTAACTCTATTTTCGATTGATAATGGAAGTTGCATTAATTGAAGATAATCTACAACTATTAAAGACAGGCCATCTTTTTCTGTTCTTGCAAGCCTTCTAGCCTTTGCCCTAAGTTCCATTGGAGATAATATTGAGCTATCGTCTATCCATAGTGGCATGTTTTTTAACTTTTCACTTTGTTGTAAAAGTATTCTTAATTCGTCATCTTTCAGCATCCCAGATCTTACATTTTGCTGATTTAATTTAGTCATTCCAGAAAGTAATCGTGTTGTCAGGGATTCACCTGGCATCTCTAAACTAAATATAAGAACAGCTCCATTTGAATCATTATCTAACAAGACATTTTCTGCAATATTCATTGCAAGTGATGTTTTGCCCATGCTCGGTCTTCCAGCAACAACCACAAGATCACCTTTCTGTAATCCTTGAAGTTTATTATCTAGGTCTTTAAAGCCAGTTGATGACCCTATTAAACCGCCAGATTTGTTTGATAATTCATGAAGTCTATCAATTGTAGATGGAATTAATTCTTTCATTGATTGAAGATTTTGATCATTTAGATTTGTTTCATCATTCAAAGCAAAAATCATACTTTCTGCTTTATCCAACAATGATGCCCCGTCTTGACCTTGAGGATTAGATATAAGTTCACTTATATCAGAATTTGCCTTCATTAATTTTCTAGTAATTGATCTTTGCCTAATTATTTCTGCATATGCTTCTAAATTTGCAGCAGACGGTGTCGATGTAGCTAATTCGATTAAATAATCTTTTCCACCAACCTTATTAAGTGAGTTTTTATTATCTAATTTTTCAGATACGGTTAATGGATCGAGAGGTTTATTCTCTTCAACAAGTTCTGACATTGACTGAAATATGATTTGATGATCTTTGCCATCAAAATCATTTTCTTTTATTACTTGTATGACAGTATCAAATCTATGAGTTTCCAACATCAAGCCGCCTAAAACAGCTCTTTCAGCTTCTCTTGCTTGCTCGTTTTGGTTGATATTTATATCTGACATTGGAATATGATTTTTACATCATATTTCAAAATATACAACTACTCTGGAGATACTTTTACTAAAACTTGCATTGAGACCTCTGGATGAACGCTAATCATTATATTGTGTTCGCCTATTTCTTTTATAGGTCCATCAGGAAGCTGGACTTCGCTTTTATCAATTTCAATATCTTTTGATGTAAATGCCTCAGAGATCTCTCGAGTACCAACAGATCCATATAAAGCCCCTTCTTCAGTTACGGGTACCAATATTTCACACTCAGAACCTTCAATATCTTTTGCTCTTGATTGAGCTTTTGTAAAAATATCTGCTGACATTGCAGCTAACTCATCTTTCTTTGCTTCAACTTCAGCAATATTTTTTTCGCTTGCAAAAGCTGCTTTTTTTTGAGGAATTAAAAAGTTTCTTGCATAACCACTATTAACCTCGACCACATCACCAATCTCTCCTAACCGCTGTATTTTGTCTAATAATATAATTTTCATAATTATTTATGCATGTCAGTATATGGAATCAAAGCTAAAAACCTAGCAATTTTAATATATCTAGTAAGTTTTCTTTGATTAGATGCAGATACACCTGTTACTCTAGCTGGAATAATTTTACCAGTCTCGGTTATGAATTGTTTCAGAAGACTTACATTTTTATAGTCAAACTTTTTTGGTAATTCATATTTACTCATCTTTGCTGTCCTCTTCAATTGAATCAGATGAAACATCCTCAATAGATTCTTCCTCTGAAACTATTTTTTCCTCATTTTTCTTTTCGACATCTGCAGGCTTTTCTTTAACTTCATTTTTAACATTACTCTCTTCATCTTCAGATTCAGATTTTTTATTTCTTGAATCAACCAACAACTGTGAATCTTCTCCGTCATGTTCCTTAACTGAAATAAAGAGGTGCCTAATAATAGATTCGTTATATTTAATTTTATTTTCAATATCAATTATATTTTCTGCGTTTCCTTCAATGTTAAAAATTAAATAATGTCCTTTATTGTGATTATTGATAGAATATGAAAGTTGTCTTCTACCAATATCTTCCATTTTTTTAATGTTAAATGTATTAGCCTTTAGAAGTTTTTCAAAATCTTTTATAAATGAGTCTACCTTAGAAGAAAGGTTAGGATTTAAAATAATTACTGCTTCGTACTTTTTCATATTTTCCTTATGGTTATAGATTTTTACTTACTGTAAAAACCAAGGAATGTGAATTCTAAATGAATTAATTTTTATTATCAATACTCACTTTTAACTATTCTAAGAAGCTTGGAGAAAAACCCTTGATTTTGTTCTGCAAGCATTTCATGATTAATCTGTTTATAACCGTGTTCTATTAGTCCTATTGAGGTTGAGTATATTGGATTTTGTAGTATGGTCTCCATCCCTTTGAACTTAGACGGAATTCCCATTCTTACTGATGTTTGAAAAATTGATTCAGCTAATTCAACAACTCCCTCCATCTTGGAGGTACCACCAGTAAATACAATTCCAGCAGAAATTTTGTCTTCAAACCCATTTCTTGAAATTTCAGCTTTTATTAAATCAAATAGTTCAGAATATCGAGGCTGTATTATGTCGGCTAACGAGCTTCTAGATAGTTCCCTAGGAGGCCTTCCGCCAACACCAAGGACTTCAACAGTTTCATCATCTTTTGTAAATTCGGTGACTGCGCATCCATGTTTTTGTTTTATGTCTTCTGCTTGAGGTGTAGGCGTTCTTAAAGCTTGAGCAATATCACTTGTTACTTGATCACCTGCAATTGGAATCACCCCAGTGAATACAATTGAGCCTGTATTAAAAATTGCAATATCCGTCGTCCCTCCTCCAATATCAACCAAACATACTCCAAGATCCTTTTCATCTTCAGAAAGAATAGAATGTGAGCTTGCTAACTGCTCTAAAACAAAACCGTCTACACTTAATCCGCAATTTTTTATGCATTTTTCGATGTTTTTAATTGCGCTGCTTGCGCATGTTACAAGGTGAACTTTAGCCTCAAGCCTTACTCCAGACATTCCTAGAGGTTCAAGGCTTACTTCTTGATCATCAATCACAAAGGACTGAGGTAAAACATGAAGAACTCTCTGATCTGATGGTATTGAAACTGCTTGAGCTGACTCAATCACTCTATCAATATCGAATGCCGACACCTCATTATCCTTGATGCCAACAGCGCCTTGTGAATTAAGACTTTTGATGTGATTTCCAGCAATTCCAACATAGACCGACTTAATTTTTTCCTCAATCATCGATTGAGCTTGTTCTACTGCTTTGCTAATTGCATCGGTGGTAGCATCAATATTTACAACTACACCTTTTTTTAATCCGCTCGATGGATATGCACCCAATGCAACAATTTCAAGTTTAGCTTCGCTATTATATCTTCCTACAATACAGACAACTTTCGACGTACCTATGTCTAAACCAACTATTAAACTAGAATTTTTATTATTATTTGCCATAATTTAATGCAACTCCATCTCTATATCTAATATCTATGATACAAGGATTTTTTCCATTCTCGAACAAATAATTTGCTGTATATTCAAAATTTTTGAATTTTGTTTCTGTTAAATCGTTACCAAACCTAATTAAAGTTTTATCTGTAATAACATCCCACCCATTAACATAACTGTAATTGATTTCATTAAGATTAAAATTAATGCTTGAAATAGAATCAATTCTAGTAATAATTTTTAAAATATCTTCTTCATTTTTTACAGGTCCCTGCACGATTATCAAGTCTCTTTTTGAATTATCAAACTTAAATTTATGTAAATTAATATCATAAAAAAATTGATTGTTAAGAACAAAAATTGGCTCTCTATTTGTAATACTTACATAAACTTCCTTTTTAAAAGGTTTGTAGACTATTGAGAAATCTTTAATCCAATCTTGTCTTTTGAGAAGTTTTTCAATCTGTTTTTTTGATTTAGAATTTTTTAGATCACTTATTAATATTTTTTGTGATTCAAATTCAAATCCTGATTCAAAATTAATATTAATTTCATATTCTGCAAATAAATTTATAGGAGTTAAGATTACAATTATTAGTAATAGTTTTTTATAAAGATGCATCAATGATTTTTTGGACAACCTCATTATAAGTTAAGCCTAATAGACTTCCTGACTTTGGAACATTGCTGTGGCTTGTCATTCCAGGAACTGTATTAATTTCTATTACATAAAAATTACCTTTTTTGTCTTGAATCAAATCAATTCTTGCCCATGCTTTGCAATTAAGTACTTCAAATGCCTCCAGAGATATTGATTTAATATCAATTAATTCACTTTTAGATAATTTTGCTTCGATATGCAAAGTATCATCTGAAATATACTTTGCATCATAATCATAAAATTCATTTTTTGTAATTATCTCAATAGGCGGAAAACATTCTTTATCAATTACAGTGACAGTTAACTCCCTTCCTTCAATATATTCTTCAAATAAAAAACCTCTTTTATTATTAGTACATTTTTTATATGCATTTTTAAGGCTTTCATCATCGCTAATTTTAAAAATATCAATACTTGATCCATCTTCATCAGGTTTTAAAAATAAATAATTAAAAGGTCTGAAACAGTCATAAGGCGACATGTTTAAACCGTTATTCGCTACCTGATAGCTAAACTCAGAGATGCCTATTGAAATAGGAGTATTTATATCATTTTCTTTTAAAATTTTTTTTGTAATTTTTTTGTTCCATGTTTTACTACAAGCTTCCGGTCCTGATCCAGAATATAAAATATTTAAATCATTTAAATCTTTTTGAAGTTTACCGGACTCGCCTTCAAAACCATGAAGAGCAATAAATATAAAGTCATAAATCTTTAATTCATTCAAATTGTTAAGATCTTTAAAATCAATTAAATCTGATTCATAACCTAAATCGCAGATTGCATTATGCACACCCATGCCACTTTGTATGGAAACTTCTCTTTCAGAAGAGGAGCCTCCATATAGAACCGCAATTGTATTTATGCTTCCCATTGATTTTTAATTATTTGACAGATATTCGAAACACTACCAGCACCTTGGGTAACTAAAATATCAAAATCATCCTTTTTCTTTTTAATCAAATCTATTACATCATCATGTTTTTTTAAATAAGTTACATCTTTATGACCATTTTGTTTTAAAGTTTCTAAAATTCTCCTTGAGTTTATGCCTTTAATTGGCTTCTCGCTTGCAGAGTAAATATCTAACATTATTAATGAATCAGTTTGTTTTAATACCTTTATAAAATCATCAAAGAGTTGTGCTGTCCTTGAAAACCTATGAGGTTGAAAAATCATACATACTTTTTTATTTTTATATTCTTCTTTATACGCTTTTATATTTGATTCAATTTCTAACGGATGATGACCATAATCATCAATTAAGGTTAATGATTTATCATCAATTTTAATATCATGCTTCTCATATCTTCTTCCAACTCCTGTAAATTCTTTAATGCCATTCCTTATTGAGCTAATTGAAATACCTTCCTCTAACGCAACAGCGATTGCAGCTGTTGCATTAAAAACATTGTGCTTACCAGGAAGATTAATTTTAAATTTATGAACCTTTCTTGTTTTTTTATCAAAAATTTGAAAATCTTGCTTACCGTTTTTTGAAATGATTTTGATAATTTTATAATCACAATGTTTTGACTCTCCAAACGTAACTTGTGATCTAGATATTCTTTTTGAGATTTTTTTTATGTTCTTGTCATCGCCATTGATTATCAGATATCCATAAAAAGGTACGTTTTCTGAGAATAAAACAAATGAATCTAAAAGATTTTCAAAAATGTTATTAAAATGAGCCAGATGATCATCATCTATATTTGTTAAAACAGCGACATCAGGTTGAAGGTGAACAAATGATCCATCACTCTCGTCTGCTTCTGCGACAATATATTTTCCTTCACCTAAATCTGAATTCTCATCTGTACTTAAAACTTTTCCTCCAACAACATATGTTGGGCTTAAATTTGCAACACTTAGTATTTTTGCAATCATGCTTGTTGTTGTGGTTTTGCCATGACTGCCAGCAACAGCAATACTTTCATATCCAATCATTATACTTCCAAGCATTTCGGCCCTTGGTATTGATGTAATAGAATCTTTTTTTGCTTGCACTAATTCAGGATTTCTGGAACTAATTGCAGATGATATAACTAGCAAATCTGCGCCCTTAATATTTTTAGATGAATGACCAATAAATACCTTTGCGCCATCTTTTTCTAATTTTCTTAATTCACGAGAGTCTGATATGTCAGAACCTGATATTTTGTATCCCTTTTTCAGCAATACTTTAGCAATGCCTATCATTCCTACTCCACCAATTCCTATAAAATGGATATGTTTTACTTTTTTAAAAAATTTCATTTATTGAGATATTCTTCAATGTGTTTCACTATGTCATTTGCTGCGTTTACATGATTTGTAAGTTCATTTTTTTTCCAATTAATATATTTTCTATCTTTAATAATTTCACTTATTTTATCAGTGAGATTATTTATATCTTCATCTTCTTCATGCAAAATACCCATACCCATATCCTCAATTTTTTTTGCATTTTCGTATTGATGATTATCAATAGAATTTGGTAGAGGAATCATTAAGGCACCTTTCTTCATTGAAGTGATTTCAGATAAACTAAGTGCTCCTGCTCTTGAGACAACAAAATCTGACCATTTTATCTGTTCTTCAGGATTATTGAAAAATTCCAAAACCTCTGCTTCAATATCTCTCGATTCATATTCACTTTTTACTTTTTCAAGATTATCTAAACCACATTGATGTTTTATTAATAAACCTTCGGATAATGGCTCCAATGCATGAGGCATGTTTAAGTTGATATATTTAGATCCTTGACTTCCACCAGTAATATAAATTTTAATCTTGTCTTCTAATTCTTCGGTTATATCTTTACTATAATGCCTAAACGTGTCTCTAATTGGATTTCCTGAAAATATAGAATTATTTATATTTGAAATCTTAAATCCTAGAAAATTTATCACAGCAAATTTTGAAAGTAACTTATTAGCTGAACCCATTACAGAGTTTTGCTCATGAGTAAAAACTGGAATTCCTTTTATAAAGCATGCTATGCCTGCTGGTACGCTAATAAAACCGCCAAAGCCAATCATGGCATCTATCCTTTCTTCTTTAATTACCTTAATTAGATAGAATATATTGGTAACGATCTGAAATAATACCTTAATTTTTATGAAAACATTTTTTCCTCTAAAGCCATCTATTTTAAGTTTATATTGCTTAGAATTTAGGTCCTCATATGCATTTATTTCAATTTTGTTTCCAGTTCCAATCAAAATAATTTGATGATCATTATTAATAAGTTTTTTGCTGACTGTTGCAGCAGGAAATACGTGACCTCCAGTCTTAGCAGCAACGATTAAGAATTTCATTTAAAGAACTTTATTTTCATTATTTATTCTCAGGACAATCCCCATTAAAGATAACATTATAATGATACTTGTTCCTCCGTAGCTGATAAAAGGCAATGTAAGGCCCTTAGTAGGTAAAAGACCAATATTTACTGCTATATTAAACAAAGCTTGGATTGATATTAAAAGAAATACTCCAAACACTACATATCCCTGAAATAATCTATCTTTTTTGAAAGAATCAAAAGATATATAAATCAATCCAATCAACATAGTCACATATAAAAAAATTAACAACATGCCTCCTAGTATTCCAAGTTCCTCAACTAAAATTGCAAATATAAAATCTGTATGAGCTTCAGGTAAAAAAAAGCTTTTTTGAAAACTATTTCCTAAGCCTAGACCAAGCCATCCACCTTGACCAATGCTTATTAAAGAATTGGACAATTGCCACCCTGCGTTTTGCACAACATCTAATGCAAAAGGATCTGTGAATGCTAAAACCCTAGCTAATCTCATTGGTGAAGAAGTTATAGCTAAGTAACCCAACAAAATAATTAATAAAACTAGCAAACAAATTTGATAGAAAGATATGCCTGCATAAAAAAGAATACCAACAACTAGAAAGCAAATAATGGCTGTAGAACCAAGATCAGGTTGGCCCATTACTAGTAAAGATATTATGAATAACAGAAATAACGGTTTTAAGAAACTTCTAAGTGAATTCATTTCTGACATTCTTCTAACAGAGTATCCAGAAATATATAGAATTAAACTAAATTTACAAATCTCGGAGGGTTGGATATTAATTGGTCCCATTCTTATCCATCTAATACTCCCATTCACACTTGAACCAACTTCAGGAATAAAAAGAATAATTAAAAAAATTATGCTCAACAACATAAATATCCAATCGGACCTTAAAAGAAAATCTGATGGCAATATTAAGAAAAATGTCATTGAAAGTAGTCCCACTGATATAAATAATGCTTGTCTTTTAGCAAAATGGAAGGGATTAGAGGTCATATCATCAGCAATATATATGCTTGATGAAGTTACCATTACCAAACCCATAACAAGCAATAAACTCAATGGCAAAATTACCAAAATGTCACTCCTACTAATATTCATTTATTTGTTAAATGCATGAATGTTGAAGATCTCACCTCTTTCGTTAAAATCTTTGAAGTCATCACCGCTTGGATAACCAGGTGAAAAAAGTATATTACATGTACTTTTTTTAGTATGAACAAAGTCAAATAATTCTTTAATACTCTTAAATAATTTCTTTTTAGGGTGTTCAATACATTTATTTATTTGATTAGAATGCTTTCCAAAAATATAAACTTCGCTTGGATCTTTAAGATAAATTTCTTTATATTTTTCTTTTTTTGGATTTCCACACACAATTAAAATATATTCATTATTAAAGCATTTTTTTGCTTTTTTCATTGCGTATTTCAAAGAATGATAATTCGTTGACTTTGAATCATTAATAATTTTCTCAGATATATGTTCAAATCTATATGGAAGATTTTTTAATTTTATTTTTTTAGCTTCTTTGCCAGTAATCCATTTAAAAAGATTATACGGATCTATCTCAAAAGAAATGCTTTCATTAGCTGAGAGAATTTTTTCTTTTGCTAGTTTATAAGATTTAAAATCGCCATGATAATCAAGATGATCTTCTTCAATATTAAGCAAAATGCCAAAATCAAGCCGATTTTGATTCATCTTATCTAATTGAAAACTTGATAATTCAATTATTGAGAACTCTTTTCCATTATTGATAAAGTCCAACATTGGATTTCCAATATTGCCTACTAAATTTGAGGGTTTATATTTATTAAATAATTGATGTAAATGAAATGCTGTAGTGCTTTTCCTGTTAGTTCCGGTAATGCCAATTTTTACAGATTTGTCTTCATTAAAAAAAATATCTACATCTGTAAATGTATTAATATTTTGGCTCTTAATATTCTCAAAAATGTCTTTTGGTACTCCAGGACTGCACAAAATTTGATCAAAGTCTTCAAGGTTATAATTTTGATTATGTTCAGCAATATTTGAATCAAAAATATCAAAATTAATTTTTTTATCTTCTAAGTATCTTTCAAAAGATTTACCTGTATCCCCATAACCATATATTAGAGATCTCACTTAACCTTACCTTAACTTTAATGTTGATAATGCAATTAGAATTAAAACAAGTGTGATTATCCAAAATCTAACAATAATCTTAGGCTCAGCCCAGCCCTTAAGTTCAAAATGATGATGAATTGGTGCCATTAAAAAAACTCTCTTACCTCTTGTTTTAAAAGAAATTACTTGAATTGCTACACTTAGTGTCTCCATTACGAATACTCCAGCCATAATTGCAAAAACTAATTCGTGTCTTAAAATAATTGCGATTATTCCTAATATAGCTCCGAGACTTAGTGACCCAATATCTCCCATGAATACTTGAGCTGGATATGTGTTATACCATAGAAAACCAATACCTGATCCAATTAGTGCCCCACAGAACACTATTAACTCACCAGATAATGGAAGATGCGGTAGATACAAATAATCTGCTATATTTTGGTTCCCCATAGCATAAGCAATTAAGCCAAGTGCTCCTCCAATCAATACTGAGGGAAGAATTGCAAGACCGTCCAGTCCATCAGTCAAATTGACAGCATTCGAAGAGCCAACTAATACAAACACTCCAATAAAAATAAAAACAAAGGGAGACATGGGTATTATTAAATCTTTAAAAAAAGGAACAATAAAAGACTGTTCAGGAATAATCTCAGCTGAGTAATATAGATATGTTATTGATATAAGGGCAATTATGGATTGAAAAAAAATCTTTTGTTTTGAAGATAGTCCATCGGGGCTTTTATTTTTAATTTTTAAATAATCATCAAAAAAACCAATTATTGAAAAACCTATGGTTACTCCTAATACAACCCAAATATATCTATTTCCAAGATCAGCCCATAAAAGAGT